>LXNI01000928.1_pt1 | contig 29707 bp, 35 predicted proteins | sample 809091 | NCBI WGS metagenome assembly LXNI01 (sample SAMN04870527, study PRJNA318959) | sponge metagenome | biome: 01000161; feature: marine sponge reef; material: water | host: Sarcotragus foetidus | place: Greece: Milos, Mediterranean Sea | collected 2013-05-29 | depth 5-7 m | reverse complement strand
TTCCCCGACCAGCGCTACCGTCCGGCCATGCGGGACGGAGAAGGACACGCCGTCCACCGCCCTGACCGCGCCGCCGGGCGTGGCGAACTCGACAGCGAGATTGTCGATTTCCAGCAGCGCACTCAACGCGACGCCTCGAGATCGACCGGCCAGACGCCCTGCGCCTCCAGATTGGCGAGCGTGGTCGGGTCGAGCGTCAACCCATTCTCGGCCGCCGCCCGGGCCGCCCGCGCGGCAACGAGGTCGAAGCGGTCGAGATTGGAATCGATGGTGATCGTCGTCCCGCCGCCGGCCAGCTTCAATTGCATCCAGCCATGGCCGCGTTCCTTGCGGGTCGAGTAGAAGCGCAACGCCAGCCGGTCGAGCGCGTCCCAGGCGATCATGCGCCCGACGGGCCCGAGAACCCGAATGCCCGCCGGGTTCATCTGCACGGTTGAGCGGTGTTTCACCCAGGTCATCGCGGCGAAGCCGCCGAACAGCAGCGCCAGCAGGCCGAGCAGCCAATTGCCGAAACTGCCGGGCGGCACCCAGGGCATGGGCAGTAGCGCAATCGCCAGCCCGATGCCCGCGCGCGTATAGTCCGGCCAGAGCGAACGGACCGGATATGCCAGCGCCACGCCACCGCCGGGCGCGGTCGTTTCCGCCGTCGTCGAGATCGCGCGGCCCCCTTCTCTGCCGGACCGGGGTCGAGTGTGCGCGATTCCCGCCGCCGCCGCAATTGCGCCCCAGCCGCCACTTCCCCCCGCCGCTTCCCCCCGCCGCATTTGTCGGGTGCGGCCCGGCTTGCTAGAAGGGCGTCCGGTTTTCCCGGCCCGAGGCCCCGATGCGAATCCAGGCGAACACCATCCGTCCCGGCAATGTGATCGAGCATGGCGGCAAGCAATGCGTGGTCATCAAGATCGACCTGATCCTGCCCGGCAAGGGCAATGCCTTCATCGCCGTCGAGATGCGCGACCTGAAGACCGGCGTGAAGACCCAGGAGCGCTGGCGCACCGCCGACAGCGTGGAGCGGCTGACCACCGAGGAGCGGCCCTGCCAGTTCCTCTATGCCGAGGCCGACGGCTACACCTTCATGGACAACGAGACCTATGACCAGTTCTCGCTCGACGCCGCCACGGTCGGCGGCGGCGCGCCGTTCCTCCAGGACGGGCTGGAGGTCAAGGTGATGACGGTGGAGGGCAGCCCGACCGGCCTGGAACTGCCGACACGGATCGCGCTCGAGGTCGTGGAGGCGGAGCCGGTGGTGAAGGGCCAGACGGCGTCCTCCTCCTACAAGCCGGCCCTGCTCGAGAACGGGGTCAAGGTGATGGTGCCGCCGCATATCAAGGTCGGCGCGCGCATCGTCGTCAATCCGAACGATCTCAGCTATGTCGAGCGGGCGAAGGACTGATCCGCCATGCGCCGCCCGCCCGAAATCAATGTCATGCTGCGGGCGGCGCATGCCGCCGGGCGCGGGCTCGCGCGCGATTTCGGCGAGGTGGAGAATCTCCAGGTCTCGGAGAAGGGGCCCGGCGATTTCGTCTCGATCGCGGACCGGCAGGCAGAGCGCCGGATCGTCGAGGAACTGGAGCGCGCGCGGCCGCGTTACGGCTTCCTGCTGGAGGAAGGCGGCGCGATGGAGGGCTCCGACACCAGCAATCGCTGGGTCGTCGATCCGCTCGACGGGACGGGCAATTTCCTGCACGGCATCCCGCATTTCTGCATCTCGATCGCGCTCGAACGCGACGGCGAGCCGGTCGCCGCTCTGGTCTATAACCCGCTGACCGACGACACCTACTGGGCCGCACGCGGCCTGGGCGCCTATGTCAACAACCGCCGGCTCCGCGTCTCGGCGCGGGCGCGCCCGACGCAGTGCATCCTGGCCAATGGTGAGGAGACGGGCGCGGGAAGCGAGGCGCTGGCCCGCTATCTCCGCCAGCATGCGGCGCTCAAGCATGCCGGGGTGAGCCTGCGCCGGTTCGGCGCCGCGGCGCTCGACCTCGCCTGGGTTGCGGACGGGCATCTGGACGGGTTCTGGCATTCGGGCCTCAAGCGTTGGGACATTGCCGCCGGCGTGCTGCTGGTGCGCGAGGCCGGCGGCGCGGTTTCCGATACCGACGGGTCCGACAACATGCTGGAAACGGGCAATATCCTGGCCGCCAATGACCGCCTGCACGGTCCCTTGCGCCGGATCATGGAGAAGGCCGCCGAGCCCGATCAGCCTGGACGGCCGGGACAGGCGGCATAGAGCGGGGCCTCGGATCGCGTCCAGAGGCGAGTTTCTGTGCGCTCATAATTATGAAATAATTCTTACAAATGAATTGCCTCCTGTAAATCCGTGATAGGATGAGGGCCGCAGGAGAGGCGCGGCATCCGCGCGGCCGCGCCGCCCTGTCCTGCGCGCCGGCGCGACGGTGACTCGGCAGAAACCGACCGAAGAGGCGCGCCCGGCGTTTGCTCCGCGCGAGACAGGCGCGGGATCAAGGGGACCGCGGACCGGAACCGGAGGAGGAACACATGCCGGAACAGACTATAGGATATATGCCCTCAGCATGCGGATCATGACAGAACATGACATTTCATGACATGTTCCGGGGCCGCCCGGCTTCAGAAGGCGAGCTTGGCGGCGCCCAGCATGCGCAGCGTGCGGCTGTCCTGGACCAGCAGCGCGACGCCGCCGGCCTTGTCCCGGGCCGTATCGACCTCGACCTCGCCCGCCAGCGCCGCGCCGTCCCATAGGGCGACCTCGACGATCTCGCGCACGACATTGCTGTAGCTAAGATGCCGGCCGGCATTCTCGCCGCGCTCGATATCCTGGTCGAGCGTGCGCGCGAAGCGCACGAGCCGGACGCGCCCCTCGCCCTCGCCCGCCGGCAGGGAATAGGCGAGCCGGCCCGGCCCGCGCCATGCGAGGCCGACCGCAAGGCGTGTCGCCGACATGGCGTCCGCCTGGGCGATGGCCAGCTTTATCTGCGCCGCATCGAAGCCCACCACATCATAGCGCCCGTCGATCACCATCTGCGGGGTATAGACATTGCGCCGGCCGAGTGCGGGGCTGTAGGCGTATTGCCGCTGGGTCCCGGCTTCGGTGGCGAACGGATCCGGCCAGCCGAGGCGGTCCCAGTAGTTCACATGGAAGCCGAGCGCGATCACATCCTCCCGGTCCGCGAGGCGCCCGAGAATCCGGTCCGCCGGCGGGCAGGACGAGCAGCCCTGGGAAGTGAAGAGCTCGACCACCACCGGCTTCGCGGCATCCGCCCAGACAGAGGCGGCGGCGAGCAGGCCGGCCGCAGCCAGCAGCGCGCGGGCGAGGACGGCTCTCATTCGAACACCGCCACCGCGCGGATCGGACTGCCGGTGCCGCCGCGGATCCTGAGCGGGAAGCCGATGAAGCGGAACCGCCCGCGGCCGACCACCGCCTCCAGATTGGCAAGGCACTCCATATGGGTGATCCGCCGCTCGGCGCAGGCGCGGTGGGCGCGGAAATTGAGCTCGCCCTCAGGCGCAGGGCTTACCGCCTCGACGCCGAACATGCCGATGCCCTTGTCAGCGAGCCAGTGGACGGACTCGGTCGCAAGGCCGGGAAACTCATGCCCATAGGCGGGCGTGCCGAACATGCGCCGGTTGACGCCCATGGCGAGCAGCACGGTGTCGCCCTCGCGGATGTCCTCGCCGGATGCGGCGAGCGCGGCCTCCATCTCCGCAACCGTCACCGCATGGCGCGGCGGCGGCTCGCCGAGATCGAGGCAGATCGCGGAGGTGTAGAAGCGCTCCAGCGCCATCCGGTCGATCGACTCGGCCGCCGGATCGGGATCGAAATGGCAGAACGCATCCACATGCGTGCCCGAATGGTCCGAGAGCGAGAGCGCCAGAGACTTCGAGGTGAAGTCGAAACCGCCGGCCGACTTGATCTCGGAGTGGTCGTTCCAGACCGTCACCACCACTGGCGGGTGCGAGGGATGGTGGGCGGTGCGGTGATGCAGCTCGCGGGAGAGATCGACGAGTTCCATCAGACCGGCCTGTCGCCTTCCAGCGTCACCCGGTGCATGGAGCGGCGGAAGCCCTGATAGTCGTTGACCGCGTAATGCTGCGTGCAGCGATTGTCCCAGAAGGCGATCGACCCCTGCTGCCAGCGGAACCGGCAGGTGAATTCCGGCCGCGAGGCCTGCTGGTAGAGGAAGTCCAGCAGCGGCCGGCTTTCCTCCGCGGTCCAGCCGTCAATCCGCCTGGTGAACGCCCCGTTGACGAACAGGCATTTGCGGCCGGTCTCCGGATGGGTGCGTACCACGGGATGGCTGCTCTCGACGGTCTCATCCACCTCGGTGAGCTTGGTGGTGCGCGTCGCATTGACGGCGTCGCGGCGGGTCTTGTTCGTGAAGATGTCCGAACTGTGGATGGCGCGCAGCCCCTCCAGCATCTCCTTCATGCCCTCGGAGAGCGTTTCATAGGCGCGGTACTGACTTGCGAACATGGTGTCGCCGCCCGTCGGCGGCACTTCCAGCGCATAGAGGAGCGAGCCCAGGGCCGGCGCCGGCAGATAGGTGACATCCGAATGCCAGACCCCGCCAATGTTCCCGGTCGCCTCCGGCTCCTTCAGCACGGGCAGGATTTCCGGGTGCCCCGGCAGCGACTCGTAATAGCCGTGAATGTTGAGATCGCCGAAGCACCGGCCGAGCTCCTTGTGGCTGTCCGGATCGAGCTCCTGGTCGCGGAAGAAGATCACCTGGTGGTCCAGGAACGCCCGGCGCAGGCTATCGACCTGCTCGTCCGAAAGCCGGTCGGCGAGATCGACGCCGTGGACTTCCGCGCCGAGCGCGCCCGCGACCGGTCGAACTTCGATGCTGTTGGACTTCATGGCGTTCCTCCCTTATCACTCCGGGTGAAACTTACTCTATCGCCCCGTTCGACACCAAGCATGACGATGCCCGCACTTCAGGGCCGGCTCGACCGCGCCGCCCGACGCCACGAGACGCCCTGCGGCGATGGACGCCTGGTCTGGCGCGAATGGGGCGCCGGGCGCACCGTGCTGCTGCTGCACGGCTCCTTCGGCTCCTGGACCCACTGGCTGCGCAATATCGAGGCGCTGGCGGCGCGTTTCCGGGTGCTCGCCTGCGACCTGCCGGGCATGGGCGAGAGCGACCTGCCTCCCCTGCCCTTCGACGCCGGCAGCCTCGCCGACATCCTGGCGGCCGGGCTGGAGCGGCTTGCGCCCGCGCCGTTCCATCTCGTCGGCTTTTCCTTCGGCGGCATTGTCGGCGGCCATGTCGCCGTCCGCGCGCTCCCGCGCATGCTCAGCTACACCGCCATCGGCTCCAATGCGCTCGGCCTGCCGCTGGCCGCCAGGGCGGCGCTTCGCAAGCCCAGCAGGGCAATGAGCGAGGCGGAAATCCTGGAACTGCACCGCCATAATCTCGGCCTCCAGATGTTCGGCGACCCGGCGCGGATCGACGCCGAGGCGCTGGCGCTGCAGAACGCCAATACGCGGCGCGCGCGCATCCGCTCCGGCAGGATTCCCGCCGGGGACAGCCTCGCGCAGAGGCTGGGCGAGCTGGCCGAAGCCGGCCTGCCGATCCAGGGCATATGGGGCGAGCGCGACGCCACGGCCGGCGCGCTGCTCCATACAAGGCGCGACCTGTTCCGGAGGCTGCAGCCGGGCTGCCGCTTCCATGTCATTCCAGGCGCCGGCCACTGGGCCGCGTTCGAGGCGCCGGACGAAGTGAACCGAATCCTGATCGAAAGTCTGCCCGCCATGGAGGTCCCTGCGTGCACGCCCTCGAAGCCATAGCCACCCGCCGGTCCGTCCGCGCCTTCAAGCCGGACCCGGTGCCGCCGGAAGTCATCCGCGAGATATTGGAGGTCTCGGCCCGCGCGCCCTCCGGCACCAACATGCAGCCCTGGAAGGCGCGGGTGGTGACCGGCGCCGCGCGCGAGCGGCTGGTCCGGGCCGCGCTCGCCGCCGGCGAAAGCGAGGGGGCGCTGAAGGCCGAATACAAATACTATCCGGACCGCTTCCCGGAGCCCTATCTGTCGCGCCGCCGCAAGGTCGGCTGGGACCTCTACGGCCTGCTCGGCATCCAGCGCGGCGAGACGGACAAGATGCGCGCCCAGCATGCCCGCAACCAGATGTTCTTCGATGCGCCGGTCGGCATCATTTTCAGCGTGGACCGTGTGCTGGAGATCGGCAGCTGGCTCGATTACGGCATGTTCCTGGAGAATGTCATGGTCGCGGCGCGGTCCTTCGGCCTGCACAGCTGCCCGCAGGTCGCCTGGACGCCCTATCACGACGTGGTGCGCGAGGCGCTCGGCATGCCGGAGGAGGAAGTCGTCGTCTGCGGCATGGCGCTCGGCTATGAGGACGAGGGCGCCATCGAGAACAGCCTGCGCACCGAACGCGCGCCGCTCTCGGATTGGGTCTCCTTCCACGAGGAGTGACAGCGCGCGATCGAGCGGCGGCTGGCGCGCTGTTGCAGCCCGTAGAGGTGCCGCTGTAATCTCCGCAAACAGGCGGCGGGACCCGGGCGGCAGGAGGGACTTATGCTGCGTTCGCTCATTCTGGCGCTGGCTTTGGTTGGCGTTGCCGGGGCTGCCCTCGCCGGGCCCGAAGGGACATGGCTCACCGAGGGCGGCAAGTCGCATGTTGAAATCCGGCGATGCGGCGAGGAGTTCTGCGGCAGGTTCGTTTGGCTGCGGGAGCCCCTTGACAAGGAGGGCACGGTCAAGCTGGACAAGAACAACAAGGACGAGACGCTGCGCTCCAGGACCATCCTGGGGATGGATTTCGTGTTCGGCTTCGCGGCGGGCGGCGAAGGACCATGGAAAGACGGGCGCATCTACAATCCCGAGAACGGCAAAACCTACCGCTCGAACCTCCGGCTGAAGGACGCCGACACATTGCGGGTAAGCGGCTGCGTGCTGTTCTTCTGCGACGGCCAGACCTGGACCCGCGTCAAATAGGCCGCGCCGGGCCGCGGCGGGACATCAGCTCCGACGGCGGCGCCATCGCTTCAACCGGTCTTTGAAGCGGCGGAACTCGCGGTTGAAATTGCTCTTGGTGTTGAAGCCGGAGGCCAGCATTGCATCGGTCACATTCGCGCCGCCTTCGAGCGCGCGGCAGGCCTCGCGAATCCGATAGGCGTTGACATGGCGGGAGACATTGCCGCCGGTACTCCGGTTGATCGCGGCCGACAGCCGCTTGACCGGCACATGCAGCACTTGCGCCAGCCGCATCAGCGAGAGTTCCGGATCGAGATAGAGCTTGCGGCTCTCCAGAACCGCGTCGAGCCGCGCCATGAGCACTTCGTCCTCTTCCGGGTCGCGAGGGATCGGGGGAGCGTTCGGGACCGCATCGCGCTCGTCACACCGGAGGCGCTGCACCAACACCAGGCCGCCGACCGCAACCAAAGTGACGGAGGACAGGAGCGCCACGATCCAAGGCATCCAGCCGCCCCGGCCGCCGAGCACCGCTGCTGCGATCAGCCCGTCCCCGAGCGCCGACACGATGAGCGACAGCGCGATCACCTTCCAGACCATCCCGGGCCAGACCATCCCAGGCCAGACCATCCCGGGCGCACCGCCGGCCTCAAAAGGCAGGCGCGGCAGGCTGTCGGCGCCCCGCCATGCGGCCAGCAGGGCGGCCAGCGCCAGGACGGGGCCGGCGAGGTGGAGGAGGTCGTGCGGCAACCGGGGGCGCCTGACCGCGCTGAACAGGAAGGCGGCCCAAGCGAGCGGCGGGATCGCCGCGGCCGTGACGGGCTGCAGTGACCTGAAGGCGGCAATTTCGTAATGTTGCCCGAGCGCGATAATCGCCGCCCGTCCGTCCGGGGCCTCATCTCCGCCCCCATACAACCAGCATGGGAGACGAACGATGAAGCACCTGTCCGCGGCCGCATTCCTGCTTCTGGCCGCCCAGACCGCCACGGCGGAACCCGCCGGCTTTCGCAGCTTCGCCCTCCCCGCGGAGCATCACGGGCGCGAAATGACGGGCGCCCTCATGTATCCCTCCACCGGCGGCGGCAAAGCGATTTCCTATGGCGAGAACGCCGTTTTTCACGGCACGAAAGTTCTGGACGGCGCGAGGATGGCGGAGGGGCCGTTCCCCGTGGTGCTTGCGAGCCACGGCCTCGGCGGCAATACCGGTGTGCTCGGCTGGCTCACCGCGGGCCTCGCCGAGGCGGGCGCGCTCGTCATCTCGGTCAACCACCCGAACAGCACGACCTGGGACTTCGATCTTCAGAAAGGCCTGATGCACTGGACGCGGGTGCAGGACATGCAGGCCGCGTTCGACTGGCTCGCCGGTCAACCCGACCTCGCCGGCCGCGCCGACCTCTCCCGGATCTATGTGGTCGGCTTCTCCTTCGGCGGCTGGACAGCGCTCTCCCTGGGTGGGCTGCGCACCGATCTCGAAGGCTACGCCGCCCATTGCGAGACCGCGCCGCCGTCCCCCTGGCAATGCGCCGACCTCACCACCTATTCGCCCGAGGACTGGGATGCCGGGCGCAAGGACGACCGCATCCGCGCCGTCGCCGCCATTGACCCGGCGCTCACCCAAGGCCTCGGCCCGGCGCATGTCCGCGACCTCGTGGACCGGGTGCTGCTGATCGGCCTCGGCGACGGCGAAACGCGGTTGCCGGCGACCGATTTCAGCGAGACAGGGAGCCGGTTCGCCGCGCTTGTCCCGGGCGCCGAGATCGAGACTCTTGCGCCGGCGTGGCATTTCTCCGCTCTCCTGCCCTGCAAGCCGGAAGGGCCGGCGATTCTGGCCGCCGAAGGCGACGACCCGGTCTGCGACGACCCGCCCGGCACAGACCGCGCGGCGCTGCACCAGCGCATCGTTGCCCGCATCGCGGCATTCCTCAGCCTGTAGAGCGGCCGCATATCCGAGGGACACCCGACCGGCGTTTCCGGGAATCGCCCGGACGAGCCATACTGGCTGCGAATTTGCAGCTTCGGGCGTGTGGCAGCCCGCGCTGCAAGCTGCCGTGCTGAAAACAACGAAGAAGAGGACCATGACGGCGAGCGCCGCATTGCTTCGGCGCATCACGGCCCGCCCGGATATGTTCGGCGGCAAGCCCATCGTCCGCGACATGAGGATCTCAGTGGAACTCGTACTGCGCCTGCTGGCGCAGGGTGTCACTCCGGAAGACATTCTCGATGATTATCCCGGCCTTGAGCCGGACGATATCCGCGCCTGCGCCGCCTATGCGCCCGCAGTCCCTGCCGGAGACATCTTGTCGGCCGTGACCGTCGCTGGCTCGTGAGATTCGTTATCGACCGGTGCGCGGGCAGAGGCAGTCAGTCGAGCAGTTTCAGGATTGCGACGGCTATGCCGGCGGCGGAGACCATGCCGACGATCACTCCGGTCAGCGTCCATATCTTGATGTCCTTCACATCCGACTCGGTCGCCAAGTGCTGGAGGTGGGCTTCGATTGCCGAAACGCGGCCGTGCAGATTGCTGCCGCCACCGTTTCCACCATGGGGTCGAGGCAGGGTTGGGACGGGAAATTCGTGAACGCTGCCGTTCATCTTAGCTTCTCCATACCGACAGCTTGGCCCACAGGTCAGGGTTCCAGAGGCCGTAAAAGTCTTCAATCTTGAAGACGGCACCGCCAAGTTCACCGGGCTTCATGCCGAGGCCGACACATACATCTCCGCAAGTAAGAAGGCCGGTGCCGACGGGCCATACACTGTTCGGCACTGATTCGAAGCGAAACGGGCGATCGAATCTTGCTTCAACTCGTTCCTTGCCATCGGGCATGAACACGACGTATCGCGGCATGGTGCGCTCACTGCTGAAGCGAACTGCTCCGCCGGAGAGGATCCGGTTCTCCGACCGTCCTCACCGACGCCACGATCCGAACGCCGAGGCGATGCCCCTCCGCCAGTCAGACTGACCCTCGGGGACCGCCCCCTACATCCGAAACACCCCAAACGCGCCGCGCTCCACCGGGGCGTTGAGGGCGGCCGAGATGGCGAGCGCCAGCACGGTCCGCGTCTGGGGCGGGTCGATCACCCCGTCGTCCCAGAGCCGGGCCGAGCCGTAATAGGGATGCCCCTGGGTCTCATACTGGTCGAGGATCGGTTGGCGGAAGGCCGCTTCCTCACCGTCCGGCCAGTCCCGCCCGTCGCGCGCGAGCGCATCCCGGCGCACCGTCGCCAGCACCGTCGCCGCCTGCTCCGCGCCCATCACCGAGACGCGCGCATTCGGCCAGGTAAAGAGGAAGCGCGGCCCGTAGGCCCGTCCGCACATGGCGTAATTGCCGGCCCCGAAGCTGTTGCCGATGACGATTGTGAATTTCGGCACCCGCGCGCAGGCGACCGCATGGACCATCTTGGCGCCGTCGCGCGCAATACCGCCCGACTCGTATTTCCGCCCGACCATGAAGCCGGTGATGTTCTGCAGGAACACCAGCGGGATGCCGCGCTGGGCGCAGAGCTCGATGAAATGCGCGCCCTTCTGCGAGGATTCCGAGAAGAGGATGCCGTTATTGGCGACGATCCCGACCGGATAGCCCTCGATATGCGCGAAGCCGGTGACGAGCGTCGCGCCGTAGAGCGCCTTGAATTCGTCGAGCCGGCTGCCGTCCACCAGCCGCGCAATGACCTCGCGCACGTCATAGGGCGTCTTCCAGTCCGGCGGCACGATGCCGTAGATCTCTTCGGGATCGTATCGCGGCTCCTCCGGCGCGCGGAGGTCGAGCTCCGGGCGCTTAATCGTGTTGAGGTAGGAAAGCGCGGTCCGCGCAAGCGCGAGCGCATGGTCGTCGTCGAGCGCATAATGGTCGGTCACGCCCGAGACGCGGGAATGCACATCCGCCCCGCCCAGTTCCTCCGCGCTCACCACCTCGCCCGTGGCGGCCTTCACCAGCGGCGGGCCGCCGAGGAAGATCGTGCCCTGGCCCTTGACGATCACCGCCTCGTCGGACATGGCCGGCACATAGGCCCCGCCCGCCGTGCAGGAGCCCATCACCACGGCGATCTGCGGGATGCCCTCGGCCGACATGGTGGCCTGGTTGTAGAAGATCCGCCCGAAATGGGTGGCGTCGGGGAACACCTCGTCCTGCTGGGGCAGGTTGGCGCCGCCGGAATCGACCAGATAGACGCAGGGCAGCCGGTTCTCGCGCGCGACCTGCTGGGCGCGCAGATGCTTCTTGACCGTCAGCGGGTAATAGGTGCCGCCCTTGACGGTGGCGTCATTGGCGACGACGACGCATTCGCGGCCATGCACGCGCCCGATGCCGGTGACGATGCCGGCCGAGGGGATGTCGTCCTCATAGACGCCCCAGGCGGCAAGCTGGGAGAGCTCCAGGAAGGGCGATCCGGGGTCGAACAGCCCGCGCACCCGGTCGCGGGGCAGCAGCTTGCCGCGCGCCAGATGGCGCTGGCGGGCGCGTTCGCCGCCGCCTTGCTGGACCTGCGCCACCGTCCGGCGCAGACCCGCAGCGAGCGCCCGCATGGCCTCCGCATTGGCGCGGAATTCCCGCCCTCGCGGCCGAATCCTGCTTTCGATGACGCCCATGCGCCTGCCGCGCCCCCGGCGTCTCCCGTCAGGCGGCCTCGTTGGCCTCGTCGTTGCGCGCGGAGCGGGTATAGGCCCTGGTGCAATGCTCCGCGCAATAAGGCTTGCCCGCCTCGGCCTCGGCCTCGCAGAAATGGAAATCGTCATGCTGCGGGTCGCCGAACGGCCATTTGCACCTGGCCCTGCCGAGCGGCGCAAGGCGCACCGGGCGCGCCGGCGGCGGCGCGGCCGGCAAGCGGCGGATCGGCGAGGGACGCGGCGCAAGGCCCGTGCGGTGCGCCTTGCCGACCACCGCATTCTTGGAGACGCCGAGCCGCCGGCCGATTTCCGCCGTGCTTGCGCCCGTCGCCCAGAGTTTGCGCAGCTCCGAAACCCGTTCCGCTGTCCAGGTCATTTGTTCCGCCCCGATATTGCAATCCATTGTGGCCATCAGGCTCATACATACTAGATCCTGTGGCCTCCTGCAAGCGCATCCGCATCGGCCTTGCAATAGCGGCCGGGCGGTTTGCTCCCGGGGCTGGCGCTTTTCCCCGAACGCTGCTATAGTATGATAACGGTTTCGACGGCGAGCCGGACTGATGCGGCGCGCCGAGGGGCGATGATGGAGCGTCGAGGGTCATGTCGGACCATTGGACTCCGGAAAAGCTGCCGTGGGAGGCGTTCGACCCCAGCCGGGTAGATCCGGACCTGGTGCCGCTCGTCAAGGCGGCCAGCATGGTCGAATCCAACGGACGCGATTACGCCGCCTATTTGAACCGCGTGTTCGACGACGACGCGCAGGTCTGCGACATGATGAACGGCTGGGCGCATGAGGAAGTCCAGCATGGCGTTGTGCTGGGCCGCTGGGCGAGCCTGGCCGATCCGGACTTCGATTATGACGCCGCGCTCCAGCGCTTCCGCGCCGGCTATTCGATCCAGATCGATGTCGATGCCTCGATCCGGGGCTCGCGAACAGGTGAGATGATCGCGCGCTGCATGGTCGAGGTCGGCACCTCCTCCTTCTATTCCGCGCTCGCCGACCGGACCGACGAGCCGCTGCTGAAGGCGATCTGCAGGCGCATCGCAGCAGATGAGCTCCGCCATTACGCGCTCTTCTACCGGACGATGAAGCGCTACCTGGAAACCGAGCGCCTGAACAAGCTCGAACGCATCCGCATCGCCTTCCTGCGCGTGATGGAGACGGAAGACGACGAGCTCGCCTATGCCTGGTTCGCCGCCAATGACGAGAGCGGGGGCCATTACGACCGCCGGCAGTCCAATCGCGCCTATATGCGGCAGAGCTATGCCCTCTACCGGCCGCACCACGCCCGGCGCGGCATGACGATGATCTTCAAGGCTGTCGGGCTGAAGCCGACCGGGCGGCTCTCGCGTCTGTTGAGCAGGCTTGCGATAACTCTGATAGGCTGGCGCGCCCGGCGGCTGGCCCGCGCCTGACCGCCCTCCCGTTTTCCTTGCCGGAAGGACGCTGTTGCCCCATGTCCGATCTGCCGAAATCCGTCTCGATCTCCGAGGAAGGCCCGCGAGAAGGCTTCCAGATCGAACCCGGCCCGATCCCGACCCGGCGCAAGATCGAACTGATCGACGCCCTCTCGGAGACCGGCCTGAAGCGCATCCAGGTCGCCTCCTTCGTCAGCCCGAGGCATGTGCCCGGCTGGGCCGATGCCGACGAGGTGGTCGAGGGCTTCCGGCGCGAGCCGGGTGTGGCCTATTCCGTGCTGTGGCTGAACGAGCGCGGCCTCGACCGCGCGCTCGGCAAGGACGGCATCGAGATGAAGGGGGCGATCTCGACCTCCGCCTCCGAGACCTTCATGGGCAAGAACACCAATCGCGGCCATGAGCGCAACCGCGAGGTGCAGAAGAACCAGATCGACACCTATCTCACCTATGGCATGCCGGTGCGCAAGGCCTCGGTGATGGCCGCCTTCGGCTGCAATTTCGAGGGCGAGGTCCCGGTCGCCAAGGTGCTGGCGGCGGTCCGCGACCTGATGGAAATCGCGGCGGAGAAGGGCGTCGAAATCGGCACGCTGTCGCTCGCCGACACGATGGGCTGGGCCCAGCCGGCCTCGATCAAGGCGGTCGTGGGCGCGGTGCGCGAAGAGTGGCCGGACCAGGAAATCGCGCTGCATCTGCACGACACGCGCGGCATGGGCATCGCCAATGCCTATGCCGGACTTGAGATGGGTGTGACGAAATTCGACAGCTCCGTCGCCGGCCTCGGCGGCTGCCCGTTCGCCGGCCACAAGGGCGCGGCCGGCAATGTCTGCACCGAGGACCTCGTCTTCCTCTGCGAGGAGATGGGCATCGACACGGGCGTGGACCTCGAGGCGCTGATTGAATGCGCGCGGCTTGCCGAGGACATTGTCGGCCACCCGCTGCCCGGCTCCGTCATGCATGGCGGCTCGCTCGCCCGCTTCCGCGAGGCGCGCGCCTGAAGGGCGGGGCAAGCGGAGCCGGGGCGCCAGGCGGAGATATGGGATGTCCGCGTTCTCCTTCGCGCTTGAGGATTATGCGGAATTCGTGCGCAGCAACCGGGAGGATTGCGACGGCATCTACCGCAAGATCATGCACGAGGTGCCGCGGTTCCTGATGGCCGTCGAGCCGGGGCGCCGGGCGACAATCCTCGCAGCGGCGCCATCGCTGACCGGGACGCGCTGGGATGCATTGCTCGCCGGCCTTGCAGAGCATCTGGCGGGGCTCCACGGGCTGGAGGCGCCGGCCTGGTGCGACGAGCCCGGGCGGTTCCTCGATCCGCCCTGGGTTGCGGTGGCGGCCGTTGGCAGCCGCTCCGTGGTCCGGGCGCCGGCGGCTTTCCTGCGCCACGGGGCTCTCCCGGACCCGATGGACCTCGACGCGCGCGGCGGTGAGCCGGAGCCGTGGTAGGCGGCCCCATGCCGGCATTCGGACGAGACGAGATTTACGATGCTCTCGACGAGTTGTCGGAGGCGCTTGCGCGGGACAGGCGCCGAGCCCACATCCACATGGTGGGCGGCAGCGCCATGATCATGCTCTACGGGCGCCGTACCCTCACCGGAGACATTGATGTCGCCATCGCCGAGGGACACGGGCCGGTGCTCGACGCGGTTGGCAGGATTGCCGCGCGCCGGGGCTGGCCATCGACATGGTTGAACGAACAGGCGGCGATGTACCAGCCGCGGCGCCCCGACCCCGCGCCGCAATCGCTGTATTCGTCTCCCTCCCTCGTCGTCATGGGGGCATCCCCCGAATACATGCTGGCGATGAAGCTCCAGGCCGCCCGGGGGGCAGACATGGAAGATTTGCGGCTGTTGCTGGAGCGATGCGGCATCCGCGACGCCGAAGACGCCCTGGATATCCATGACAGGCTGTTCCCGGACAGGCCGGCGGGCGACCGTCAACGACGCTTTCTCGCCATGGCGCTTGCCAGCGGGCAGCCGAATCCGGAAGGCGCGTGACTGCCGCGCCGGCAGCGCGGCTCAGTGCAGATGTCGGGGCAGGATCTCCACAGACTCCGCCACCAGCGCATCGGCGCGGGGCTCGTCCAGATGGCGTTCGATCAGCGTTCGCGCAGCAGCCGCCGAAAGCCGGACGGCATAGGCGCGGACCTCCGCAAGGGCTTCCTGCTCCGCCTGAGCGATCTTGGCGAGCGCCTGCTGCTCGCGGCGCCGGAGCGCATCTCCGAGCGCGCGCTCGGCCTCCGCGCCCATGCGCGCCGCCTCCTCGCGCGCGCGCGCCAGCACGGCCTCGACTTCGGCTTCCGCCCCCTGCTGCTTCTTCCTGTATTCGGCGAGCAGGGCCTCGGCCTCCTCGCGCAGCACGGCCGCATCGTCGAGCGAGGCCCTGATCCGGCCCGCCCGGTCATCGAGCGCGCCGGTCGCGGCGCGCCAGACGACGCGCGCGACCGCAGCGACGAAGATGACGAAGCCGACCGCGGTCCAGAATGTGGGATCGGAGAACATCACGCGCCCGCCTGCCGGGCCGCTGCGGCGGCCTCGTTTGCGTCCACTTCGACGCCGATCAGCCTGGCCGTCATGGCCTGGGCGACTTCGCCGGCTGCCGTCTCGATCCCGGCCAGGGCGTCGCGGCGCGCGGCGGCGATCCGGGCCTCGGCGGCGGCGGCGTCCTTCGCGAGGCGCGCGCCGAGCGCCGCATGGCGCGCCGCCGCCTCGGCCGCGGCCGCCTCCTGTTGCTCGCGCATCAGCCGGCGCGCCTCGGCCCGCGCGTCCGCCTGCGCCTGCTCATAGACGCGCAGCACGCTCGCAGCCTCGTCGCGCAGCGCCGCCGCCCGGGCGAGGTCGTCATCGATCCGCTCCCGGCGCTCCTGCAGAATGCCCTGCACGCGCGGCAGGGCGACCTTCAGCATCACGGCCAGCAGGCCGCAGAAGATGACGACAAGCCAGAAGATCTGACCTGCATAGGTGGAGATCTGCTCCAGCTGCGGCATCGGACGGCGCCGTGCGGCCTTAGCCGAACAGAATGACGAGCGCCACCACGAGCGCGAACAGCGCGATGGCCTCGACAAGGGCGAAGCCCAGCATGGTCATCGGGAAGACTTCCCCCCGCGCCGACGGGTTGCGCCCGACCGCCTGGATAAAGGAAGCGAAAATATTGCCGATGCCGATGCCGGCGCCGATGACACCGATGACGGCAAGACCCGCGCCGATGACTTTGGCGGCCTCTGTTTCCATGGGTTGGTCCCTTCTTCGCGTGGGCGGAAAGCCGGTTAGTGGAGGTGAAGCGCGTCGTTGATGTAGAGGCAGGTGAGAATCGCGAACACATAGGCCTGCAGGAACGCGATGACGATCTCAAGCCCCGTCAGCGCCGAAACGAAGGCGAGCGGCAGGATGCCGGCGACGCCGAGCGCCGGCACGAAGCCGGCGAAGACCTTGAGCAGGGTATGGCCGGCCAGCATGTTGGCGAACAGGCGCACCGAGAGGCTGATCGGCCGGGAGAGATAGGAGATGATCTCGATCGGGATCAGCAGCGGCCACATCACCACCGAGACGCCGGGCGGCACGAAGAAGCTGAAAAAGTGCATGCCGTGCTTGATAAAGCCCAGCACGGTGACGCCGACAAAGACCACCGCCGCCATTGCGAAGGTGACCGCGATATGGCTCGTGAAGGTGAAGCTGTAGGGGATCATGCCGGCGAGATTGCCGAACAGGATGAACATGAACAGCGTGAAGATGAGCGGGAAGTATTTCCGGCCTTCGTCGCCCACCGTGTCGCGCACCATGCCGGCGATGAACTCGTAGCAGAGCTCGGCGATCGACTGCAGCCGTCCCGGCACGAGCGCGCGCTTGCGCGTGCCGCCGACCATCACCGCGATCACGCCGGCGGCGGCAACGGCCATCCAGACGGTCGAATTGGTGATATCGAGCTCAATTCCGGCCACGGGAATATCGACCAGTTCCTTGATCCGGAACTGCTCCAGCGGACCGTGCGCGTCTCCCGCCACCCGGAGTCCCCCTCTAGCTGTCCTCTCCGTCCTGCGACGGCCGCTCCCGGCGCCAGCCGGGCGCGGCGTCCATGCCGCTCATATACCGGTACACGTTCATCACGCCGGCCGCCGCCCCGAGCACGAAAAAGACCACCATCAACCAGGGCGCCGTATCGAACCAACGGTCAAGCCCCCAACCGATAGCTGCGCCGACGCCCAGCGCCGCCACCAGCTCCACTCCGATCCGCATGGCCGCGCCAAGCCCCTCCTTCGGGGCCGCTTTCGGCGCCGCCTTGTCCCTGCGGCGCCGGGCATCGGCAAGTCTGTCGGAGAAATCGTGAAGGGGGCCGTTCCCGTTGTCTTCGCCCATTTTCGCCACGAAACGCCATCCGGCGCGCACCCCGCACCGAAAGCGCCCGGACACTAGGAGCCGGCGGCCCTGGCTGTCAAGGAACCCAGAGACCGGGCAAGCCGTTGATACCGTTCCCGAATTCACCGCGACCCGGGATATGCGACAGTATGTATCGACGCCCTTCAGCCGCTGCCGAGGACGTTGTCGGAGATGCGCTCGGCCATCATGATGGTTGGGATATTGGTGTTGGCGCAGGGCACGGAGGGCATGATCGAGGCGTCCACCACCCTGAGCCCGGCGAGGCCGCGCACCCGGCCCTGCTCGTCGGTCACCGCCATCGGGTCGTCGTCGCCGCCCATGCGGTTGGTGCAGGAGGCGTGCCAGACGCCGACGGCGGTGGCGCGCACGAATCCCTCCAACGCCCCGTCATCCTCCAAGAGGTCGCTGAGGCGCAGCCCGCCGGTAATCAGCCGGTCGATCAGCGTGCCGCGCAGCCCGCCCGCCATGTCCAGCATGCCGCCTACGGCCTTCGAGATCATCTCGTTGCGCTTGGTCACGCGGCCCATGGCGCGCACCTTCTCGCTGTAGGAGGACGGGAAGGCGTAGCCCGCGACGCGCGCCACGGCGGGATGCAGGTTGATCGTGGAGGCGCGCAGGAAGGCGTCCTTCAACCGGTCGAGGTCGCGTTCGTCGGAAAGCAGGTTGAACTCGACCTCGGGCTCCTCCCGCCAGTCCCTCGAGGCCAGGCGGACCTCGCCCGTGGAATAGGACTTGTTGACGAACACGAGCAGCGAGCCGAGGCGCTCGCCGACGGCATGCCAGCCGGACTTTGACACCTGGACGATGAACATGTCGCCCTGCGGCGCGCCGTGCAGACCGGAGGAGTAGCGCGCGCCGACATGGATGTGGCGGGCGTCCTTGCGGGTCATCCGGGCCTCGTCCGGAAGCCAGGTCGAGCAGGCGACGGAGGGATGGTCCATCAGGTTCTGCCCGATCCCCGGCAGGTGGTGGCGGACCTCGATGCCCATGTCGGCCAGATGGCCGGCCGGGCCGACGCCGGAGCGAAGCAGATGCGCCGGCGAATGCACCGCGCCGCAGCACAGCACCACTTCACCGGCCATGAAAGTCTCCGTCTTGCCCCGCCGCTCGGCCTTGACGCCGACCGCGCGCAGGCCGTCGAACAGGATCTCGCTCACCTGGGTTTCGGAGCGGATGTCGAGATTGTCGCGCAGCCGCGTCGCAGGGTCGAGATAGCCGATGGCGGTCGAGACCCGCCGGTCGTAGAGATTGGAGATCGTGACCGGGAAATGGCCGTCCTCGAAAACGCCGTTCTGGTCGGTGAGATAGGGGTAGCCGAGCTCGGCCATCGCCTCCGCCACCGCGCTGGCGTAAGGCGTCCATTCCTGCTGGAAGATGCGCCGGATGGGAATGCGCCCTCCCTGCCCGTGGAGGTCGCCCTCATAGTCCATGTCGCGTTCGAGCTTCAGGAAATAGGGCAGGCAGTTCTCCCAGCTCCAGCCCCTGGCGCCCTGGCGGCCCCAGTCGTCATAGTCGTTCGGGGCGCCGCGATTGGCCATCTGCCCGTTGATCGACGACCCGCCGCCCATGATGCGCGCCTGCTCGTAATTGCGCAGCTCCGGCTTTTCGCTTTCGGGCAGGTTCTTGTTGACCGGCTGGAGCCGCACCCGGAGCCGGTTCCAGGTGTAGTCCGGATTGAAATAGGCGGTGCCGGGATAGCTCGAATGCACATCCGGCGGGATCGCGCCATGCGGCGTGTCCATCCCCGCTTCCAGCAACAGGACCCTGTTGGCGCTCCGGGCCGAAAGCCGGTTCGCCATGACCGAGCCGGCGGACCCGCCGCCGACGATGATGTAGTCGTACTGCATCGCAAACCTCCCGGGCGCCATTCTTCTATGCGGAAGGGAAAATGGGAAGGCTTGCCATGACGGGCGTGGGAACGGTGTTGACAAACCCGGCTGGCACCGCAACACTCAGGTAAGTAAGTGTGTATGGCGGTGGGAGCCGGCCGGTGGCGACGGACCGCGAAAGGCTGATGAGGGAAGCGGCGGCGCGCGGCAAATATGCTCCGCTCTACCGGCATCTGCTGTCGCTCCGGTCGATGACCGAGTGGCGGACCGGTTTCGGCGCGCTCGAGCGGGTGCTGGGTTTCCGCCTGCCGGACTCGGCGCGCCTGCACCGGCCCTGGTGGGCCAATTCCCGCAAAGGAAGCGGCCACTCCCACACGCTCGCCTGGCAGGCGGCGGGCTGGCGGACGGCGCGGGTCGATCTGGAGGCGGAGACGCTGGCGTTCGAGAGAGACGCGGCGCAGCCGGTGGAAACCGGGTCCATGCACTACGGAGAGGGAGACGACGACATGCCTGAGCTTGCGGAGGAGCTTCGGGAGGCTCCGGCGACAATGGGTCTGCCGCCGCGGCGTGCGCGGCGCCCCGGGCGAGACTTCAACCTGGACCGCGATTTTCCGCCGTGGAACGGCGGACCCTGGCCGGAAGGCTTCACGGTGAGCCGCGAGCAGATCTATGACGATAGGGGCCGGTTGACCGGCGGGCCGGAGGACGATTCCGGATCCGACGGCTGACCCGCATGTTCCTCGATACCAATCTCTTCATCCCCGCCCGGTTTGACGCGGCCCCGGCGCACGCCTTGGCAAGGGCGGCGTTGAACCGGATCGAGCGGACCGGTGAGGGTCTTTGCATCAGTCGTCAGGTCATGCGCGAATATCTCGCGGTGGCGACCAGACCGCAGGCCTGGTCCACGCCCTTGCCGATGTCGAGGGCGCTTGCCGACCTGTCATGGATGGAGGAGACTTATGAGGTGCTGGAGGACGGACCGCATGTCATGGATATGCTGACGAGGCTCTGCCGGGACATTCCCGTGGGCGGCAAGCAGATCCATGACGCCAACATCATCGCCACCATGCTGGCGCATGGCGAGCGGCGCCTGCTGACCTTCAACCTCCGGGATTTCTACCGCTTCGCTCGCCATGTCGAGACCGTGGATCCGGCGGATATGGCGTAGCCCGATAGATCATTATCCTGTTTTGTTCATGATATTATTGCTATAATTCCCTTGATCGGCTTGCCGTCGGGACATCCATGCCAATATGAGACCCCGGGAAGGAGGCGGCCGCCCGAAACAGCAACTTCATGTCCGAACCGGCTACAGCATATGAACGCTTCGCATGCAGAACATGACAAAACATGACATTCCCCGACAGGGTCCGGGGTCTGCCCCTCCGCAACGGGGCTTTGCCGGGCGAGCGGTCGGACCCGGGCCGCGCGGGCAGCGGCGCCCGGCGGTTTGTGGAGGCGGCTCCGCGGATGGCGCGCGAGCCGGGCGGCGGCGGTCTATACTGCCGGCTCCGATACAACGGACGTGATCGATGAGCGGCCTTTGCGCCTTTTTCCCGACCAGGGATTTCGGCTCTGACGCCGCCGCCATACGCGACTGGGCGCAGGCGGCGGAGGAGCTCGGCTATGACTGGATCACGGTGCCGGACCATGTGCTGGGCGCCGACCCTGCCGCGCGGGAGGGATGGCGACCGCCCTACACATGGCGGGACCAGTTCCACGAGACCTTCGTCACCATGGGCTATCTCGCCGCCTGCACGGAGCGCATCGGGCTCGCCTCCGGCGTGCTCATCCTGCCGCAGCGCCAGACGGCGCTGGTCGCCAAGCAGGCGGCGGAGGTCGATGTCCTCTCCGGCGGGCGCCTCAGGCTCGGCATCGGCACGGGCTGGAATTTCGTCGAATATGAGGCGCTGAACGAGGACTGGGAAACGCGCGGCGCCCGGCAGGCGGAGCAGGTGGCGCTTATGCGCCGGCTCTGGACCGAGGAGCTGGTGACGACCGAGGGCCGCTGGCACGGCTTCTCGCAAGCCGGGCTCAACCCCCTGCCGGTTCAGCGCCCGATACCGGTCTGGTTCGGCGGCACGCACCCGGCCGTGCTGCGCCGCGCGGCGAAGACGGGCGACGGCTGGATTCCCATCGCGCGCCCGGACGCCGCCGGCAAGCGGCTGGTCGAGGCGCTGCACGGCCTGCTGGAGGCCGAAGGCCGTGACCCCGCCTCATTCGGCATCGATGCGTGGCTGCGCGCCGACTCGCCGGATGTGCAGCAATGGGCGGCGGCGGCGGAAGGCTGGCGGGCGCTCGGCGCGAACCTGCTGACGCTCTACCCGCTCTACCGGGTGGAATCGGTCGAGGAGCGTATCCGGGCCCTGGAGCTCTTCAAGGAGGCGGCCGGGGCTTGCTGACGATCTCGGGCGGAGAAGTGCTGTCGCCGGAAGGCGGCTTCGAGCGCCGCGACATCGCGGTCGCCGAGGGGCGCATTGTCGCCGCCGGCGGGGCGCAGGGCGAGGTTCTGGACGCGTCCGGGCTGCTGGTCCTGCCCGGCATGGTGGATATCCATGGCGACGCCTTCGAGCGCCAGATCATGCCGCGCCCGGGCGTGCATTTCCCGCTCGACGTGGCGCTGCTCGACACCGACCGGCAGATGGCCGCCAACGGCATCACCACGGCGTATCATGCCGTCACCTGGTCCTGGGAGCCGGGGCTGCGCGGGCGCGGCACGCTGGTAGCCCTGATGGCGGCGCTGGAGGCGCTGAACGAGCGGCTGGTCGTCGATACCCGCCTCCATCTGCGCATCGAGACCTGGAACCTGGCCGCCATGGACGAGCTCTGCGCGTGGCTCAAGGCGGGGAAGGTCGATCTGCTCGCCTTCAACAACCATTTCGAGGAAATCTACGAGCAGTGCTGCCGCGACGAGGAGAAGATCGGCCAGTATGCAGGCCGCGCGGGGGTCTCGCATGACGCCTTTCGCGGCCTGCTGGAGGAGGTGCGAAAGGGGGCGCCCGAAGTCCCGGCGGCCCTCCGCCGGATCGCGGCGGCGGCGGAAGAGGCGGGCGTGGTCCGGCTCGCTCATGACGAGGAGACGCTCGAGGACCGCAGCCTGTACCGGGGACTGGGCGTGCGCATCTCGGAGTTCCCGGAGGTGGAGGAAGTGGCGCGCGACGCGGCGGCGGCGGGCGAAGCGGTCGTGTTCGGCGCGCCCAACGTGCTGCGCGGCGGCAGCCATACCGGCTCGCCCGGAGCGGCCGACATGGCGCGCAAGGGCCTCTGCACCGTGCTCGCATCGGACTATTACTACCCCGCCCTGCTGCTGGCGCCCTTCCGGCTGGCAGAGGACGGAGTCCTGCCGCTGGAGGAAGCCTGGCCGCTGGTCTCCGCCAACCCGGCGCGCGCGGCGGGGCTGGACGACCGGGGCGCGCTCGCCGAGGGCCTGCGCGCGGATATCCTGCTGGTCGATCCCGCCGGCCCCGTCCCGCGCCCGGCCGCCGCGCTCATCGGCGGCCGCCTGCTCCGCTTCGGCATCGGCTGAGGGCGCCGCTCGCGCTGGGGCTTGCGATGGAGGGCCGAGGCTTGCTTGACTGGCGGCAGACCCCTGCCGGAGACCCCGGATGAACCTTGCCGCCCTGCTGATCCGCTCCGCCCGCGCGAGGCCGGACAATCTCGCGCTGGCGAAGGGCTTCGCGCCCCATGCCGACTACCGCACGCTGGCGGACCGCGCCGCCGCCATCGCCGGCTCGCTGCGGGCCGCGGGCCTCCGGCCGGGCGACCGGGTGGCGATCGCGATGAAGAATTGCCCGGAATTCATCGAGATGCTCTACGGCATCTGGCATGCGGGCCTCTGCGCCGTGCCGGTCAATGCGCGCCTGCACCCGAACGAGTTCGCCTATATCTTCGGGGATTCCGGCGCGCGGCTGGTCGCGGCGACGCCCGATCTCGCAGACGCGCTCGCCCCGGTCTGCGACGGTCTGCCCGATGTCGAACGCATGCTCGTCACCAGCGAGGCCGAGTTCCGGGCGCTCTATGGCGGCGAGCGGATCGGGCTCGCGGATGTCGCGCCTGCGGACAATGCCTGGCTGTTCTACACCAGCGGCACCACCGGCCGGCCGAAGGGGGCGGCGCTCTCGCACCGCAACCTGCTGCATTGCACGCTCGGCTATTTCTCCGATGTGGACGAGATCGCCGAGGGCGACGCCGCGCTGCATCCCGCGCCCCTCAGCCACGGCTCCGGCTGCTACAACATTCCCCATGTCGCGCGCGCAAGCCCGCAAGTGGTGCCGGAGAGCGGCTTCGACCCGGCGGAGATCTTCGCGCTGATCCGCCACTACAGGGGCAGCAGCTTCTTCGCCGCGCCCACCATGGTGAAACGCCTGATCGACCATCCCGAGGCCGGAAGCGCCGATGTCGCAAACCTGCGCTCCATCGTCTATGGCGGCGGGCCGATGTATGTGGCCGACGCCAAGCGCGCCTTCGAGCTCTGGGGGCCGAAGCTCATCCAGATCTACGGCCAGGGCGAATGCCCGATGACGATCACCAGCCTGCGCCGCGAGGAGATCGCGGAGGTGGACCATTCCCGCTACGAGGAACGGCTGGCCTCGGCCGGGCGGGCCTTCTCCAATGTCGAGGTCCGGATCGCCGACCGGGAGGAGCGCACCCTGCCGCCGGGCGAGATCGGCGAGATCCAGGTGCGCGGCGAGGTGGTGATGAACGGCTACTGGAACAATCCGGAGGCGAGCGAAGCGGCGCTGAGCGGCGGCTGGCTGCATACCGGCGATGTCGGCATCGTCGATGAGGAAGGCTATGTAACGCTCAAGGACCGCTCGAAGGACATGATTATCTCGGGCGGCGTCAATATCTATCCGCGCGAGATCGAGGAGGTGTTGCTGACCCATGCCGGCGTCAGCGAGGTCGCGGTCATCGGCCGGCAGGATCCGGAATGGGGCGAGACCGTCATCGCCTATGTCGTCGCCGCCGGCGGCGCGCCCGCGCCGGCCGTGCTCGACCACCACTGCCTCGACAACATGGCCCGCTTCAAGCGCCCCAAGGCCTATCGCTTCGTCGAGGCGCTGCCGAAGAACAATTACGGCAAGGTCGTGAAGACCGAACTCCGCGACCTGGAGGCCGGCCAGCCTGACCCCTGAGGGCGCCCGCGCCTGCAAACATGACGAAGCCCCGCCGGGGCGGGGCTTCGCTTCAGTCTGGCCGTCCGGTCAGACGCTGTAATACATCTTGAACTCGATCGGATGCGGCGTGTGCTCGAAGGCATAGACCTCGTTCCATTTCAGGTCGATATAGCCGTCGATCAGGTCGTCGGAGAACACATCGCCGCGCGTCAGGAAGGACCGGTCGGCGTCCAGGCTCTCGAGCGCCTCGCGGAGCGACCCGCACACGGTCGGCACGCCTTCCAGCTCTTCCGGCGGCAGGTCGTAGAGGTTCTTGTCCATCGGCTCGCCCGGATGGATCTTGTTGATGACGCCGTCAATGCCCGCCATCAACATCGCCGCGAAGGCGAGATAGGGGTTTGCGCCCGGATCGGGGAAGCGCACCTCGACGCGCTTGCCGTTCGGGCTCGCCACATAGGGAATGCGGCAGGAGGCCGAGCGGTTGCGGCTTGAATAGGCGAGCAGCACCGGCGCCTCGAAGCCCGGGATCAACCGCTTGTAGGAGTTGGTGAGCGGGTTGGAGAAGGCGTTGATGGCCTTCGCATGGCGGATGATGCCGCCGATATAGTGGAGCGCGAACTCCGAAAGGTCGGCATAGCCATGGCCGGCGAAGAGCGGCTGGCCGTCCTTCCACACCGACTGGTGGACATGCATGCCGGACCCATTGTCGCCAATGACCGGCTTCGGCATGAAGGTCGCCGTCTTGCCGTAGCTGTGCGCGACCATATGGGTCACATATTTGTAGATTTGCAGCGCGTCGGCGGAGCCGACCAGCGTGCCGAACTTGAGGCCGAGCTCATGCTGGGAAGGCGCCACCTCATGGTGGTGCTTTTCCATGTCGAGGCCCATCTCGGCCATGGTCGATACCATCTCCGAGCGCATGTCCTGGCCGCTGTCCACGGGCGCTACCGGGAAATAGCCGCCCTTCACGTCAGGGCGGTGGCCCGGATTGCCCTCGTCGAACTCGGTCCCGGAATTATAGGGGCCTTCCGCGCTGTCGAGCATGTAGAAGGTCCGGTTCATCGACACGTCGAAGCGCACGTCGTCGAAGACGAAAAATTCGGCTTCGGGGCCGAAATAGGCGGTGTCGCCGATGCCCGCTTCCTGGATATAGGCCTCGGCCTTCTTGGAGACCGAACGCGGGCAGCGCTCATACGGCATGCCCGTGGATGGCTCATGGACGTCGCAGAACAGCACCATGGTGTTCTCGGCCATGAACGGGTCCATCACCGCCGTCGTCGGGTCCGGCATGAGAATCATATCGGACTCGTTGATGTCCTTCCAGCCGGCGATCGACGAGCCGTCGAAGAAGAAGCCGTCCACGAAGACGTCCTCGTCCATGGTCGTCTTGTATTGGGCGGTATGCTGCCATTTGCCGCGCGGATCGGTGAACCGCAGGTCCACATGCTGGACATCATTGTCCTGGATTGCCCTGAGCACGTCCTCGGGCGTCTTGCAGTTGAGCGACATGAGTTTGGGGGCTCCCTCTCTGTGTTCCGGAGCGGCGCGTGCGCCGGAGTTCCTAGATGGCGTCCACGCCGGTTTCGCCGGTGCGGATCCGGATGGCTTCCTCGATCGGATAGACAAAAATCTTGCCGTCGCCGATGCGGGCGGTATAGGCCGCCTGCTGAATCGCCTCGACGGCGCGCTCGACCGCGGCGTCGTCCACGACGACCTCGATCTTCACTTTCGGCAGAAAGTCCACGACATATTCGGCGCCGCGATAGAGCTCGGTATGGCCCTTCTGCCGGCCGAATCCCTTCGCCTCCAGCACGGTGATGCCCTTGATGCCGACTTCGTGCAGCGCGTCCTTCACTTCGTCGAGCTTGAAGGGCTTGATGATCGCTTCAATCTTCTTCATCGCCGTCCCGCCGGTGGTTGGCTTGATGCCGATATGTTGCAAAGCACACTCCATGCCAGTCTGCAAGGCATGGAATATTCTTGATAAATCCGGAGCCTTTCAGTCGCCCGGAACTATGGCTTGCACATATTTTCAGCATATGCGCTTTCCATAGGCGCTCTGATTGCCTGCCGAATGGGCGGTCACAGCACTGTGCGGATGCGCCCGACCGCGCGTTCGATGTCTTCTTCGCTCGCCGCATAGGAAAAGCGGATGAAGCCCTCGCCATGCGCGCCGAAGCTGGTTCCGGCCACGGTCGCGACGCCGGCCTCCTCCAGCATCCGGCTTTGCAACTCGCGCGCGCTCATGCCGGTGCCCTCGATATTGGGGAAGGTGTAGAACGCGCCGCCCGGATCGACGCAGCGGAAGCCCGGAAGCTGGTTGAGCGCCCGCACGATAATGCGCCGGCGCGCATCGAACGCGCGGCGCATGGTCTCCACGGCGTCCTGCGGGCCGTTCAACGCGGCGATGCCGGCATATTGGGTTGCCGCATTGACGCAGGAATGGCAGTTCACCGCCAGCCGCTCGACCAGCGGGAAGAGCGCCTTCGGCCAGACGCTGTAGCCGAGCCGCCAGCCCGTCATCGCATAAGTCTTGCTCCAGCCGTCCAGCAGGATGGTGCGCTCGCGCAGGCTCTCATAGCCGAGCAGCGAGACATGCGCATTGTCCTCATAGAGCAGGCGGCTGTAGATCTCGTCCGAGAGCACCGCGACATGCGGATGGTCCTGCAGCCCGGCCACCAGCTTGTCCATCTCCGCCTTCGGGACGACGCCGCCGGTCGGGTTGGCGGGGCTGTTCAGGATCAGCAGCCGCGTCGCGGGGCCGATCTGCGCCAGCACCTCGTCGGCCGAGAAGGCGAAGCCGTTCTCCTCATGCAGCGCCATGGCGACCGGCGTGGCGCCGGTATAGGCAATCATCGACTCATAGATCGGGAAGCCGGGATTCGGATAGACGATCTCGGCGCCCGGCTCCCCGAACATCATGATCGCGAAGAACATGGTCGGCTTACCGCCGGGCAGGATCATCACCAGGTCGGGATCGACCTCGACGCCGCGGTAGCGCGCGATATCCGCCGCCACCGCCTCGCGCAGCGCCGGGATGCCGTTCGCCGGGGTGTAGCCGTGATGCCCGTCGCGCAGCGCCTTCTCGGCCGCCTCCACGACGTGGAGGGGGGTCTTGAAGTCCGGCTGTCCGATACCGAGATTGATAATGTCGCGGCCTTCCGCCTGCAGCTTCGCCGCCCGCGCCAGAACCTCGAAGGCGGTCTCGGTTCCCAGTCGGTCCAGATTGTCGGCAAGGCGGAGCATGGCGGGCGGTATCCCATCCTGAAGAACGCGCCGGACTATGACCAAAAGCGAAACCCGCCGCAATGCCTCGCCCGGCTCGAGGATATCGCCTATCGTCCGGATGCCCTGTCCGCCAGGGGTCATGACATCCGCATCGAACGGCTTTCCCGTTACGGAGGACCGCAGAGATGAGCTTGACCGACACCGACCGCCGGATGCTGCGCATCGCCTATGAGGAGGCGAAGGCCGGGTTCGACGAAGGCGGCTGCCCCATCGGCTCCGTGCTCGCGCGCGGGGACGCCGTGGTCGCGCAGGGCCGGAACCGGCGGGTGCAGGAGGGCGACCCCATCGCGCATGGCGAGATGGACGCGCTGCGCAAGGCCGGCCGCCAGCGGACCTATGGCGACACGACCCTCTACACCTCGCTTTCGCCCTGCATGATGTGCGCGGGCACGATCGTCCAGTTCGGCATACCCCGCGTTGTCATCGCGGAGAACACGAACTTTGGGGGCAATGAGGCGTTCCTGCGCCAGCGCGGCGTCGAGGTCGTCGTCGCCGACGACCCGGACTGCATCGCCCTCATGGCCCGCTTCATCGAAGAACGGCCCGAACTCTGGGCGGAAGACATCGCCGAGGACTGACTCCAGCAGGCCCCCTCAAGGCAGAGACAGGCTGCCGGCCCGGTTGACGGCGCTGGTGACCGCCTTGAGCGAGGCGGAGACGATGTCGGGGTCCATGCCGGCGCCGTGGACGGTGCCCCCGTCGGGCCGCGTCATCTGCACGAAGGCCGCTGCCGTAGCGCCCGCGCCCTTGCCGACTGCATGCTCGTGGAAGTCGGTCAGCGTAAGGTCGAGGCCGTAGGCCTTGCGCAGCGCGTCCATATAGGCGTCGATCGGCCCGTTGCCGCGGCCCGTGATCGACCGTTCGGCGCCGTTTTCACGCAGCGTGGCGGTGATGATCCGCATTTCCGATGCATGAGGGTCCGGCCGGGTCGCGTCCGAAATGAATTCCAGAGGCGAGTCGGCCTTCAGATAAGCTGTTTCGAAGGCCTCCCAGATGCGCGCCGGGGCCAGCTCCTCCTCGGTCTCGTCGGCGATCTGCTGCACCTGCTGGCTGAACTCGACCTGCACCGAGCGTGGCAGCGAGACACCGAACGAACGCTCCAGGATATAGGCGATGCCGCCCTTGCCGGACTGGCTGTTGATCCGCACCACGGTCTCGTAGGTGCGGCCGAGATCGGCCGGGTCGATAGGCAGGTAGGGCACTTCCCAGACCGGGCTGTTGACCTGCTCCAGCGCCGTGAAGCCCTTCTTGATGGCGTCCTGGTGGGAGCCGGAGAACGCGGTATAGACCAGCTCGCCTGCCCAGGGATGGCGGGGGTGGACCGGCAGGCGGTTGCAATGCTCCGCCACCTCAATGGTGCGGTTGATGTCCGAGAAGTCGAGGCCGGGATCGACGCCCTGGGTGTACATGTTGATCGCGAGCGTCACGATATCGACATTGCCGGTGCGCTCGCCATTGCCGAACAGCGTGCCCTCGATGCGCTCCGCGCCGGCCATGAAGGCGAGTTCGGCTGCGGCCACCCCCGTGCCCCGGTCGTTATGCGGGTGCAGGCTCAGCACGATGCTGCCGCGCCGGGCGAGATTGCGGTGCATCCATTCGATCTGGTCGGCGTAGATATTGGGCGTCGCCATCTCCACCGTGGCCGGCAGGTTGACGATCATCTTGCGCTCCGGCGTCGGCTGCCAGACTTCCGAGACCGCGTCGCAGATCTCCCTGGCGTAATCGAGCTCGGTGCCGGTGAAGCTCTCCGGCGAATACTGGTAGATGACCTCCGTTTCCGGGACACTCGGCGTCAGCTCCCTGATGAGCTTTGCGCCGTCCACGGCGATCTTGGTGATGCCGTCCCGGTCCTGGCCGAAAACGACGCGGCGCTGCAGCGTCGAGGTCGAATTGTAGAGGTGGACGATGGCCCGGCGCGACCCGGCAATGGCCTCGAAGGTGCGCCGAATCAGCTCGTCGCGCGATTGGGTGAGCACCTGGATGGTGACGTCGTCAGGGATCATCCCCTCGTCGATGATATGGCGGCAGAAGTCGAAATCGGTCTGGCTGGCCGACGGGAAGCCGATCTCGATCTCCTTGAAGCCGAGGCGCAAGAGTTCCTCGAACATGCGCAGCTTGCGTCGGAGGCCCATCGGCTCCACGAGCGCCTGGTTGCCGTCGCGCAGATCGACG
>LXNI01000927.1_pt1 | contig 29716 bp, 15 predicted proteins | sample 809091 | NCBI WGS metagenome assembly LXNI01 (sample SAMN04870527, study PRJNA318959) | sponge metagenome | biome: 01000161; feature: marine sponge reef; material: water | host: Sarcotragus foetidus | place: Greece: Milos, Mediterranean Sea | collected 2013-05-29 | depth 5-7 m | reverse complement strand
GTCCGTCCACGACAGGTCCACGCTCGCGGACGACGCCTTGCTCGCCGAAAGCCCGGATGGCGCCGCCGGAGGCATCGTCAACGACACCGCCGAACTCTCCGTCGCGCCGGTCGAGTTCCACGCCGCCACCCGGAAGTCGTACGACGTGCTCGGAAGAAGGCCCGTGACCGAAGCCGAGGTCGCGTTCGGGCCCGTCGTCGCTCCCACCTCCCAGGCGTTCGAACCCGTCCGGAACTCCACCCGGAAACCGCTCTCGTTGCTCGATGCGTCCGTCCACGTCACCGACGCCGACCTGGAACCGGCGGCGGCCGCCGCAACTCCCGTCGGCGCCGACGGCGCCGAGACGGCCAGCACGGAGTCCACCGGACTCGGCGACGACAGACCGTTCACGGCGTGCTTCGCGAACACCCGAAACTCGTAGCCGGCGCCGGCGTCCAGGCCGGTCACCGTCATCGTCGTCGAGCCTGCCGCGGCCTCCGTCGCGTACCGGGTCCACTCCGCCGCTCCACCCCTACGGTACTCGGCCACGAAACCGTCTTCATCCGTCGAGGAATCCGTCCACAGCAGCAGCACGCTCGTGGGCGACGCCTTGGCCACCGTCAGGGTCGCGGGCGCCGACGGCGGCATGGTCAGCGACACGGTCGAAGACCACCTCGAACCGTGGGTGTTGCGCGCCGCCACGCGAAAGTCGTAGGCGGTGCTCGCGAGAAGCCCGGCCAGAGTCGTCGAGGTCACGTTCGGCGCCGCCGAGAACGCCGTGTTCCAGGCGTTCGAACCGCGGCGGATCTGCACGTCGAACGCGTCTTCGACGGACGAGCCGTCGGTCCAGGCGACCGTGACGCTCGTGGAGCCCGAGGAAGCGACCGTTAGCGCGCCCGGCGCGTCCGGCGCGCCGAGCATGGACAGGGAAGCGGTGTCGCTGGCCGAGGACAGGCCGTTCGCGCCGTGCTTCGCGAACACCCGGAACTCGTAGTCGGCGCCGGAGGCGAGCCCGGTGACCGTGACCATCTCCGCGTCGGCCGCCGCCTCGGTCGCGAAAGTGGTCCAGGTCGTCTGGCCATCGAGCCGGTAGTCGGCTACGAAGCTCGTCTCGTCCGACGACGTGTCCGTCCAGGTCAGCGTCACGCTCGTGGGGGACGCGGTGTCGGCCGCGAGACCGGTCGGCGGCGAAGGCGGCATGGTGAGCGTGACCACCGGACTGTTCGTCGAGCCGTGGCCGTTCGAAGCGACGACCCGGAACTCGTAAGCGGTGCTGGCGGACAGGCCGGTCAGAGTCGCCGTCGTCACGTCCGCCGCCACCGAGGCGCCGATCGTCCAGGCGCCGATGCCGGTTCGGTACTGGACCTCGAACCCGGCCTCGTCGGCCGACTTGTCAGTCCAGGACACCGCCACGCTGGTCGAACCGTCGGCCCGCGCCAGTACCGTGCCGGGCGCCGCCGGGGCGCCCACCTGATCGACCGAGACGACGTTGCTGGGCGACGACAGCCCGTTCACGTCGTGCTTCGCGAACACCCGGAACTCGTAGCTCGACCCCGGCGCCAGGCCGGTCACGGTGAGCCGCGACTCATCCGCGCCAGCCTCATCCGCGAATCGGATCCACGAGGTCGAGCCGACCTGCCGGAAGTCGGCGGCGAAGCTCGTCTCGTCGTTCGATTCGTCCGTCCAGAAGAGATCGACTCCCGTTTCCGCCATCCGCGCCGCGAGCCCGCTCGGCGCCGGCGGCGGCATGGTCAGCCGCGCGACCTCGCTTGCCGCGTCCTTCCCGGCCGTGAGCGTCCGCACCCGAAAGCGGTGAGCGACGCTGGGAGCGAGGCCGCCCAGAAGGGCCCGCTCCTCGCCGGCGGCAACGCTCGCCCGAACGGCCCAGGCCGAATCGGCGGTTCGGACCTCCACCTCGTAGCCGGTCTCCTCGGCCGACTCGTCGACCCAGGCGACCTCCGCCGTCGTCGACCCGGTGGACGTTGCCGTGAGCCCCGAGACGGCTCGCGGCTCGGCGAAGGTGTCGAACTCGATCCACCTGCCCGGCGTCGACCTGGAACCCGTGTCGCCGTACACGTCGTACGAGCCGTTCTCGTCGTGGTGAGCCTGCACCCGGACGTGGTACTTCGTGTTCGGCCGCAATCCGGCGAAGAAGCCCCGCGTCGCGTTCGGAGGGGATGTCGCGTAGTTCCAGAAACCCTGGTCCTCCCGAATCGCAACCCTGTAGCCCGTCTCGTCCTTCGCCCTGTCTTCCCATGTGATTTCGACGGTGGCCGGACCGGTGAGACGGGTCTTGATCTTCCGGGGCTGCCTGGGCGGGTTCGGCTGCTCCGGCCGCTCGAAGTCGTACTCCATGTAAAGAGCGTCGCTCTCCCCGACCGCGTTCTTCGCTCTGACCCAGAAGTAGTAGGTGTCGGGCTTGAGACCACTCAGCGTCGCGACCTGGCCATCGGCGGGGTACACCGCGTAGACGATGGGATAGACCTCGTTGTCGTTCTCGTACGTCACCTGGTAGCCCGTTTCGTTCAAGGCCACGTCCGTCCAGCTCAGCCTCAGTTCCGTGGGCCCGAGCCTCGCTACCTGCAGGTTCGTCGGCGCGGGCGGGATGGAATCGGCGCTCGTCCGCGCGGCGACCACCCGGCCGTAGGACACGCCTCTTCGGTTCTCGGCGCCGACGCGGAACTCGTAGTCCGTCTCCGCGACCAGACCGGTGACGACCGCCGAGCCGGCGTCCTCGGCCGCGACGGCGAACGCGATCCAGGGAACGCCGGCGCGCGCCGCCCGGTACTCCACGCGGAAACCGGTCTCGCTGGTGGAGTCGTCGTTCCAGGTCAGGGAAACGCTCGACGCTCCGAGGACCGTCGCGAGCAACCCCGTGGGAGGCCGCGGCGCACCGAAAGGGCCGACGGACGCAACCGGGCTCGGCGACGACAGACCGTTCGCGTGGTGCTTCGCGAACACCCGAAAGACGTAGTTGGCCTTCCTCGATAGGCCGGTCACGGCGATCGATGTCTGTCCGGCCGCCGCTTCGGACCCGAACACGGTCCACACGGGCGCGTTCACCACCTTGTACTCGATGACGAAGCCCGCCTCGTCGCTCGACCGGTCGGTCCACGACAGGTCCACGCTTTCGCCGCCCGTCCGGGTCGCGGCCAGCGCGCCGGGAGCGGCCGGCGGCGTGGTTCGCGAAGCCGCCGCGCTCGGCGATGAGCCGTTCGCGTTCACCGCGACGACCCGGAACTCGTAGGTCGTGCTCGGCTCGAGACCCTCGACCACGGCTCTGGTGGCGCCGGCCGGCGCCCCGGCGCCCACGGTCCAGGCGACCGCCCCGCTCCGGTATTGCACCTCGAACCCCGACTCGTCGCCGGCGTTGTCGCTCCAGGTGACCAGGACGCCGGTCGAACCCGCGGGCGCCGTCGCCACCGCCGATGGCGCGACGGGCGGGCCGCCCGATCCCACGCGCGCCACGCCGCTCGGCGACGACCGCCCGTTCGCGTTCACCGCGAAGACCCGGAACTCCCAGGCCGTCCCCGCCTGAAGCCCGGTCACCGTGATCGAGGTTGCGTCCTCCGCCGCTTCGACGCCGAACGCGTACCAGGTCGGCGTCGCGACTTCCCGATACTCGACGGCGAAGCTTGCCTCGTCCGAAGAGGCGTCCGTCCAGGTCAGGGTCACGCTGGTCGACGTCGCCGCCGCGGCGACCAGGCCGACCGGCGCGGCCGGCGGCATCGTCAGGGACACGGCCGCGCTCGCCACGGAAGCGTTCACGTTCACCGCGGACACGCGAAACTCGTAGGTCGCGCTCGGTTCAAGCCCCGCAACCGCTGCCGAGGTGACGTTCTCGCCGACCTCGACTCCGTGAACCCAGGCGCCCCGGACCTCGCGGTACTCCACCAGGAAGCCGGTTTCGTCGGCCGCGTTGTCCGTCCACGTCACGTCGACGCTCGTCGACCCCGAGGCGGCCGCCGCGACATTCGTCGGCGCGCCCGCGCCGCCAAGCTTCTCGAGGGTGGCCACGTTGCTCGGACTCGACAGACCGTTCGCATCGTGCTTCGCGAAGACCCGGAACTCGTAGGTCTCCCCCGGCGAGAGGCCCGTGACCACGATCGAGGTCGCCTCGGCCGGCGCCTCCGCGGCGAAGGTGGACCAGTTCTTCTCATGCGCCGCCTTGTACTCGGCCACGAAACTCGTCTCGTCCAGGGAAGCGTCGGTCCACGCGAGCGTCGCGCTCGTGGCGCTCGCCGCGTCGGCGACGAGACCGGAGGGCGGCGCCGGCGGCATGGTCAGGGCGGCGGTCTCGCTCGGCGCGGCGCCGTTCGCGTTCCAGGCGAGAACCCTGAATTCGTACGCCGTGCTCGGCGCCAGCCTCGCGACCGCCACCGACGTGGCGTTCCTGTTGGCCAGAGCCGCTTCGACCCATTCGGAGTCCGGGGCCAGCCGCTGCTGGATCCGGAACACGGACTCCCTGGCCGAGTTGTCCACCCAGGTCGCCATCGCGGTGGTGGACCCCGTGGCTGCAACGGCAAGCCCCGAAGGCGCCCGCGGAGCACCCAGCGGGCCGACCGTCGCCACGTTGCTCGGCGAGGACAGGTTGCCGGCGCCGGCGCCGGTCGCCCGAACGCGGAACTCGTAACCCACGCCGGCCGTCAGGCCCGTCACGGTAATCGACGTCGCGTCGGCCGCCGCGCGCGTTCCGAACGTCCTCCAGTCCTCCTCCCCCGCCGCGCGGTACTCGACGAGAAAGCCGGTCTCGCCCGACGACGCGTCCGTCCAGGTCAACCTCACGCTGGTCGGGCTCGCCTGGACCGCCGAGAGCCCCGCCGGGGCTTCGGGGGGCATGTGCACGGTCAGATCCGGACCGTGTTCCACGCCGTTCTCATTCCGGGCGCCGACCCGAAAGTCGTAGGAGGACCCCGCGGCGAGACCGCTCACCGTCGCCCAGTTCGTGTCGGCCGCCGTGGTGACGACCGTGGCCCAGGGATCCGAACCGATCCGCCGGTCCACGTCGAACGCCGCCTCGTCGGACGAGTTGTCCACCCAGGTCAAGGCGACCCGGGTCGATCCCTGGAGGATCGCGGTCAGATCGGACGGCGCCGCGGGAACGCCAAGCCGGTTCAGCGTCGCCACCTCGCTGGGCGACGACAGCCCGTTCCGCAGGTGCCTGGCGTAGACCCGGAACTGGTAGGACACGAGAGCCTGAAGGCCGGTCACCACGGCCGATCTCGCATTGGGCGGCGCCTCCGTGCCCCAGGTCGTCCAGGAGGGCGAAGCCGTCCGCCGGTACTCCACGACGAAGCTCGTCTCGTCCGAGGAAACGTCCTGCCAGTAGACGCCGACGCTGGTGCTGGACTCGTTCGCCGCCCCGACGATCAGCGGCGCCGCCGGCGGCATGACCAGGACGGCGCCGGCCGAGGGCGTCGCGCCGTGGGCGTTGACGGCGCTGACCCGGAACTCGTAGCCCCGGCTTGGGGCGAGACCGTCGACCGTCGCGGACTGCGAACCCGCGGACGTCGTCGACGCTGCGTTCCACGCCCCGCCGCCACTGCGGTACTCCACCTTGAAGCCGGTTTCGTCGGAAGAGTTGTCGGTCCACGACAGGTTCACCCTGTTCGAACCCGACGCGGCGGCCGCGAGGCCCGACGGCGCCGGCGGAGCGCCGAGCATGCTCACCAGCGCCGTGTTGCTCGACGACGACACGCCATTCACGGAGTGCCTGGCGAACACCCGAAACAGGTAGTCGGCGCCGGCGGTCAAGCCCGTCACGACCAGCGACGCGGCGTCCGCCGGCGGCTCGTCCGGCCATCGCTCCCAGGTCCCGGCGGCCGGCTGCCGATACTCGACGACGAAGCTCGTTTCGTCCGAGGACTCGTCGGTCCAGGAAAGGGACGCGCTCGTGGCGGACGCGGAGGTTCCGGCAAGACCCGTCGGCGGCGGCGGCGGCATGGTGAGCGACAAGGGGTCGCTCCACGTCGTTCCGGCCGGGCCCTTGCCGCTGATCCGGAAGCCGTACGTCGAGCTCGGCTCAAGCCCGCCCAGCGTCGCCGACTCGACGTCCGCCTCCACGTTTCCGACCTCCGTCCAGGCGCCGCCGCCGGTCCGCCGCTCGATCCCGAACCCGGTCTCGTCCGTGGCTTCGTCCCGCCACGTCAGGGTGACGCTCGTCGAGTCCGGCGCGACCCCCCGCAGGTCGGCGGGAGGCCTCGTGCCCGCGGTCGTCGCCGACGCCACGTTGCTCGGCGTGGAGCGCCCGTTCGCCTGGTGGTTCGCGATCACGCGGAAGTCCCAGGTCGTGCCGCCGGCGAGCCCGCCGACCGTCGCCGAGACCGCGCCCGCCGCGGCCGCCGTCGCGAACGTGGACCAGTCCGCGTCCGCGGGCCGGCGGTACTCGATCAGGAAGCCCGTCTCGTCCGAGGACGCATCCGTCCACCCGAGGTCGACAGCCGTCGCCGCGGCGACGGCCGTCAAGCCGGTCGGCGGCGCCGGAGGCATGACGAGCGATGCGACGCTGCCGGCGTTCGACCCGTTCGCGTTCGTCGCGGTCACCCGGAAGTCGTACGCCGTGCTCGGAAGAAGCCCCGTGACCGCGGCGGACCGCGCATCCGGCGGCGCCGTCGAAGAAAGCGCCCAGGAACCGCCGCCGGTGCGCCAGGCCACGTCGAACCCCGTCTCGTTCGTCGAGGCGTCCGTCCAGGTGAGCGCAACCGCGGTCGACCCCTCGGCGATAGCCGCGAGCCCCGTCGGCGCGGGCGGCGAGAGGGCGGGACCCACGCTCGCCACGTTGCTCGGCGTCGAATCGCCGTTCGCGTTCGTGGCCATCACCCGAAACTCGTAGCCCTGGCCCGAAGTCAACCCGCCGACTGTGGCGGAGGCCGCGCCCGCCGCGGCGGTGGACGCGGCGACCCAGGCGCCGCCGTCGCTGTACTGCACCCGGAAGCCGGTCTCGTCGGAGGAGTTGTCGACCCACGAGAGCGACGCGCTGGTCGCCGTCGTCTGCGACGCAGAGAGACCGGACGGCGCCGCGGGCGGCATGGTGAGCGGGGCGATTCCGCTGGGTGACGACCCGCGCGTGTTCCGGGCGGCAACGCGGAACTCGTACGCGGCGCTCGGGGCGAGACCCGTCGCCGTGGCCGAGACAGCGTCCGCGCCGACCGACCCGACAACGGTCCACTCGCTCGCGCCCGCTTTCCTGTACTCCACGTCGAAGGCGCCTTCGTCGCTCGATTCGTCGCTCCAGGACAGATTCACGGTGGTGGAGCCGGCCGCCGCGACGACGACTCCCGACGGCGCCGCGGGCGGACCCGGCGGCGTGTAGGACACGATGTTGCTCGGACTCGATTCTCCGACCGCGTTGACCGCGCGGACGCGCATGTCGTTGCGCTTCGCCACCGCCAGATCCACGATCGACTGGGACGTCCGCGTGGTCAAGGCGCCCAGAACCTTCCACGCCTCGTCGCCGACCCGGGACTCGAACTTCACGTGCGTCTGATCCACGGCGTTGTTCCGCCAGTGCAACCGAACCTCGTCCACCGCGGGGAGCAGCACCTCGAACTCCAGTTCGGAGGGCGCCGCCGGCGGCGACGTCTGCTCCACCTCGTGGCTCGGCCGCGCGCCGTTCGCGTTCCTGGCGAGAACCCGGAACCGGTAGACCCGGCTCGGCAGGAGTCCGGTCAACGCGCCGCTCGTCGCGCCGACCGGCAGATCCGGACCGTCGTTCCACTCCTCGCGGCCGAGAATCCGGTACTGCACCTGGAAGCCGGTCTCGTCCGACGAGTTGTCCACCCAGTCGACGCGGCAGGCGTCGGACCCAAGGAAGGTCGCGACCAGTCGCGTCGCGGGCTCGGGCAGTCGCGGGAAGTTCGTCACCGAAGCCACGTTGGAGGGAGAAGAGACGCCATTGTCCTCGTGGACGGCGAACACCCGGAACTCGTAGTTCGTGTTCGGGGAGAGCGCCGTGACGGTCACGCTCGTCGCGTCAGCCGCCGCGACCGGCCAATTGTTCCAACCCGCCTCGTCGCTGGCGCGGTACTGGGCCCGGAAGCCGGTCTCGTCCGACGAGTTGTCCACCCAGGCGAGCGCGGCCGCGGTTGCGCCGGCGGCGGTCGCCCGGAGGTTCGACGGTGCGCGCGGCGGCATCGTGAGAGTCACCTCTCCGCTCCCGTTCTCGCCGTCGCCATTGACCGCCACGACGCGAAAGCCGTAGGTCTCGCCCGCGGCCAGGCCCGTCGCCACGTGGGCGATCGTGTTCGCGGGAAGCGCACTGCCAAGGGTCGCCCACGGCCCCGCCCCCCGCTTCGACTCGAGACGGAACCCCGTCTCGTTCAAGGCGTTGTCTTCCCACGACAGCGCCACCGTCGTCGAACCGTCCGCCCTGGCGCTCAGCCCGGTCGGCGCGCGGGGAGCGCGGTGCAGGTCGAACGTCACCAGATTGCTGTCGAAGCCGCCGCGGTCGGATACCGCCAGAACGCGGAAGTGGTGGACCTTGCCGGCTACGAGATTCGTCGCCGTCGCGCCGGTGGAGTTCGCCGCGACGTCGGTGAACGACCACGCGCCGTCGTCCGGGCGCACCCCGACGCGGAAGCCGGTTTCGTCCGACGAGTTGTCCGTCCACGCGAGGTCCACCTCCGTCGTCGCCGAACCGAAGGCTGCGGTCAGGCCGGTGGCCGCCGGCGGCGGCGGGTCGGGCACCGGCAACGTGAGGGAGGTCTCCGAGGGAGTGATCGAGCCCACCGCGTTGGCCGGCGCCACGAAGAAATCGTAACGGCCAGGCCGCAGTCCGGCGAGCGTCACTTGCGTCGTGTCCGGCGGGTACAGGCCGTACGCGACCGCCGGCCCTCCGTTCCAGGCCGCGGAGACGCGATACGACGTCTCGTCGTCGGCGTTGTCGGTCCAGGTCAGGAGGGCCGAAGTCGGGCCGGCCGGCGCCGCGGAGACGCCGGACGGACGCCTTGGCGGCTTCGGCTCGTCGTCGTCCGCGAAGAGCCAGATCCAGGGGCTGGCCCGTCGTCCGCCGGCGTTGGACGCCTCGGCGCGGAGGCGATTGCTGTTCTGGAGCGGTTCGCCGCGGTAGCGCTGCCCACTGATTCGGGCGACATAGACTTCGGCGCCGTTCGCCGGCTCGACCGTAATCGAGAAGCCGGCGATGATGCGATCGTTCGCGTCCCGGTCGAGCCAGGCGACGAACTCCGGCACGCCGGGGGGCTCGACGCTCAGGTCCAGCGTGATGCTCCGGCTCAGTCCCCGCCCCCCGGAGTTCACGGCGGCCACCCGGAAGTCCATCCGGCCGCCCTCCGGCAAGCGCCGCACGACCGCGGTTTCCGTGTCCGGCGGCACGGACTCGAAGATCGTCCAGTCCCCCGAACCCGACGGCCGCACGTGGATCTCGAAGGCCACTTCCTGGTCGCCGTTCACTACCCAGGATTGGTCCACCCAGGAAAGGCGGGCGGCGGTCGAACTCAAGCGGAGGCCGGCCAGATCGACCGGCACGTCGGGAACCAGAGCGCCCTCCGTCCTCAGCGTCAAGGGCGCGCTGAACGCCGTTCCATGGCTGTTCGTCGCACCCACCCGGAACTGATAGTCCACGCCGTTCAGGAGGTCGGTCACCCGAACCGTCGTGACGTTCGCCCCCACCGTCGGACCGGCGACCCAGTCGACCGACCCGAGCTCCCGGTACTCCACGAGGAACCCGGTCTCGGTCACCGACCAGTCGCTCCAGATCAGGTCGACCGTGCCGGCGATGTCGTACCGGCCCGGACCGCGCCGGACCACCTCGCCGCGCAGGTCGCCGGGTGCGTTCGGCGGACCCGTGCCCGGAGTGCGCGTCACCCACTCGTAGCTGTAACTGGTGAAGCCCTGGGCGTTCGTCGCCGCGACCCGAAAGACGTACCGGGTCGCCGGAGACAGGCCGGTCAAGGTGACCGCTTCCACGTCGGGAACGAGGAACGCGCCGTTTTGCCAGACGACGGCGCCGAAGACGCGGTACTGGACGCGGTATCCCGTCTCGCGCCTGGAGACGTCGTCCCACGTGAGCGCCACGTTCACCGTGTCGGCGTTCAACGTGGCCGCGCCCGTCAGGTTGGCCGGCGGCGCGGCGAAGATGTAGTCGCTGAAGGCCGCGGTTGACTCCAGGAAGTGCTTGATCGCGCGCTCGTTCTCCCGTTCGTCCCGGAGGCCGAGAACGGCGGGAGTCGGGAGAGGAGAGAGCGAGTCCCAGGCCGGTTCGGCGCGGCGCGGCGCCTGGATTCGGACCGTCGAGTAGAACGGCTCGCGCGTGAAGGAGTCGCTGTGCGCCAGGCACCTGGAGCCAGGGATGTTGAACCACCACCGCGTACAGCGGTCGGGAGTCCCGTAGCTCATGAGCGTTGCGACGTTCAGGACGTCCCCGCCGCTCATGTGGGTGTGCCCGAACGCATAGGGGTAGATGGGGACCACCGGATCCGGACTGTGGTTCGCCGGATCGTGGAGCGCGCCGAAGTTGTGGCCTATCTCGTGCGCCAGGATCGACCACTTCGTGGAGTCTCCGGGGATCGGGCTGCACCCGTAGTTCCAGGCGCCCACCCCCGACGGCGCCATGGTCGCCGTGTTGTGGCGTTTGGTTCGCGTGAACGCGACGCCGCAGGGCAGCCGGAAGGACGTCGGCTCCCAGGCCGCCACGTAGACGAGGTCGGCGTTGTGCTCCTCCCGCAGGCGAAGCACCTCCGGATCCGTCCGCATCGCGAAGATGTAGTCGTTTCTCCCCGAGTGGCGGTTGTCCAGCGCGCCCCGCGGCAACGGCGCGTGATGCACGAGCTCGACGCGCGCCGGAAAGGCGTTGTTCCGCCAGACCATGCTCACGTAGTCGGCCGCCCCGCCGAACTCGCTGTCGAACGTGATCCCGTGCTGGGCGAGGCTTTGGATGTTCGTCGCCGTTTCGGGCGTGTAGAGCATCAGAAGGTCGATCACGTGCTGCTCGTTGTCCGTGATCGAAACGTCGGTCGCGACCACGTTCGCGCCGGCGAGGACTCCGCTCACGCGGACCGTCTCATGGGGTTCGGGCGTCGCGTCGTCCACCGGGTCGAGGGCGAACGTCGCCATGCCGCTCGTCTGATTCGCCGCGAGGGTGAGCGGGAAGTCGGCCACGGCCGCGAAGTCGACGCCGGACGTGGCGACTCCCTCCATCGCCGCCGCCGCGCCGATGCTGATCGTCAGCGTCTGGTCCGTGGCGAATGCGTCGTCGGCGCTCACCGCGGCGGTCACGGTGATCGTCACCGGGGAGGCTGCGTCCTCCGCCACCGACACCGGGTCCACCGTCAGCGTCACCTCGGTCGACGATTGCGCCTGGGCCACCCGCTCCGGCGGCGGCGGGGCGGCGCGCGAGCCGTCTCCGGCCCGCAGGATCTCCCCGTCTTCCGCGGGGGGCACGGGGTCCGGCGGCGAGAGCGCCCAATCCGGTCCCTCGGGGAGCGGCGCGAGGGTTTCCTCGCACCACGGATCTCCCTCGGGCTCGATCGGGCCGCCCGCGTCGGACGCGGCCATGACGACGCCGACGCCGCCCGCCCCGGCCCGCAGGTCGAACCTCGGTTCGCCCGGCGCTCCGTAGGCGCCATGCACGCTTCCCTCGCGCACGATCAGAAGGATCGTGTCGTATGCGGCGCCGACGATGCGGCCGGACCAGAGGACGTCGCCTCCACCCCGATCCTCGAAGTAGGTGAGCCGGGCCTTGAGCACCCGTCCGTCCGGGGTCGCGAGGTCCAGACGGGGCGCGGCGGCGCGCAGGGGTTCGAGGTCGACGACGACGCGGCGCCCCGAGGACACCGCGGCGGCGAACGCCCCGAACGGCTGGCGGACGCCATCCAACCCGGCCGATGCGGATGATTGCGCCGAGGCCGGCCCCGGCGATGAGAATTCCAGGACACTCTGGGCCCGGGCCGCGCCGTGCAGCGACAGCGCGAGGACGATGGGAGCAGCAACCCGGAAAGTCGGGCCGAACCGGCTCACGTCCATTGCCGCAATCCTACCCCCCCCGCGGCGCGGACTGTCCGGCGTTCGACCCCCCATGTGCGCCATCCAGCCGCGGTCGCCGGACCTTGGCGGGCGTCGTCCCGGCCATCCGCCACCAGAAGGACACGCAACCGGTCAAGCAGCCCGGCCGCCCGCCGATCCCGCCCCCCGCACCGCTCCGCTACCGCCGCGGCCAACGCACGCTCCTGCTCCGCATCCAGGAGCATCGCCGTCGGCCGGCACCACAGCACCGAGCCGACCAGCGCCTCGCGGCTCGGTTCGAGCACCAGGACCGCCAGGTTCGCGCAGCACCAGTGCAGCCACGGCGACGCCAGACGGTCCACCTCGGCCGGCGACGCCGCCGCGGGAGGGGTGACGACGACGATCTCGCGCGCCAGCCGCCGGGGCGCCAGCAACCCATCGAAGACCCCGGTGGCGACGGTCTCCATCGGGGCCGCCGCCAGGTGGCAGCAGAGCGCCTGCGGGGAGGACTGAGGCGCGGGCGCCTGGTCCACGGACGGACCTTCACCGCTCTCGAGCGCCGCCTGCCAGCGCTCGATCTCCGTCCAACCGCGCCTGAACGACCACCACCGCCAGCGGCCGCCCTGCGGATAGAACACCCAGGGCTCATGGCCGCGGCCGCTGCGTGCCGCCATTGCCAATGCCTCCCGCGCCTGTGAGGCCGCCACGGCGCTATCCTATGAGCGCGTGCGGCTGAACATGGGCGACGCCGATCTTCGCGCGGCACACGCTCCCATGTAGCCGGAATCCTTCAAGAGCAGGCCACCGTTCTCCCACCCATGATCCCGGCCCCCATGATCCCGGCCCAGAGCACAAACCGCCGCAAGATCTCCGCACGGTCCGTAACCGCCGTTGCCCTGGCCTGGAGTCTCGCGAGCTCCACGGCCGCGCCCGGCGTCGAGATCTCGAATCCCGGACTGTTCAAGAAGAGTCTGGCAGCCGCTGCTCAGGCGGTGAGGCAGTACGGACTGATCGACGACCCGGAGGTCCAGGAACGAGTCAACCACATCGGCTACCAGGTCGCGTACCACGCGGACTTCGACCAGTACCCGCTCACCTTCGCCGTCGTCGACACCCCGCTTCCGAACGCCTTCGCCCTGCCCGGCGGCCAGATCTTCGTCACCAGGGGAATGCTCGACCTCGGACTTTCCGACGACATGCTGGCCGCACTGCTCGGCCACGAGATCGCGCACGTTGTGTCCGAGCACTTCCTGAAGCAGAAGAAACGCGCGACCTGGCTCAACGTGGCGAGTTCCCTGCTGTCCGTGGGCCTGATCGCGGCCAGCGCGGCCGACCGGGACGACGGCTACGTCGGACCCTACGGTTACACCCGCGACCAGGGGTCGACCGCCGCCGCCGCCCAGGCAGCCCTGACCGGAGGCATGGTGCTCACCGAACTGCTCATGCGCAGTTACTCGCGCGAGCACGAGGACCAGAGTGACGAGGAGGGTCAGCGTTACGCCGCGGCCGCCGGTTTCGATCCGTCGGGGCTGGCGCAGTTGATGGAGAGGATGGGCGAACGCATCTCGCAGACGAAGCTGCTCGGCTACTGGCAGACCCACCCCTTCTTCGACTCGCGGGTCCACGCCGCGGAGGCCCGCGGGCGCTACCTGGCGACGCTGGAGCCTGCGCCCCCCGAAGAGGTCGACGCGTTTCGCACGGACACGCGGACGGTCCTGCTCGAGTACGGGGAACGCGAGACGAAGGCGAAGACCCGAGGCGCCCCGCGGGAACCGCGGGAACCGCCGCCCGTGTCGCCCGAACTCGGACTGCTGAAGGAGCTGGCTCTCAACGCCTGGCCCTCGGGCGCCGCTGCCGAGTCCTTGCGGCTCGAGAAGCTGCACCGGCTGCGCGACATCGAGCTCGAGCGACTGGCAACTTCGCGGGACTACGGCCACCTGACCGAGGCCTACCAGCGGCAGATGGAGAACGTCCGATCCCTGACCCCCGACTCGCCCTTCCTGGCGGTGCTCAGCAACGAGCTTGCCGACCTGCGCCGCCAGTCGGAAGAGTTCTACGGCCAGTCGATCCGGATCCTCGACCGGGGCGTGTTCGAGACCCCATTCCTCGAGGCCTTCCTCTCCAACTATCCCGATTCTCCGCGGACGCCCAGGGTGGCCCTGCTGTTGGGGATCTCCTACAGCCGGCTCGGCCGCGAAACGGACGCGGTGGAGCACTTCCTCAAGGCCTGGGAATCGGAACCGGCGGAGTCCATCGCGGAAGACGGCGACAGTCCCGCGGCCGCCGCGCAGCGAGGGCTGCGCAACCTGGCGCCGGTGCTCACCCGCCTGGGCTCGCTCCAGCACCTGGCCCTACAGGAACGCGACCCCGAACTCGGACAGCGGGCCGCGGATCGGCTGGGAAACCTGGTCCGCGACTACGACGACATCACAAGCGGATCGGAGTACCTCGAGCGCTTCCCGGACGGCCCCTACGCGGGCGAGGTCGAGGAGCAGTTGAACCGGCTTGCGGACACGCTCTACAAGGAGATGCTCACCTACCAGGATCTCGGCGATGCGGCGAAAGCGATTGCGCGCGCCAACCAGATCCTCACTCATGCTCCCCACTCGCCAAGCGCCCAACGGATCAGTGACGAGCGGCTCGACGAGCACCTCGACGCGTAGCGGCCCGACCGGCCTGAGGCCGGGAGTGTTGCTCTGTCCCTCAAGCCGCGGTCGCTGCATCGGACTGTGGCTCGGCGCCGGCGTGGTCTTCCTCGCCGCGGCGCTGCCGGCCCGGCAAGAGACCGCCGAGCGGGAAGCGACCGCGGCCGTGGACACGATTCTCGCCGCCGTACAGACCGCCCGAAGCGCCGACGACCTGATCGAGGCACGCGAGCAGTTGCGGGCGCTGGTCCGCCGCTTTCCGCAGAGCGAGCACCCCAAAACGGCGATCCGGGGCCGCGCCCTGGTCGAGGCAGCCGCGCTCGGCCGCCGCACGGGCGACGTGGCGGAAGCCGCCGGCGAGTTGCTGCGGGTGCTCGAGCGTGAGGCCCAAGGCGAGTGGACGCCGCGGGCCCACTTCGAACTGGGCGAACTGCTCCTGGCCCAGGGGGACTGGGAAGAAGCGGCCGACCATCTGCGTCTGGCGCGCGAGGGCTGGCTCCGCCGCGCCGCCGCCGATGGCGAGGCGCCGTCCCACCTCGCCGATGCGGCGCTCGAACGGATGACCCTGATCCACCGCCTGATCCTCCGGCCGCTTGCCGGGCTGCAACCCTGGCGCCGTTCCCGGCCCTACCTGCCCGAACAGGCCGGAATCGAGAAGCCCCGCGGCGTCGCCGCCGGCCTGGACGGCGAGCTCCTGGTCACCGAGCCGAACCGGGCGGCAATTCTCGATACCGCCGGCATGCCGTCCTCGGCCCGCGACCTCCGCGGCGTCGTCCGCCCCAGCCATTCGGCCGGAGAAGGCGCGGCCGTGATCACAGCCGACGGAGTAACCCGGCTCGCGGGGCTGGCGACGGTCTCCTTCACCCGCCCTCAGGGCGGCTCTCTCGACCGGATCGTCGCCGCCCACCAGGACGGGTTCGGCAACTGGACGGTCCTCTCACGACGCACGGCGGAAGTGCTCCGCTACGACCCGGACGGCAGACTGATCGAGACTCTCCGGATCGGCACGCTGACTCAGCCGATCGACCTGGCCGTGGGCGAAGACGGCGCGATCCACGTCCTCGACGCCGGCTCCCGCTCGCAGGCACCGTCCGTCCATCGCTTCAACGCCGACGGCAGGTTCGAGGAATCGTTCCGCGCCGAATGGAAACGGCCGGTGGCGCTCGATGTCGACCCGTTCGGCAACCGGTACGTGCTCGACGCCGGAGCGCTCCAGGTCCTGGTGTACGACCCGTTCGCAACGCCCATCGCCACGATCGGCCCCATCCTCCCGAGCGCCCAGGAGTTGCGGGCGCCGGAGGACGTCGCGGTCGACGCACGGGCGCGCATCTTCATCGCCGACAGCCGGCTCGGCACCGTCCTGGTCGTGGAGTAGCAATGAGTGCGTGCCGCCAGTTCGCGATTGCCGGGACGTTGCTGGCGGCGGTCCTCGCGCTCTCCGGCCCCCTGGGTGCGCAGCGCTTCGGCGTCCAGGAGATCGGCCGCGGCGATCTCGAGATCGAGCGCTCGAGCCGGCTGCCGCCGCAGACGGCGGCCGCGCTCGCCGAAGCCGGCGACCTCTACGCGGAAGGCGACTCCGAGGGGGCGATTCCCGTCCTGCGGAGCGTGATCGACGCGTTGGAGCCACTCGCCGCCGCCAGCGGCGACCCGCGGGAACTCGCCGCCAACGACCAACGACTGTTCGAGACCCTGCGCACGGCCTGGCTCTACCTGGCCGCCGCCCACTGGACAACAAGCGACCGGGACGCAGCCGACGAGGCCCTCGACCGGATCGTCCGCCTCGATCCCCTGTTCGAACTGGACGCGGCAACGGCCGGCGACCAGTTGACCGATCGTCTGGAGCGCCGCAAGGACGAACTCGTCGGCCGGGTCTCCTTTCTTGTCCTGCCACGGGACGCCCGCATTCTGGTCGGCGGCGTGGGGTTCGAGAACGCGACGCCTCCTCCCGACGAAGAAGGCGGCGAAGAAGGCGAGGACGGGAACGAAGAAGACGCGTCCGACGACGACGACGGAGCGCCTGACTCCGACGGAGAGGCGGACGCGGACACGGAACCGGAGCCGGAGCCGTTCGAAGCACCCGAGCCGAGTCCCATGCTGGTCGGTGACTACCTGGCCTTCGTTTCCCGTCCGGGCTTCCTGCCTACGACGGCAGCGTTCGCGATCGCCGGCGGGCGCGATCTCGAAGTCGAAGTCGAACTGGAGCGCGACAGCGCGGTCGTCCGGCTGCGTAGCGCGCCGACAGGCGCCACGGTCCTCGTCGACGGCATCGAACGGGGGCAGACGACCGGCCAGGCGGAACCCTGGTTCCTGCCGGACGGCGCGGCCGCCGACCATCCGCCCGAAGATTTCTCGCAGGAGCTCTGGATCGAGGACCTGGCGCCGGGCCGCTACCGGATCAAGATCGAGAAGGACGGCTTCCGGAGCGTCGAGACCAGCCTGCAACTGCCCGACCTCCGGGACTACGACCTGCCGTCGATCGTTCTCGAGCGCGAGGAAGCGGTGATCGGTCTGGCGGGCCTGGCCGAAGGTGCGACGGTACTCGGCAACGGTCGGGTCCTGCGCCCCGACCGGTCGAAGTCACCGCCGCAGGTCCGCCTGCCTCCCGGCGCCTACGACCTCTCGGTGACCCACGGCACCCTCGGTTACTTCGAGACCTCCGTGGTCGCCGAAGACCGGCGGCGGATCGACATCGAGATCGAACTCCGCCCCGCGCTCGTCTACCTCGGCGTTCTGGGCGACGATCCGGCCGGCGTCCGGGCGTTGGAATCGGCGCTCGAGTCGTTCCGGGGCACCGGCGCCTACAGCGTGCTCGGGCGCGCCGGCGAAGGCGCCGCCGCCCTCGCCGAGGTGGGCCTCGACGCGGAGACTCTGCGTGACCGTGAAACCGCCCGCCGGGAGCTGGACTGGAACGCGGTCCAGGAGCACGTCCAGACCAGACTGCCGGCCGCGCTCTACTTCCTCGCCGTCCTGAACGACGACCTGGTCGCCGATGAGGTCGACCTGTGGTGGTGGCCGGCCGCCCCCGGCCCGGCGCGGCCCGATGTTCGGACGGTGCCAATCGACGGCGTGCGCCTCGAGCGCGGACCGCTCGTGAGCCTTGCCCGGGCGCTCGATCCGGACCTCGGGCGTCAGACGCCGCGGTTCGGCGCCGTCCTGGTCGATTCGCTGAGCGCGGGTGTGCCCATCGTGGCCACGGTCGAACCCGGCGGACCCGCGGAGGAAGCGGGACTTGTGCCCGGAATGGAAGTCATCGCCATCGACGGAACGGCCATGTCCTCGACCCTGCAGTTGACGTCGGTTCTCGAGGACGTGGAGCCCGGCGGCGTGGTCGAACTCGAGATCCAGGATCGGGACGCCGTCCGGGTTCTGACCGTCGAGCCCGAGTGGGGCTGGACCCGGCTCGACGTCAGGGACCCCGACCTGTTGCCCTCCGCAGCCGCCGCCCGGCTGCTCCAGGAGCTGGAGCGGAGCGGCGACATCCCGCGCTGGCTGCTCGAGTTCAATCTCGCCAACCTGCTCCTGGCGGGCGGCGACGCCCCGGAGGCCATCCGCAGCCTGCGCACGATCGACGCTCCCGGACGGTCAGGACTGGGCCGGGAGACGGTCCAGTACACGGTCGGCCTCGCGCTGCGGATGCTAAGCGACGAGGGCCAGGACGAGTACCGGGCCCGCGCGCGGGCCGTGTTCGAGGCCCTCGCCACCGCGGAACGCGGACGGCTTGAGTCCGACGCCGGGCCGAAGCTGGCCCCGCGGGCGCGCCTGCAGGCCGAAGCCCTGGCGGACAACTGATGCCGGCCAGCGCGGCAGAGGGGCCGGCGCACCCAGTTTCGGCCGCGCGGGCTGTTCGCGGGCCGCGGCCCGACGTCCTGGTCGTCGGCGGCGGCTTGATCGGCCTGTTGATCGCCCGTGAGCTGATCCACGCCGGCGCCCGGGTCGAGGTCGTCGACGACCGCCGCGACGGCGCCGCCTCGCCCAATGCGGCGGGGATGATCGCGCCGATCGCGGAGAGCAGCGCCGATATCGCCTTCGCGAAGATGGCCCTCGTGTCGCGCGATCTCTGGACCGAGCTGGCGCCGGCCCTTGAGCAGGAGAGCGAAACAGCGATCGACTACGACAGGTCGGGCGCCATCCTGCCGGTTCTCGACGAGACCGGCCGCAAGGTGCTGGCCGGTATCCGGGAACAGGCCGAAGACCTCGGCGAACCGACCGCCGAGCTCGACCGCGCCGAGCTGCTCCGATTGGTGCCGGACCTTCGTCCGGGGATCGAGACGGCGCTCGCGCTGCCGGGGGAACACCGCGTCGACAACCGGCTCGCCGCCGAGGCGGCGGCGGCGGCCCTGCGCCGGCGGGGCGTGATCCTCCACCGGGCCACGATCGACAGCGTGATCGAGGAGACCGGCGGCGTCTCCGTCACGGGGGCTGGTTTCGCGGCCGCCGCGGGCGCCGTCGTCGTCTGCGGCGGCGCCTGGACACCGGGGATCCACGGTCTCCCCACCCTGCCCATCCGTCCCGTCAAGGGCCAGATGATCGGCTTCGACCGCGTCGACTGGCCCTTCTCCGGAGCGATCCGAACTCCGTCCTTCTACGCCGTCCGCCGTGCCGGCGGCCGCCTGCTGATCGGCGCCTCGGTCGAGCACACCGGCTTCGACCTCAGCCTGAGCGACGAGGTCGGCAACGGCCTCGCCAGCGGGGCGGCCGAACTGCTGCCCGCGCTGCGCGACCGCCGACCGGTCGAACACTGGGCCGGATTTCGCCCGGGAACACCCGACGGATGGCCTCTCGTCGGCGCGCTGACCGACCGCCTCTACATCGCCGCCGGGCACTTCCGCAACGGCATCCTGCTGGCGCCGCTGACCGCCAGAATGATCGCCCCGATGGTCCTTGGCCAAGCCCCGGACTCAACCGCGCCGGTCCCCGCCGCGATGCAGCCGGGACGGTTTCACCAGCCCGCCCGATGACGGACGCGGCGGGTTCTCCCCCGATAGCGACTCTGGTACTGTCTGCCGCACCCTGAATCCGCCGGAAACCGGAGATTCCGGCACCTACTGGTCCGCACGAGGAAGCGTCCGATGACCCACATCATCTTTGAACCCTGCGTCGGCGTGAAGGACACGTCGTGCGTTGACGTCTGCCCGGTCGACTGCATCTACGACGATGACGACTGGGACATGCTCTACATCCACCCCGAGGAGTGCATCGACTGCGGGCTGTGCGTCGATGCGTGTCCGGTGCAGGCGATCCTGCCGCTCGAGGAGGTCCCGGAGGGCCAGGAGAAGTACATCGCTCTGAACTACACGATCTTCGGCTTCGACCCGCCGTAGACGGCCGGGATCAGCGACTGGCGAAAGGGGCGCGACGCAAGTCGCGCCCTTCGTGCATCTGGTGGCAAAGTTGAGTGTGATCGACTAAACTATCTGCCGAACCTGGGTCGTTAGCGCTCAGACCCACGGAGCGGAGAACAGGTGGAATACAAGGACTACTACAAGACGCTGGGCGTCTCGAAAGACGCCTCGGCGCCGGATATCCAGCGGGCCTATCGCAAGCTCGCCCGGCAGTTCCACCCGGACGTGAACAAGGACCCGGGCGCCGAGGGCCGGTTCAAGGACATCGGCGAGGCGTACGAGGTGCTCAAGGACGAGGAGAAGCGCGGCAAGTACGACCAGTACGGCGCCGCCTGGCAACGAGTTCAGTCCGAAGGCGCTCCCCCGCCCGGATGGGAGGACTTCCGCTTCAATTTCGGCGGTGACGGAGGCGGCTTCGGCGGCCGCGTCTCTGGTGACGCCTCCGGCTTCAGTTCCTTCTTCGACATGCTCTTCGGCGGCGCCGGCCCGCAGGGGTTTCCCGGCGGCGGCCGCCCCGGAAACTGGAGCAGGCCCCGTCGCGGCCGCAACCACGAGGTCGCGCTGCCGCTCAGCCTCGAGAACCTGGCCGAGGGCGGTCCGCGAGCGATCGAGTTCCTGGACCGTTCGACCGGCCGGACCCGGCGCCTCGAGGTGAATGTCCCGCGGGGGGTACTTCCCGGACAATCGATCCGGCTCAGCGGCCAGGGTGGAAAGGGGTTGGGCGCGCCGGACGGCGATCTTCTGCTCAAGGTCGAAGCCCTGCCGCACCCGATCTTCCGCCGTCGCGGGCGCGACCTTCACTGCGACGTGCCCGTGGCGCCCTGGACCGCGGCGCTGGGCGGGAAGGTGCGGATTCCGACCCTCGCCGGGCACGCGGAGGCACAGCTCCCGCCCGGCTCGTCGACCGGCCGGAAGATGCGCCTGCGCGGCCGCGGACTGCCCGATCCCAAGGGCCCGGACGGCGATCTGCTGGCGGAAGTCCAGGTCGTCGTGCCCAAGGTGCTCACGGAGGAGGAACAGGCGCTGTTCGAGCAACTCCGGGAGACCTCCGACTTCGAACCATCCGGTGACGCCTCCGGCACCGGCGACGGAGAACGCTGACCACTCTGAGAACGACGGGAGCCTCTGAAAGCAACAGGAGAATGGCAACGATATGGACCCGAACAAGCTGACGATCAAGTCCCAGGAGGCCCTGACCGGCGCCCAGGATCGAGCGCGGCGTCTCGGCCACCAGCAGGTCGGCAGCGAGCATCTGCTGCTCGCGCTGCTCCACCGGCACGACGGTCTGGCGCCACGGCTGCTCCAGCGCCTCGACATCGACCCGGCCGCGCTCAGCGCCGGAGTCCAGGCCGACCTCGAGCGCAAGCCGAAGGTCACCGGCGGCGCCGGTGAACTCGGCAAGATCTACGTCACGACCGACCTGGAGCAGCTCCTGCTCCGGGCCGAGGACGAGGCCAGGTCGCTCGGCGACGACTACGTGTCGGTCGAACACCTGCTGCTCGCGGCAGCCGAAGGCAAGGACGGCGCCGCCAGGGCGCTGACCGAGGCCGGCCTCTCCCGGCCGCAGCTCCTGGAGGCGCTCAAGGCCCTGCGCGGAGCACAGCGCGTGACGAGCAACAACCCGGAGACGTCCTACGAGGCGCTCGAGAAGTACGGCGTCGACCTGGTCGCCCAGGCGCGGGCCGGCAAGATGGACCCGGTCATCGGCCGCGATTCGGAGATCCGCCGGGCCATCCGCATCCTGTCCCGCAGACGCAAGAACAACCCGGTGCTGATCGGCGAACCGGGGGTCGGCAAGACCGCGATCGTCGAGGGACTGGCCCAGCGCATCGTCCGCGGCGACGTGCCGGAATGGCTCAAGGACCGCAGCGTCTTCTTGCTCGACCTCGGGGCGCTGCTTGCCGGCGCCAAGTACCGCGGCGAGTTCGAGGAGCGCCTGAAGGCCGTGCTGACCGAAATCGCCGGGAGCGAGGGCCGCATTCTCCTGTTCATCGACGAGGTTCACAACATCGTCGGCGCCGGCCGCACGGAGGGCTCCACCGACGCCGGCAACCTGCTCAAGCCGATGCTCGCGCGCGGGGAACTCCATTGCATCGGCGCGACCACCCTGGACGAGTACCGCAAGTACGTCGAGAAGGACGCGGCCCTCGAGCGGCGGTTCCAGCCGATCCTCGTCGACGCGCCGTCGGTCGAGGACACGGTGTCCATCCTGCGCGGCCTGCGCGAGCGCTTCGAGGTTCACCACGGCGTGCGGATCCAGGACAACGCGCTGGTCGCCGCGGCCACCCTCTCCGACCGCTACATCTCCGACCGGTTCCTGCCCGACAAGGCGATCGACCTGGTCGACGAGGCCTGCGCCCTGATCCGCACCGAGATCGACTCCCTGCCCGCCGAACTCGACGAGGTGACCCGTCGCGTGATGCGGCTCGAGATCGAGGAGGCGGCGCTGACCAAGGAGACCGACAAGTCGAGCCAGGCGCGCCTGCAGACGCTCAGACGTGAACTCGCCGACCTGCGGACCCGCGACGCGGCGATGCGCAGCCAGTGGGAGAGCGAGAAGGCGGCGATCGACGACGAGCGGAAGGTGCGCGAGCAGATCGAACAGGTGCGGCGCGAAATCGAGGTCGCCGAACGAAACTACGACCTGAACCGCGCCGCCGAGCTGCGGCACGGCGTCCTCCCCGACCTGACGGCGAAGCTCGAGAGCCAGGAGCAGGCGGAAGACGCGACCGACGCCTCGGGCCGGCTGCTGAGGGAAGAGGTGACCGACAACGAGATCGCGGAGATCGTCTCCAAGTGGACCGGCGTCCCGGTCACCCGCCTGGTCGAGGGCGAGCGCGAGAAGCTGCTGCGCCTGGACGAGATCCTGCACCGGCGGGTGATCGGCCAGGACGAAGCCGTGCAGTTGGTGGCCGACGCGGTGATCCGCGCCCGTTCGGGGATCAAGGACCCACGCCGTCCCATCGGTTCCTTCCTCTTCCTCGGCCCCACCGGCGTCGGCAAGACGGAGCTTGCCAAGACGCTGGCGGAGGCGCTCTTCGACACCGAGGACAACATGGTCCGCATCGACATGAGCGAGTACATGGAGCGGCACACCACCTCACGTCTGGTCGGAGCCCCGCCCGGCTACGTCGGCCACGAGGACGGCGGGCAGTTGACCGAAGCGGTGCGGCGCAAGCCGTACGCGGTCGTCCTGTTCGACGAGATCGAGAAGGCGCACCGCGACGTGTTCAACGTGCTCCTGCAGATTCTGGACGACGGTCGGATCACCGACTCCCAGGGACGCACCGTCAACTTCAAGAACACCGTCGTCATCATGACCTCCAACCTTGGTTCGCCCCACCTGCTGGAAGGCGTCACGCCGGCGGGCGAGATCACGGACGCGGCCCGGGACGCCGTGATGACCGAGCTGCGCCACAGCTTCCGGCCCGAGTTCCTCAACCGGATCGACGAGGTCGTCCTGTTCTCGCCGCTCACCGTCTCGGAGATCGAGCAGATCGTCGGCCTGCTGACGGCCAACCTCGAGAAGCGGCTCGGCGACCAGGGGATCGGGCTCGAACTGACCCCGGCGGCGCGCGAGTTCACTGCCCGCGCCGGATACGACCCCGTCTACGGCGCCCGGCCGCTCAAGCGCTACCTCCAGCGCGAGGTCGAGACCCGGCTGGGACGCGCCCTGGTCGGCGGCGACATCGGCGCGGGAGATCGGATCGTGATCGACGTCGAAGGCGGTAGCCTCTCGATCCGAACCGGACCGACGACCGCTTCGGACGAAGCGAGAAGCGACGACAATCGCGCCGCCTGAAGGAGCCGTTTCCACTCCAAACCCGCCGCAACCCCGCAGTAATCCTCCAGACTGGGCGGGCCGACGCCAACACCGACCAGGAGCCGCAATGAAGCTCTACGCCTTTCAGGGCTACCGCTACAACTCGGCCAGGCTCGATGCCGCACCTCAGGCGGCGCCGCCGTTCGACCAGATCGACGAGGCCCTGCGCGACCGCCTGCACGCCCAGTCGCCGGACCAGTTCTCACGGGTGACGAAGCCCGTGGCGCGTGACGGCGAGACGCCGCACGAGCACTCGGCCGCGCTCCACCGAGAGTGGCTGGAGAACGGAACCATCGCGCGCGATGAGACTCCCTCGCTCTACCCGTATGCGATCACCCAACCCGACGGCTCGAGCCGTCTCGGCCTGTGCGCTCTCGTCGGCGTCGAGCCGGGACGCGAGAGGGACCTCTGGCCCCACGAACAGACAGTCGCCAAATCGATCGCCGAGCGCCTGGCCCTGCTCCGGCTCACGCAGATCGACATCGAGCCCGTGTTTTACCTCGCCGAGGACGACGGCACCCTGGAACGCCTGCTGAGCGAAGACTGCAGCGGCGCCGCGGGCGACGCCCTGGTCCGTCACACCGACCCGTGGACCGGCGACGTCCACAGGCTCTTCCGGATCACCGATGCCGAGCGGATCGGCGCCTACGCCGCGGCGCTCAAGGGTGCCCGCGCCGCGATCGCCGACGGCCACCATCGCACCCAGGTCGCCCAGACCTACGCCGCCGAGGAGGGGGCAAAGGGCGGCACCGCCGCGGCCTGCAAGATGGTCGTCCTCACCAGCCTGGCCTCCGCGAACCTGCGGATCGACCCGGTCCACCGCGGCATCCGCGTCCCGGTCGACCGCGAGGCGATGTCTGCCTTGCCCGCGCACCGCGAAACCCTGGAAGCGACCGCCGGCAAGGACATCGCCGCCCGCGTCGCGGCCGCGCCGCAACCCGCCCTCGCCGTCTGGTTCCAGAGCGACCCGTCACCCGAACTGTGGACCCTCGACGCCGCGGCCGCGCCCGCCGACATGCCCGGCCGCAAGGCCGACCTGCCGGCCTCCCTGCTCCACCACCACCTGCTGAAGACCGCGGGCGTGCCGATCGAGTCCGCCACCGACGGCAGCATCGCCTACGAAGCGGACCCGGACGACATCGTCGCGCTGCTTGAGAGCGGCGCCGTCACCGCCGGCGTCTTCCTGCCGCCGATGACCCCGAAGCAGTTCGCGCTGGCCACCGAGGACGGCGACCTGCTGCCTCCGAAGTCGACCCGGTTTCTGCCGAAACTCGTGTCAGGCCTCGTGTGGTGCGGGCATGATGCGGAGATCGTTGAGGGCTAGTCTCTCAGTCCAGGAACCTGTGGCTGCCGTCGCAGTGCGGCATCTTGTCGCTCCGCTTGCACTGGCAGAGCGCGACCCTGCGGGACTCGCTCCTCTGTCTGGAACCTGAACAAGTTGGACACGGTCGTGACGCCCCGCTCCTGCGGGTCGTCATTCGAAGAGTTCCGCGTGCGTGCCTGCGCGAGCGAAGTAGATGGACCCGCTCGGCCGGTCCGTGTCGTCGATGCGATAGATCAGAAGGAAGTCACCGCCGATGTGGCATTCCCGATAGCGCGTCCATGAGCCCTTGAGCGCGTGGTCCCTCCGTTCGGGACCGGGCGGGGCATCGTTGGCGATGAGGAGGAGCATGACCGCTTTCAGCCGATTCATGTCGTATCGGCCGGAGCGCGAGAGCCTCTGCCAGTCCCTGAGGAACTGTCGGGCATAGCCGGCTCGGCGCGGTAGCTTGGCCCGCTTACTGGCCGCTGGCTTCTTCAAGCTCCGCGAACACCTCGTCCGCGCTGGCGAACCGCGCGCTGCGTTTCTCCACCATCTCGTCCACCTCGGCCATGGCGTCGAGGGTCCGCGCGTTCGGCACCTTAAGCTCGAGCGGGAAGGCCTGATCGACGGCGATGCGGTGGAACAACAGCCGCACGGCCTCCGAAGCCGTCAGTCCCATCGCTGCGAGCGCTGCCGTCGCCTTCTGCTTCATCTCGGTGTCCATCCGGACGTGCAACATCGAACTTTCCGTCGTCATTCGAGCCTCCCGTATCGCACCTGCGAGACAGTCTCGCATGCTGGCGTGTCCCGGTCAATCCGAAACGACTCAGTCCAGGAACCTGTGGCTGCCGTCGCAGTGCGGCATCTTGTCGCTCCGCTTGCATTGGCAGAGCGCGACCCTGCGGTCCTCCTCCAGGGTCAAGCGCATCGGCTCGAACTCCGTGCCGCGGTGAGAGCCGTCGCAGAACGGCTGATTCTCCGACCGGCCGCAGCGGCACCACCAGTAGGTCCCGGCCTCCAGTTCGATCTTGGCAGGCACTCGGGCCGCGATGCGGGGTTCGGTCATCAGCGTGGTTCCTTTGTCAGGGGAGGAAGGAGACGGTACAGGGTACCGGAACAGGGCTCGCTCCCGTCATGACCCGACCACATTGCATCGGTCGCCCTCAGCTTGACAGTAGACTCATCGCCGTGTCGGATCCAGACGACCCGATCACCAACAACGACCTGACGACTGCACTGCACAACGGTCATGAGCCCGCACGCAACAGCTAGCCACCCCGGTCGTTGGCGGCGGTTCTGGCAGCCGTCAACCGTTTCCAGCGGCCGCCAGGCCCAGGTTGCGAACCTGCCTTGGCGCGACCTGCTGAACCGCCGCGACGCCCTGATCCTCGACATCGCGCAGACACGGCCTGCCGGCCGCTCCGACACGGTCCTGATCGCGCTGATCGACACGACTGGCGCGGCTCGGTTTGCGGCGAGGTTTGCGGCCGTCGGAGGGCTGCTGCCTCGTGTCGCGGTCGCTGGCGCCGGAACAAGTACAGCGGAAGTCGCAACCCCAGCCGACAACCTGCCCGGGGGCGCCAACGCCCTGCCCTGGTCCAAGGTCCACGACCCTCTCGTCCAAACGCTCGAGGCCGCCGGCGTCGTTCTGGCCTGGGATGCCCCGTCGAAAGCTCGACTTCTCGCCCGGACCGCCCGGAAACACGGCCTGCCCACGACACCGGTACCGTGGCGCGACCTCCGCGCGGAGTACCGGAGACTGGGCTACCTGAACGACAGCCTGGCGCTCGCCACCAGGCGGCGAGCCGGCGGCCGTGCGACTCCGGGAACGCTGGCCTCGTGCCATCGGCTACTCGAGCTCATGAACGCCTACAGCAACTGAGCCCGCCTGGTCGCCAGCGACAGCCGCCAACGCCGCCAGCCGTGCCGCCTCGAACTCGTCACCGGGATTCCAGGACGGTAGTTCGGGATTCTCGGAAATCGCGCGGGCGCAGGCAAGGCCGAGTTCGACGTCATCGACCATGCCTTCGAGGTTCCAGTCCCCGCTGTACTCGTCGGAGACCTGATGGTAGATGTTCGCGGTCCAGGCTTCCAACTGCTCGTGGCCCCAGCCTTCGGGGCGGTCGATGAAGTCGGTGCCGTTGTCCAGGTAGATCGCCGGTACGCCGATGCGGGCGAAGTTCAACTGGTCGGAGCGGTAGAAGAAGCCGCGGTCCGGGAACTGGTCGGGAAGCACGCTGCGTCCCTGTTCGGCCGCGGCCGCAACGACTACGGCGTCGAGGCTGGACTTGCCGTAGCCGATGTAGGTCACGTCGCGGGTGCGGCCCCACTGGTTGCCGCCGTCGTAGTTGATGTTCGCGGCCATCTTGCCGGGCGGCACCGTGGGGTGAGCGGCGTAGTACTCGGAGCCGAGCAGGCCCTGCTCCTCGGCGCCGACCAGGGCGAACAGCATGGAGCGGCTCGGGCCGGGGCTCTGCGCCGCTAGCTTGCCGGCGATCGCGAGCACCTGGACGACGCCGGCCGCGTTGTCCAGGGCGCCGTTGTAGATCCGGTCCTCGAGACTCTCGTCCGGCGAGATACCGATGTGGTCGTGGTGGGCGGTGAAGACGATCCACTCGTCGGCCAGTTCCGGGTCGCTGCCGGGCAGGGCGCCGAGCACGTTGGCGGTCTGCTCGCTGGTCACCATGTTCGTCAGCGACAGACTGGTGGACAGGCCGAGCGGCACCGGCACGAAGTCGGCGCTGCGGGCAGATTCCAGGGTCTCGTCGTAGTCGACGCCGGCTAGCGCGAAGAGCCGCCGGGAAGCCTCCTCCGTCAGCCAGGCGTTGATCTGGGTGCGAGCCTCGCCTTCCGCGGGTAGCTCGAACTGCGGGCCGGTCCAGGAGGTCTGTACGACCTGGAACGGGTAGCCGGCCGAAGGGGTCGTGTGGATGATGATCGCACCGACCGCGCCCTGAGCCGCCGCGCTCTCGTACTTGTACGTCCAGCGGCCGTAGTAGAGGCGGCGGTCGCCCTCGAACAGGTCCGGATCCCAGTCCGGATCGTTGTTCAGCATGACGAGCACCTTGCCGGCGAGATCCGCGTCGCCGTAGTCGTCCCAGCCGTACTCCGGCGCCTGGATGCCGTAGCCGACGAACACGAGTTCGGCGTTCTCGATCGCGGCCTGGTCCGACTGGACACCGCTGTGGGCGATGAACTCGTCCCAGAACGCGAACTCCGCGCTGTCGCCGTCGCTCGACTCGAAAGTCCAGGTCTCGGGCACCGCCGCGTCGATGCCGACGATGTCGAAGGGCTGCTCCCAGCTACCGTCGGCGGCCGCGGGTTCGAGGCCCATGCCGGCCATCACGTCGGCGATGTACTGGCGCGCCATCACGTCGCCGGCCGTGCCGGGGCCGCGGCCTTCCATCGCGTCGTCGGACAGGTCGGCGATCCAGGTGTGGAGTTGGGTTGCGGTATCGGGGGCCGGAGCGGGTGCGCTGCAGGCGCCGAGGACGCAGACTAGAACAGCGAACGCAAGTGCGAGAGGTCGTTTGGTCATCGGAGAATCGTAGCGCGGAGACTGATAGATTGTTCGCTATACGACATGCCCGCGACGAAGACCTTGAGCCGGCCGGCCGCGGTGTCCGAGAGTGAGCGGACACTGGACCGCTATCTGGATGGTCTGCTGGTCGAGCGGGGCCTCTCCCAGCACACGGTGGACGCCTACCGGCGGGATCTTCGCCGGCTGACGAGCAACCTGGAGGATGACGGCGGCGACCTGCTGACCGCGGACGTGAACCAGCTCGGCCGTCACCTCAGGCGACTGCGCCGGGAGGGGCTGTCGCCGCGCTCGATCAGCCGCGCCCTCGTTTCGATGCGCCGGTTCTACGCCTTCCTGGTAGGCGAAGGCGACCGCGACGACAACCCGGCGGTCAATCTCTACCCGCCGCGCCTGCCGCGACGTTTGCCCAAGGTGCTGAGCCAGGAGCAGGTCGAAGCTCTGCTCCGCGCTCCCGACACCGGTCGGCCACCGGGTGTCCGCGACCGGGCGATGATCGAGTTGCTCTACGCCACCGGCCTGCGCGTCAGCGAGATGGTCGGCCTCGAACGGAGCCAGCTTCAGCTCGACGCGGGCTTCCTCATCGCGTTCGGCAAGGGGGCCAAGGAACGGGTCGTGCCGGTGGGCGAGTCGGCCGAGACCTGGCTGAACCGCTACCTGGGGGAGGTGCGGCCGGTGATGGCGAAGGGCCGCCACGATGTCGTCTTCGTCAGCTATCGCGGCGGCGGACTGACCCGGCAGGGGTTCTGGAAGCTGCTCAGAAACTACGGCCGGGGCGCCGGCATCCCCGACCTTTCGCCCCACGTGCTGCGCCACAGTTTCGCCACCCACCTGCTCGAGCACGGCGCCGACCTGCGCGCGGTCCAGGTCATGCTCGGCCACGCGAACATCACGACGACGCAGATCTACACCCACATCCACCAGCACCGGCTGCGGACGCTGTACGACAGGTATCACCCGCGGGCGCGGTAGGGGCGGCATGACTCGGGCTGGCGGCGTGGCCCGGAATGCCGGCCAGAAGGCCGGCGCACCTGTACCTTTCCGAGGTTGATTCCGATCACCGTCTCGTACCGATCCGCCGTAGTCGCCGAGGCTGCGGTAGCTGTGGGAAACCGGTCTGCCGGTTTT
>LXNI01000926.1_pt1 | contig 29722 bp, 34 predicted proteins | sample 809091 | NCBI WGS metagenome assembly LXNI01 (sample SAMN04870527, study PRJNA318959) | sponge metagenome | biome: 01000161; feature: marine sponge reef; material: water | host: Sarcotragus foetidus | place: Greece: Milos, Mediterranean Sea | collected 2013-05-29 | depth 5-7 m | reverse complement strand
CCCCGGCTCTGCACCACGTAGGTGATACGGCCCGTCGGATACAGCCGCACGCCGAACCCCGGCAGATCCCGGTCCCAGGCGATTCCGGCATTGCCACGGGCGGACAATGCGTCCACCATGCGCTTGGTGATTTTCTTTGCCGGGCGTTTGGACATGGGCACTATCGAAAAGTGTTCGGTCAAGCGGTGATGGAGAGGATGATGGAATGGAGCAAAGTTCGGCGCTGCCCGGAAAAACGTGGTTTTGCCATGATCAATTTCATCATCGTCACCCCTTGACCGAACGGTTTCCAAGACCCGAAAATTCGGGCGTTTGGGCCGCCGAATACGAGTAAGCGGACCGCAAGCGAATGGAGTCAAGCTCAAGAGGTATTGGAGCCTGTTCGGGAGGGGAATGCAAGCGGACAGGCCGCTAATCGTATGAAAAAAACGACAGGAAATCAGGCGTTTATCAAGCTCGGCAGGGGTTCGGGCGTGCTCGGTAGGGTTGGCAGGGTTGGCAGGTCGTAATTATGGGGCACTGGCTGCTAGAGTGGCACGAAGGGCGGTCTGCCCAGTTGGACTTCCACGTCGGTGACAGCGGCGTGGCCGTGCACGGAGAGCGCGGCCTCGCCGGGATTCGCCGTTGCGGACAACTGCACAATGGCGAAACCCAGGTGCTCGTAGCTCTTTCCGGAGATGCCGCCGACGGCTTCGATCACCTCGTCCAGGCGGGAAAAGTCGTCAAGTTCGACCAGCAGGCTGGGCAGCACTTCCCGAAAGCGAGCCTGGGAGGGGTCGAATGCCATGTGCCGCGTCGGGCCATCAAGCGCGACGTGGGCAACATGCGTCTCGCCGCGAAACACCGCCCGATAGACGCGGAAATCGCCCTCGACATCGACGCTGAGATTGACTCCGTCAACCATCGTGCCGGGCATGGCCGACAAATCGCCGGGCATGACGATGACGCGGCCCTCTTCGCTCGCGACCGACAGCACCTGAGCCTGCATCGCCGACGAAAGGAGGCAAAGCAGCCCCAGGCACGCAAGCCCAAACCGCGCCGATGTGGCGTTACAGCGTTGCCGTCTCATCTCTTGCTCTCTCCACCGCATAACGATAACCGCGAGGCAATGCTTGCGCGAGCCTTTGCAAGACCCACGTCATGCAGAACCGGCATTGCAGCCCCGCTGGAGCTATTGGCGGAGTCGGTGTGCAGCCCCGCTGGAGACATTGGCGGAGTCGGTGAAATCGCGCCGTTGAATGGTATTCGCGTGCCGTCGAAGCCAATTCTTCAGCCGCCGGCGAAGTAGTGCCCGTCCGGTTCATCTACAAGCAAGTCGAGGAACAGCGGCATCGACGGATCATTGGCGTAGACATCGAAGTCGGTGACGCCGTTGTCCCGAAGCACGGCCTCGTCGATGAAGAAATTGCCGCTGCACTCACGGCTGTACCGGCTCAGGATCCAGTGCGCTGCGTCGCCCATGATGTCGGGTGTGCGCGAGTGCCGGAAAATCTCGTCCCCCAGCATCTTCGTGGCCGCCGTCGCAATCGTCGTTCGCGGCCAGAGCGCGTTGGCGGCGACGCCCTGAGCCTTGAATTCCTGCGACCAGCCCCGTACGCACAGGCTCATGGCGTATTTCGTCATCGTCCAGCCCAGGTGCTTGCCCCACCAGTGCTCGGCAAAGTCCAGGGGCGGGGAAATCGTAAGGATATGGGGATTGTCGGCCTCAATGAGGTGCGGCAGACAGGCCTTGCCCATCAGGAAGGTGCCCCGCTGATTAATGTCGCTCATCAGGTCGTATCGCTTGGTGGGAAGATCCAGCGTGCCCATGAGCGCGAGGGCGCTGGCGTTGAGGACCACGGCGTCGATGCCGCCGAACGTTTCCGTCGTGCGCTTGACCACGGAGTGGATTTGCTCTTCGTCGCGCACATCGCAGACCAGCGCAAGGGCGCGGCCGCCCGCGGCTTCCACTTGTTCAGCGGCGGTGTGAATGGTGCCCGGCAAAATCGCGTGCGGCCGGTCGGTCTTGGCGGCGAGGACGACATTGGCGCCGTCCCGGGCGGCCCGAACCGCAATGGCAAGGCCGATGCCCCGGCTGCCGCCGGAAACAACGATGGTCTTGTTCGATAAGTTCATTACCTGCTCACGGCGCGTTCAGTGAGGAATTCCGGATAGGTGACGATGAACGGGCAACCCTGTCGAGCACTATCCCTGCTGGGTGCCGCTCCCGCCCCCCGGGCACGGTCCGCGCCGGGCACAAGCGCCCCGCCCGGCACAAACGCCCCGCGAACCTCGGCAAGTAGCCTCCCACGGTCCCCGTGTGGGGTCCCTCAGTAACCGTTGTTACGCGCGATCTGCGCCTCGATATAGGCCTGGACTTCGGGCGTGACGTCGGCGGTGGCATCGAGAATCGCGGTCGCGCGTTCAGCGTCCACGTGGTCGGGCACATAACTGAGAATGCGCGTGGCCTCTTCCCTGAACGCCTCCGTGGCCAGGGCGGGCCCCAGCACGGCACTGAATTCCTCGATGGCTCGCGGGTCCATCCTCGGCGGTCCCAGGAAGACGTGCTGCATGGTCTGGTCGATCTCGATCATGGTGCGGATGGCGTCCCAGTTCTCACCCGACGGCGGCGAGCCGTGGATGGACTCGTAGAGTTCGTCGATAGTGGGAATATCGGGTACCAGGGGACTCTTGACCAATTCGCCGTCCGCGTTCAACACCGGCAGGCTGAACAGCGGCGCGTTCAAACCCTGCTGCTCGAACATCGGCACTACCTCGTTGAGGTAGGCATGGGCCGCGTCGGTGGCCATGTTCACTTCGCCGCTCAGCACCGAGGCCCGGATCCTGCCGCTGCCGGGATAGCCGCCGACGAAGTGGTAGTCCGCCCCGATCAGGTCGAGTCCGAGGGTGCTGGCGATCATGCGGCCGTGCTCGGCGGATATGCCGCCGAATATCAGGCCTTCGGCACGGAGCACGTCGGCGGGCGTCTGTATGCCCTCCGGCAGCATGTCCTTGCGAACGTAGGTGACCAGCGGCGCCAACTGCACGCCGCCGAGCACGGTGAACTGCGAGTACTTGAAGGAATGCCCGGGGAACTCGAGCAGTTCGCCCAGCGATGAGCGCGGACCGTAATAAAGTGTCGTGCCGTCTCTCGGGGCCTTCAGCAGCACGAAAATATGCGCCGACATCATCGAGGCGCCGGGCATGTTGCGCACGACGACGTTGGGGTTGCCCTCCAGGTTCATCTCCAGGTGCTTGGCCAGCAGCCGCCCCACTGTCGTGCCGCCGGCAGAGGCGTCAAGACCCATGATCAGGGTAATGGTTTCGCCGTCGTAGTAGCCTTGCGCCACCGTGGTATTGACCGGTGCGCCCGCAGCCAGGGCCATGCCCAGCAGAGCCAGCCCGAAGTGCGCACTGCGCCGGACGCGGCAAGCGTTCTTGAGTAGATTATTCAGCATGGGTCGATCCTGTAGGTTTACGCGTCGCCTCGGCGCTGCAACATCGAGCAAAGTAGAATATACGAAATCATGGTGAATCGCTTGTCCGCCGAACGCAAATGGATTGCCGGTGGAACGCGACTGGCCGCGGATCCCGTGTAACGGGCGATAACGACAGGAACTTGTGGGACACGACACTGGATGGCCGGCAGCCGACCCATCATCGAAATTCGCAACCTCGACAAGTTTTTTGGCGAGTTCCAGGCGCTGAACGATGTCAGCCTGACGGTGCATGCCGGGGAACGAATGGTCATCTGCGGACCGTCGGGCTCCGGGAAGTCGACGCTGATCCGGTGCATTAATCGCCTCGAGGAGCCGTCCGCGGGCAAACTGGTTGTGGACGGTGTCGCGTTGACGGGCGCCAGGGAGAATCTTCGCCGCGTGCGCACGGAAGTGGGAATGGTGTTCCAGCAATTCAACCTGTTTCCTCACCTGACGGTGCTCGAAAATCTGACGCTGGGTCCCATGCGCGTGCGCAAGATGGCGAGGTCGGAGGCAACGGAACGCGCCCGCAAGTACCTCGACCGGGTCCACATCCCGGAGCAGGCGGACAAGTACCCGGCCGAACTCTCCGGCGGCCAGCAACAGCGGGTGGCCATCGCGCGATCGCTCTGCATGGAGCCGCGCATCATGCTTTTCGACGAACCGACATCGGCGCTTGACCCGGAGATGATCAACGAAGTGCTGGATGTCATGGTGGAACTGGCCCGCAGCGGCATGACCATGATCTGCGTCACCCACGAGATGGGTTTCGCCCGCAAGGTTGCCGACACCATGGTGTTCATGGACAACGGTGAGATCGTGGAATCCTCCCCGCCCGATACCTTCTTTTCCAACCCGTCCAGCAAGCGCTGCCGAATGTTCCTCGACCGGATCCTGGAGCACTAGCGCATGGCCGAAATGACGGGCGGCGCCGTGGTGCGCGATCTCGAAAGGTCAGGCGCGGGCGGTCGCGCGAACCGGCTTCGAAACGCCCTGGGGCTGGTAAAGTCCAGAGCCCTTCCGGTGGCGCTTTATCTCCTGGTCATGTATCTGCTCGTCAGGGTCGCGCTGACTGGGGCGGAGGCCATGGGCTACAACTGGCAGTGGTACCGAATCCCCGATTACCTGTATCGGCTGACCGATGACGGTTTCCAGTGGGGCGAGATTTCCGTCGGCCTGGTGACAACGTTGGCCCTGTCGCTGCAGGCGTTCCTGATCGCGCTGGCGGCGGGCCTGCTTGTCGCGTTGCTGAGGCTTTCCAACCTGGTGGTCGGATCCGCGCTGGCGGTGGCATTTCTGGAATTCGTTCGCAACATGCCGTTGCTGGTGCTGCTGTACCTGTTCTACTACGTGCTCGGGCCGATTTTCGCGCTGGACCGCTATGCGGCGTCCGTGCTCTGCCTGGGTGTCTACCATGCCGCGCTGGTGTCCGAGATCTTCAGGGCGGGGATACTTTCGGTGAGTGCCGGGCAGTGGGAGGCGGCCAGGTCCATCGGCCTTTCCACGGGCCAGGCGTACCGTTTCGTGGTCCTGCCGCAGTCGATCAAGTTCATGCTGCCGCCCATGGCCGGCGAAGCGGTGCACCTGGTGAAGAGCTCCGCCATCGTCAGCGTAATCGCGGTGGTCGAGTTGACCACCACCGGGCGGAACATCATTGCCGACACCTACCTGAGCTTTGAAGTCTGGTTCACGGTAGCGGCCGTTTACCTTGCGATTACACTGACGCTGTCTATATTTGTGACGTTTCTGGAGAAACGCTATGCAGTCAGGACCTAGCCGAATTTGCATCGGTCTCGATGCACCGAGGCGCGGGAGCACAACGTTGTTCCATGGAAGACCGTTTCCGGGTCAGGCCCGTCTCCTGGTTGCGGTGCTTGCGTTCGCCTTGACGGCGGGGGCTGTGCCGGCGGTCCAGGCGCAGAACGCCCGCCAGGAACTGTCGGCCGAGAGCGTCATCGAGACGATCAAGCGGCGCGGCGCCATCAAGATCGGCCTGTCGCTGTTCATGCCCTGGACGATGCGCGACCGCAACGGCGAGCTGATCGGCTTCGAGATCGACGTCGGCCGCAGGCTGGCCGAAGACATGGGCGTGGAGGCGGAGTTCATCCCTACCGCCTGGGACGGCATCATCCCGGCGCTCATCTCGGGGAAGTTCGATGTCATCATCAGCGGCATGTCGATCACACCGCAGCGAAACCTGACGGTCAATTTCACCCAGCCCTACGCCTACACCGGGGCGACGATAGTGGCCAATCGCCGGTTGACCGACGGTTTTTCCATCGAGGATTACGACAGTCCCGAGGTGTCGTTCGCGGTCCGCCGCGCCACCCTGGCCGCCGTCGTCGTCGCCAACTCCTTCCCGGACGCTGAACTGCTTCTGTTCGACGACGAGGTCGCCACGATGCAGGAGGTGTTGAACGGCACCGCCCATGCCACCATCGCCTCGGAGCCCATGCCGTCGCGCTACTCGAGAACCTATTCGGACACGCTTTACGTGCCCTTCGATGTTCTGTTCGATGAACAGAGCGAGGGGTTTGCGGTGCGCAAGGGCGATCCCGATGCGCTTAACTTTTTCAACCACTGGATCGCGAATTACTTGCGATCAGGCTGGTTACAGGAGCGCCATGACTACTGGTTCAAGAGCGATGCCTGGGCCGACCAGGTCGTGCAGTAGACGAGCGCGGGGGTGCACATGGTGAAAACGCGCAGGTTGGCGATGGCCCTTGTGGCCGCCGTATTGGCAGCGGCCGTACCGACGGTCCCGGCACAGAATGCCCGCCAGGAACTGTCCGCGGAGAGCGTCATCGAGACGATCAAGCGGCGCGGGGTCATCAAGATCGGCGTGTCGCTGTTCATGCCGTGGTCAATGCGCGACCGCAACGGGGATCTGATCGGCTTTGAGATCGACGTCGGCCGCAAACTGGCCGAAGACATGGGTGTGGACCTGGAATTCGTACCCACGTCCTGGGACGGAATCATCCCGGCGCTGGTTTCGGGAAAATTCGACACGATCATCAGCGGCCTGTCGATTACCCCGCAGCGCAACCTGACGGTCAATTTCACCGAGCCGTATGCCTATTCCGGCGGAACGATGCTCGCCAACCGGCAGCTGACCGAAGGTTTTACGCTCGCGGATTTCAACAGCCCGGAAGTGACGCTCACCGCCCGTCGCGGGGCCACCACCGCCGTCGTTGCCGTCGAGCAGTTTCCACGTGCCGAACTCCTCCTGTTCGACGAGGACGGCACGACGGTTCAGGAGGTACTGAACGGCAACGCCCACGCGACCATCAGCAAGGAACCCACCCCGTCCCGGGAGGCGCGCCGGTACCCGGACACCCTGTACATCCCCTTTGACACCCTGTTCAATCAGACGGGCGAGGCATTTGCCGTTCGCAAGGGCGACCCCGATGCGCTGAATTTCTTCAACCACTGGATCGCGAATCACTGGCGGTCCGGCTGGTTGCAGGAGCGGCAGGACTACTGGTTCACCACCGAAGACTGGGCAGACCAGGTGGTTCAGTAGGCGGTTGCGGCCGTGCGCGAGTTGATTCGGCGCCTGACATGGCTCGATGCCGTCCTGCTCGTCGTCGTGGCGGCGGCCATCGCCTGGGTCGGGCTGCGAATCCAGGGCACGCTGAACTACGAGTGGCGCTGGGAAATTATCCCCAACTACCTGCTGCGCTTCGATGAGGAGAACGGCCGCTGGGTCGCGAACCTGCTGCTCCAGGGTCTGGTCACGACGGTGCGGATCTCCCTCTACGCGAGTTTGCTGGCATTGCCCCTGGGTGTGGTCATCGGCGTCGCGCGTACGGTGAACAACCTGACGGTGCGAATGCTGGCTCGCACCTACGTGGAGTTGCTGCGCAACATTCCGCCGGTGGTGGTCATTTTCATTTTTTTCTTCTTCCTCTCCGAGCAACTGATCGTGGCGCTCAACATCGAGGGTTGGGCGCGAGGCATCGCGGGCGGGGACTCCGCGGGTTTCTGGACATTCCTTTTCGGAGACATGCGCCTGTTTCCGTCGATGATCTCCGGCGTGCTGGTGCTGGCGCTCTTCGAGAGCGCCTTCGTGGGCGAGATCGTGCGCGCCGGCATCGAATCCGTCGGCCGAGGCCAACGGGAGGCCGCCAGTTCGCTCGGACTGAACCGGCTCGACGAACTCCGTTTCATCGTGCTGCCTCAGGCTACCAGGCGGATGCTGCCGCCGCTGGCCAACCAGTTCATCATCCTGGTCAAGGACAGCTCGATCATCTCCCTCATCTCCGTGCAGGAACTGACCTACAAGACCGTTGAGCTGGTCTCGTCCACACGGGCGATCTTCGAAGCGTGGCTGACGACCGCGGCGCTCTACTTCGGGCTTTGTTTCTGCCTGTCCATGCTGTTTAGGCGCCTGGAACGGGGCGGCCGGGCCGAAATGCGGACCTGATTGGTTCGTGCAATAATCGCACGCAAAACCATCGACAACAGCGAGGGCATTCGCATGTCTGGCCGTAACTTGAATCTCGTCGCGCTGGGAGGCTTGTTTGGCCTCGCGGCAATCCTCACGGCTCCTGCCCAGGGGCAGGTCTACGAATCCGTGGAACACGACTTTCGCGTGGTGACGGTGGCGGAGGATATCCAGCATCCCTGGAGTATCGCGTTCCTGCCGGATGGCGACATGCTGTTCACCCAGCGTACGGGGGAATTACGCATCGTGCGCGACGGCGAGTTGCTGCCGGATCCGGTAGCAGGCGTTCCGGAAACTCGCGTCATAAACCAGGGCGGGCTTCAGGAGATCGCCGTGCATCCGGACTTCGAAAACAATCGCATCGTCTACGTGAGTTTTTCGAAGCCGAACGGGTCCCGCGGCACGACCGCACTGATTCGCGCCCGGTTCGAAAACGACCGGCTTGAGAATGTGGAGGAAATCTTCGAGGCAGACGCCTGGAACGAGCGGGGCGGGCACTTTGGCGCCAAGATCGCCTTCGACGAGGACGGGTACCTGTTCATGTCGGTGGGCGACCGGCAGTCGCCTCCCACGGGCGACCTTGAAAAGCATCCTGCGCAGGATCTCACCACCCACTTCGGTACCATCGTGCGGCTGATGGATGACGGTTCGGTGCCCCAGGACAATCCCTTCGTGGGAGATCCGAACGTCCGGCCCGAGATCTGGAGCTACGGGCATCGCAATCCTCAGGGGCTGGCGTTTCATCCCGAGACCGGGGATCTCTGGTCCACGGAGCACGGTCCCCAGGGCGGTGACGAACTCAACCTCATCCTGCCCGGCGTCAACTACGGCTGGCCGGTGATCGGCTACGGGGTGAACTACCGCTCCGGTACACGCATCCACCCCAGCGGCGAGCGCGAGGGCATGGAGCAGCCGAAGACGTTCTGGATTCCTTCCATCGGCGCTTCAGGACTGATGATCTACGACGGCGACGCCTTTCCCGAGTGGCGCGGCGACATTTTCGCGGGCGGCCTGGCTGCCACGCACCGTCGGCTGTCGCGCATCACCGTCGATGGCGGACGCGTCATGACCCGGGAGTCGCTGTTGCACGACGTGTTCCGGATTCGCGAAGTCCGCCAGGGGTCCGACGGCTTCATCTACCTGGCCACGGACAATCGCGCCGGCGGACTCACCGACATCGTGAGGCTTGAGCCGGCATCCGGCGCGAGTTACTGAATCCAGCCAGGCGAGACTTCTTCGCTAGAGAACCGACCGCACGCCCAGCCAGGAGAAAAACAGCAACACCCCGGCCAGCGCCGCCATGGTGGCGGGCCGATTCCTGAACTCCGCGCCGATCCAGTCGGACCGCCCATTCCAGATCAGCAGCGCCAGGGCCAGGAACGGGAAGAACATCGCGCCGGTCACCGTGTAGAGTTTCTGGACTGTCTGAAATCCCCAGAACAGGCCGACCATGGGGATGGTGCCGATGATCACCAGGTACGCACGGTACGGTGTTCCCGACGTATCCACCGCCGGCGCCACCCCGGGTTCGATGCGGTCGCGCGTCAGGCGCCAGCAGTCGGCGAAGAGGTAGGGTACCGACTGCCACACGCCCAGCAGGCTGCTGAATACCGTGCCGAAGGCGCCGATGAGGAACAGCCACTTGCCCCACACGCCCAGCGGCTCCTCCAGCCGTTCCGCCAGCGTGACCAGCAGCGTCGTGCCCTGGCCTTCGATCTCCACAGTGCTGCCGACGATCACCATGGCCACGCCGAAGATCGCGGTCATGAGGTAGCCGGCGCCCAGGTCGAGGCGGCAGATCCACAGGTCCTCGGGACCGGTGCGGCCTTCTTCGCGCATCCAGTAGCCGTAGCAGACCACCGTCAGCGTGCCGCCCACGCCGCCGATCAGCGCCACGGTCCAGGTCAGACCGATGCCGCTGAAGTCGGGAATCGTCGGTACCAGGAGGCCCTGCAGCACCGCGCCCGTGCCGGGCCAGAGCATCACCGCGGTGACCACCACTGTGACGAACATGATCGCGATGCAGACGCGCATTATTGCTTCAAAGAGCCGGTAACCGCCCTTGAGAACGAGGCCGATGCCGACGAGGCTGCAGATTATCCCGAAAATGATCTTGCCGCGGTCCGGGTCGTCGAAGTACGGCAGCAGCGCGTAGAGCGCGACACCGCAGGCGCTCATCTGCGCCGAGCCGACGAATAACGTCCATAGCAGCAGGTAGGGCAGAAACACCCAGATGACAGCCGGCCCGAGTCGGCGCACGAGCCCTTCCAGGAAGGTATTGCCGGTAGCGAGCTGCCAGCGCGCGATGCCTTCGGTGACCACGAACTTGAGGAACGCACCGACGATGACCGCCCAGAGAATCGCCGTGCCGAGCAGGCTGCCCACGAAGGTGCCGGTGGCCATGTCGCCGCCGCCCACGCCGGTGGCAGCCAGCAGCAGCCCGGGACCAATGGCGGCCAGGGTCAGTTTGCTGCGCTGCATACGGTATTCACAATTCGTCTACGGTTCTGACCGCGCTGGCCCCGCTACCGGACAGTTGAGACAGGCGAACCGGACCACCGCGCAACCGCCGCAGGCAGGGTCGAGGCGTTGGCGAGCGATTTTGAGATTCGAGTCTCCGCTCAGAGACCGTCGCTTATGTGGACATCTTCAGGCGCCAACGCCAACCCGGACGCCTTGGCCTGCTCCTCCAGCAGCACGGCGAAATCGCGCCCGCCGTGGCCGGCGTCCAGCGTTCGCTGCACCAGGTCGCGGGTGAGTTCGGTCACGGGCAGGGGCACGCCCAGTTGCTCGCCGGCCTTGAGGCCAAGGTCCAGGTCCTTGCGCAGCAGTTCCGGCGTGAACGTGGGCGTCATGTCCAGGGTGACGAAGGCGGGCGTCTTGTACCGGGAGAACATCGCGCCCATGACGCTGTCGTTGATGAAATCCAGAAAATCGTGCCGGCTGACGCCGCCTTTCTCCGCGAGCACGGTGATCTCGGCGAGGCATTGCGTGTATACGCCGAGCAGCAGGTTGTGGCAGATCTTCACCATTCTCGCGAGCTCGCCCTCGCCCACGTAGGTTACCCCCCGGCCGATCGCCTCGAGGTAGCGCTCGGCAATGTCGAACGCCTTGCGGGGCCCGGAAGTGACGATGGTGAGCTTGCCCGCCTTGACCACCTTGCCGTTGCCGCTGACCGGGGAAGCGAGCATGTCCACGCCCATCGCCGCCGCCTTCGCACGAACCTGCGCGGAAGCTTCCTCGGAGACGCTGGAGCATTCGATCAACAGTTTGGGCTTGTGTTCGCCGGTGAGCAGGCCGTTTTCTCCGAAAACCACCGAGATCAAATCGTTGGATGTGGAGACCATGCTGAAGACGATGTCGCGATCGCCGAGCCCCCGCGGGGTGTCGACCACCTTGCCGCCATACTCGATCAATGGCTCGGCCTTGCTGCGCGTACGGTTGTAAATCGTCACGTCGCAGCCTGCATCCAGCAGGCGTTTGGCCATGGGATAGCCCATGCGTCCGGCGCCGATCCAACCGATGGTGTACTGCTTCATGTCCGCCACAATGCTTGCTCCAATTGTTGTCTTTTCGGGTGTGTGCAATCGTTTGCAGAGATTAAGGTAATGGTCTGGTTGCTTCAAGCGCGCAGGCTCGCGCAGGACTTGAAAGTCCCGAACTTCCTTGTTTCCCATGTTGCCCTCGTTCTGTCGAAACGTCGAATGTGCTAAATTGCATCGATCATATGAAATATTCATATCCTGGAGGAGAGCATGGGAACTGTGCGCAAGACCATTACGGTGACCGATCAGCAGGATAGTTGGGTCAAGTCCCGCATCGCCGCCGGTGGTTTTACCAACGACAGCGAGTATATCCGTGCCCTGATCCGCCGTGACCAGGAATGGAGCGCCAGATATCGGGAACTCAATGCCGCGATCCGGGAAGGCATTGACAGCGGCGTAAGCAACAAGACCGTGCCGCAAATCATAGAAGACGTCGAAGCCCGACTCCGTGCCGATGGCCGCCTATAGGTTGACGCCGAGGGCGGCCGATGATCTCGACGGCATCTACGAATACACCATCGTGAATTTTGGATTGGAGCGGGCACGCGGTTACCTGAACGATCTGCACCAGCGCTTCAATGACCTTGCCGAGCGTCCGGCGCTCGGCCGCGGGGCCGAGCAGTTCGCGCCGGGGCTGAGGCGCTATCCGTATCGATCCCACGTTGTGTTTTACCTGCCCGGGAATGGTGATGTACTGATCGTGCGCGTGCTGCACGAGAGGATGGATACGCCACGGCACTTCGACCCCACGGTCTGACAGTGGCTTGTTCGGCCCTGTCGCGCCCCCTATGATCGGGCCATGGTGCCTCCACCGGCCAACATCAAGGACGTGGCGAGTCAAGCTGGCGTCCATCCCTCCACGGTTTCCCGGGTGCTCAATCCGGCGACCCGGTCCATGGTCTCGGATCATCTGGCTCGCAAGATCATCCAGGTCGCGGAGGAATTGGGTTACCGGCGCAATCCGCTCGCGGCGGGCTTGCGGACGCAGCGGACCTACACCGTAGGCATCGTCCTGCCGGATATCACCAATCCCGTGTTTCCGCCCATCATCCGGGGCGCCGAGCACACGCTGGGCGGCGAGGGATACACCGCGATTCTGGCGGACTCGGGCGGTCGGCGACGCGGTGAACGCACCGTCATCGACAACCTGAAGACCCGCCGGGTGGACGGGCTGATCATCGCCGCGGCCCGGAGAAAGGATCCCATCGTCGACGAATGCGTCGAACTGGCCATTCCCCTCGTGCTGGTGAATCGCACCGTGGACAAGCACAACGTGGCGGCAGTGATCAACGACGACGAATTCGGGATCGAGTTGGCGCTTGCGCATCTGCGGGCACTGGGTCATCGACGGATCGCCTACGTGGGAGGCCCCCAGAGCACCTCCACCGGCTATACGCGCTACAGAACCTTTGTACGGTCGTGCATACGCTTCGGCCTGACTCCGGACCGCGAACGGGTGGTTAACGCCCGCGACTTCACGGAGGCCGCCGGGGAGCGCGCATTCAACCGTATTCTGGACCGGACGAGGGATTTCACCGCGGTGCTTGCCGCCAACGACCTGCTCGCGCTTGGCTGCTACGACGGGATTCGGGCGTGCGGCCTGAGATGTCCGGGCGATATCTCGGTAACGGGCTTTAACGACATGCCCTTCGTGGACCGATTTGACCCACCGCTCACTACATTGCACATACCGCTCGACGAACTCGGCGTCCAGGCGGCGCTACTCCTGCTTGAACGAATCAACCAACCCGATGCGCCGGTCAAGCAGCTACGGCTGGAGCCGCGCATCGTGGTCAGGGGATCCACGGCACCGCCTCGACCGCGCGCGGTGGATTGAACCGTCATAGCCGGGCTTGATGAGCGTCCTGCAGAGCGCTCAGTAGTCCGCCATTTGGAGCTTCACGGCGATATCGATGTAGTCGTTGTATTCCTTGACAGCCTCTACTTCCAGGAACAGCTTCTTGCCGGCATCCATCAGCCGCGCCGGAATCTCGTTGAGCCTTCGCGGGATGTAGCCCAGCTTGAGCGGTTCGGCGGTCAGGATCTCGATCGCCATCTCGTCATGCGGGTTGCCCGGCTCACGGCGCAGGGTCAGCCTCTGGCCGGGCTCAAGCCGCTTCTTGGCGGTTCGGGCGTCGTAGTAAGGCGTGCCCGCCACATGGAGGTGGCAAAGAAAAATGTCCTGCGCGAACGGGATTTGCATCGGGACGCCGCCGATGCTCTTGCGCAGCAGCGATCGGATCAGTTCGTCCTTGGAGAGTGCCTTGCTCAATGCGCCGAATCCTCGTTTGCCAGAAGGGAATCATGGAGCGCCTGCAATTGCTCCCGCTGCTGCTCGGCTTCTTCCCGGGCCAGCTTCAGCTCCTTCTGCTTCCGCTTCACCCAGGTAGCGTCCTTCAATTGCGCCTCATAGGAGTAAGGGGGTGAGGCGAGCATACTTGCGATCGCTTGTCGTTGCGCTTCGAGGCGCTCCCTGAGCCGTCCGATTTCGGCGTCGAGATCATCCGGCAGGGTCAGCTCTTCGTCTCCGGCGGCTCCTGCAAGTGCCCGCAGCAACTCGAGGTCGCTATTGCGATAAGCGTACTGAAGAGCCTTCCAGCGCTGTTCCCACTCCGGATACCGCTCGCCGCCCATGTCCGGATGGTATTTCATGCATAACCTGCGGTAGAGGGCTTTCATTTCCAGGACCTCGTCGTCGGCAAGTAGCTCAACCAGCGATGCGAGGTAACCCTCGGACTCGCGCAACGCCTTTTCGCGGTTGACCAGGTCCTCCCGGGACTTGGCGAACTCCTGGTTGACCAATTGGTCGAGCTTGCGGTGGTCAGTGACCTTGACCGGCTTTCCCCGGTTGGCCAACCGCTGCAGGAAGCCGATCCGGTACCGCAATTCCGCAACCGAGACCTGCACGCGATACAGTTCATACTCCAGGTGTCCGACCGTCCGAGCGTAGCGCGCCAGAATGTAGTCGCCGCGCTTGAGCAGTGCCTCCCGCTCTTCGATGAGTACGCCCAGATCCGCCCGCAGCCGTTGGATTTCAGCGAGCTTTGCCGTGACCACCGGGTGCAGCACGACCTGACCGGATTTCGATGTGCGGTTACTGGCCATGGGTGTAGTGGTCTGGACTCTGGGTCAGATTTGAGAGCGGCATGGGCAGCTTGCCAACCCCGGAACGGTGGGGCACGATTGTGACAGGATCGTATCAGCTCATCCACAGGTTCCCCATTGTGAATTCAGTCATTTCCATGCAAGGAATCCCGGTGCAACTTGCCGGCGGCGTGTTCTGGCGCGCTGCATTGGGAGCACTGGCGGCAGTCATTGTGTCCGCCGGTTCGTTCGCGCCTTCCGCCGGTGCTCAGGAGTCAGCAATCGACCGGCTCTCGGCCGAGGGCGAGGCCCAGGTAATCGCCTGGCGGCGGGACTTTCACCAGAATCCGGAACTCAGCAACCGCGAGTTCCGCACCTCGGAGATCGTGGCCGAGGCGCTTCGGGAGATGGGCCTCGAGGTCGAAACAGGCATCGCGCACACGGGCGTAGTCGGTTACCTGAGGGGCGCGCAGGAACGCCCGCTGGTGGCGATACGCGCCGACATGGACGCACTGCCGGTGACTGAGGCCACGGGTCTGCCCTTCGCCTCCACCGTGACCACCGAGTACCGGGGCCAGGAAGTGGGCGTGATGCACGCTTGCGGTCACGACACGCACGTGGCGATGCAACTGGGGGTGGCGAGCAACCTTGTGGCGCTCAGGGACGAGTTGCCCGGATCGGTTCTGTTTATTTTCCAGCCCGCGGAGGAGGGTGCGCCGGAAGGCGAAGAGGGCGGTGCGGAACTGATGCTCAAGGAGGGGTTGTTCGAGCGGTACCAGCCGGACGTAGTGTTCGGCATGCACGCGTTCTCCAACCTCAACACTGGGCAGATCGGTTATCGGGCCGGGGCGATCATGGCGAGCGCGGACCGATTCGAGCTGACGGTTCATGGTCGCCAGACCCACGGGGCGCGGCCGTGGGACGGGGTGGACCCGATTGTGACCGCGGCGCAGATCATCACTGGGGTGCAGACCATCGTCAGCCGCCAGGTGGACCTGACGCGCGCTCCGGCGATCGTGTCCTTCGGCGCCATCAACGGCGGCATCCGCAACAACATCATCCCCGACTCCGTGGAACTCATCGGCACGATCCGTAATCTCGACATGGCGACCCGGGACAGCGTTCACGAACGGCTGCGCACGACGGTGACCAACATCGCCGAGGCAGCAGGCGCGCAAGCGGATTTCGAAATCTTCGCGCAATACCCTGTGACAGCAAACGATCCGGAATTGACCCGGCGGATGCTTCCGACCATCGAACGGGTCGTCGGCCGCGAGAACATGATCGAAGCGGTTCCGCGAACCGTGGCCGAGGACTTCTCGTTTTTCGCCATGGAGGTTCCCGGGCTTTACCTGACGCTCGGCGTCACGCCGCCGGATGTCGACCCGGCCACGGCGCCGGCGAACCACTCGCCGCTGTTCTACGTGGACGAGGCGGCGCTGGTCACGGGTGTGCGTGTCCTGAGCCACCTGGTGATGGACTACATGGCAGGGAACTGAACGGCTTGTTCCCGCGTCATTGCACGGCAAGGAAAGCGTTGCGGTCATGAGCAATCGTCGGATCGTTTCCCACGAGGAATGGATCGCGGCACGCAAGGACCTGTTGAAGCGTGAGAAGGAGTTCACCCGGCAGCGGGACGAACTGAGCCGCCGTCTACGGGACATGCCCTGGGAGCGGGTCGAGAAGGATTACGTGTTCGACGGCCCGGACGGCCGGGAGACGCTGGCGGAACTCTTCGACGGCAAGGGCCAGCTCATTGTCTATCATTTCATGTTCGATCCCGGCTGGGACGAAGGCTGCAAAATATGTTCATTCATGGCGGATCACATCGCCCCGTTGGTGGCGCATCTGCGCCAGCGCGACGTCACGATGCTGGCCGTTTCAAGTGCGCCGCTTGCAAAGCTGAATGCGTTCAGGCAGCGCATGGGGTGGGATTTCAAGTGGGTTTCCTGCGCGGGGAACAATTTCAATCGCGATTACCGGGTGACGTTTACCCAGGAGCAGATCGAGCGGGGCGAGATCGACTACAACTATCGTCAGCAGGGCGGCCACCCGAGTACCGAACTGCCGGGCATGAGTGTCTTCGCCAGGGACGCCACCGGGGAAGTCTTCCACACGTACTCCACGTTTGCCCGAGGCCTCGAAACGTTTCTCGGCGCCTATCGATTCCTGGATATAGTCCCCAGGGGCCGGGATGAAGACGGTCTCGCATTCACGATGGAGTGGATTCGACACCGGGACCGCTACTGACCCTGGATCCTGGATCCGGCCGGCGGAAACACCTAACAGCCCGTGGCAAAGTCACGCGGCAGCTTGAACTTGCCTGTACGCAGCCTATGTAAGTATGATGCATATCAGGTTACCATGCTTGAAAAATACTGCACTATTATGCATTTCTTTTTCGCTTGGTCTCGAACCCGCCAAGACCTTCTCATAGAGGTTGAATCAACGATGAACGGCTCAAGCCACACACTTTTCTTCCGGTTACTGACAATGGCACTGACGCTTGCGCTTATTGGCGGCACGGCCCTGGCCCAGGAATCATCGACGCCCGACTTGCAGAGGGTTCTGCGTACGCTGGACACCGACGGCGACCTGGAGCTTTCCACCGACGAGATCCAGGCGGCCACCGAGCGCCTCACGAGTCTGGACACCGACGGCGACGGGGAGATCAGCCTCGAAGAAATGGGCGGGCCGGCGTCCGTCCGGGGAATGATTCGGCAGCAGACGGTGATTCGCATTCTGGAACGCGACGGCGATCTCGCGATTTCCGCGCAGGAACTCGCCGACGCCACCCGAAACCTCGCGCGACTGGACGACAACGGCGACTGGCGCCTCGATACCGGGGAACTGGGCACGGACCAGGGCGACGCAGTGGTCGACGACGACGCGACCATCGCGGACAATCCGAACTTCTACCGCATGAACGCCTGGGTCCAGGAGATGGAGGGCGCCATCCTGCCCGGCGAGGACGAGCGCGCGTTCGAGGGCTACACGCTGATCCACGACTCGGCGTTCGGCTACCACAACGCCAACCGCATCTACCTGATCGACAACAACGGCGACACGGTGCACGAGTGGGAACCGGGGCCCTGGCAGTACGATGCCGCGGTCGCCTACCTGTTGCCGAACGGGTTGTTGCTGCGCACCGTGTCCAGGCACGACTGGCTGCACATGAGGGCGTATCCCGTCGGTGCGAACGGCACCGTGCAACTGCTGGACTGGGACAGCAACGTGGTGTGGGAATACGAAATGGACGTACCCGGCAAGCACGTCCTGCACCACGACGTGGAGTACCTGCCCAACGGCAACATTCTCGCGGTGGCCTATCACGGTTTCAGCAACGAGGAAGCCCGGTCCATGGGCTGGGACGGCGAATATCCCCGTCATCCCAGGCGCATCGTCTGGTTCAACAAGATCGTCGAGTTACAGCCCAATCTCGAGGACGGTTCGACTGAAATAGTCTGGCAATGGAATAGCTGGGACCACCTGGTCCAGGACAAGTTTCCCGGCCGCCCGAACTACGGTGACGTCAGCGAAGAAACCGGCAAGCTCGACGTCAATTTCCTGCGGGATAACTACATCCTCTTCAACGCCGGGCAGCTTCATCACGTCAACACCGTGGAATACCATGAAGAATGGGAGCTGATCGTGCTGAGCTCGGCCATTCACGGGGAACTGTGGTTCATCGATCACAGCACCACCATGGAAGAGGCGGTCGGCGACAGCGGCGGGCGCTACGGCGTGGGCGGCGACCTGGTCTACCGGTGGGGCAGCCCGGCGTCCACCAAGCAGGGCACGTTCCATGACGCCATCCTCTGGTGGCAGCACGATCCCAACTGGATTGCCGAGGGGCTCCCCGGCGCGGGCAACATGCTGGTCTACAACAACGGCACCAAGCGTGGCCGCGACGGCATGCATCATCCCGATATGGGCCAGGATTTCGAGCAGTCCTGGGCGGAAATCCTCGAAATCGCGCTGCCCACCGACGCGGACGGCCGCTTCGACATGACCCGGGAAACTGAAATCGTCTGGTCCTGGAATACCGATGCCTCGGAGGACTACTTCTCGCCCTTCATGAGCGGCGCCATGCGCATGCCCAACGGCAACACGATCTTCGTCAACGCCCACAACAAGCACATCATCGAGGTGACGCCGGAAGGGGAGCGTGTGCTCGACTACCGCGTACCCGGCCCCGGGCGCATGTACCGAATCTACAAGTACCCGCCCGACTATCCGGCGTTCAGCGGCCGCGTACCGTGAACTATCTGTGGGTCGGGTTGGGCAGCGCGCTGGGTGGCATGGCCCGCTACGGCTGTTCGGGCCTGGCCGCTCGCTACATCGGTGTCGCGTTTCCCTGGGGTACGCTGATCGTCAATGTTTCAGGATGCCTGGTCATCGGGTTTCTGGCCACGCTGGCGTCGGCCGACGGACGCCTGCTCCTGTCGCCGGACGCCCGCGCCTTCCTGATGATCGGCGTGTGCGGCGGTTTCACGACGTTCTCGGCGTTCAGTATCGAAACGCTCAACCTGGCGCGGGACGGCGAGTGGCTCTGGGCCGGCGCCAACGTGATTCTTTCAGTCGTGCTGTGCCTTCTCGCCGTCTGGTTCGGTCACATCGGCGCGGTGGCGCTCAGCCGATAGGCGCCATTGCTGCAAATCAATTCGCGACCGGGGTAGTATTGAGCCGAGTGAGCTTCCGAGAATAAAGGGGGACGGAAATGAGGCGGTACCGGTCTACTGCATTGTCCGTGCTGGCACTGACGGGCATTTCATCATTGGCACTGGCGCACCATTCCGTGTGGGGGGTGTTCGACCAGAACAATCAATTCTCGATCACGGGAACGGTGACGGAGGTTGAGTGGATCAATCCCCATATCTTCGTGCATCTCGACGTGACCAATGACGACGGAGAGATCACGAAATGGCGTCTGGAAACGCTGCCCACGGCCTTCATGCGCCGTGCGGGGATCAACAAGGCCATGCTGATGGGGAGCGGCGAGCCTGTATCGGTGACGGGCATCGTGGCGCACGAGGATCCGGCCATGGGCTGGGTTCACAGAATCACCTACGCGGAAGGCCATTTCTATCAGTTGGCCAACGATGAGGCTGACGCAGGCTCGAGTCAGCGGTCAGTACCCGAAGAGTGAGGTGTATGCCATGAAAGACTACCTGGGAATCAACTGTATTCTGGCTGCAGCCATCCTGACCGGGCTGACCCTGTCCACTGAAACGCTCCAGGCACAGGCACCGGATTCGACGAATGATGCCGGCACCACTCCGCGATTGGCGGATGGCACGCCCGACCTTAACGGTGTCTGGGATACCGGCGGAACAGCAGGCTTCGTGAGGCCCGTGCAATTGGGCGCATCCATTTGCATATTCGCCTGTGAAGAACTTGGGCAATCTGCGCCGGCAGAAGGCGCGACCGGGCAACGTCCACCACCGGATCGGCCGAGCTACAAGCCCGAGTACGTGGCGAGAGTCAAGGACCTGAACGCCCGGCAAGTTGAAGAGGACCCGCTTCTCCGGTGCATCAATCCCGGGCTGCCGCGGATCGGTGCGCCCGACAAGATCGTTCAGACTTCATCCCAACTCGTCTTCCTGTACGACGATGTGGTCGGCAACTTCTTCCGGGTGATTCCGACCGACGGCCGCGGCCACCGGACGGATGTCGAAGCGGCCTACCTGGGGGATTCGATCGGCTATTGGGAAGGCGATACGCTGGTTGTCGAGACGGTCAATTTCACCGATGAGACGTGGTTGATCGATGATGGATCCTTTCACACGACTGATCTGCGGGTCGTAGAGCGCCTGAACCGGACGGGCGACACGCTGGTGTGGCAGGCCACGGCCCACGATCCGGCAGTCTTGACCGAACCCTGGGCGATGCGCCCTCGCACGGCAACGCTCACCGACGTCGATATCCTTCAAGCGCCGCGCTGTGTCGACCGCGACCTGCCGATGATGTACGACACCTCGTTGAGTCACGATAACCCGAGGTAGTCACTGAAGCTGACAAGGCTGCCCGCACCAGAGGCCGGGTTTCTTCTGCATACCGCAGTGGGAGAAACTGAACGCATGCGGGTACCGGTCAGGTGGGCGCCCAGGGGTTGAGCAACGCCAGACCCATCCCGGCGAAATCCTCGGTGTTGCGAGTCACGAGCGTCAGGTCGTACGCTAACGCCACGGCGGCGATCTGAGCGTCAGCCATGGGTTTCGGCCGGCCAGTCCTGTCCCCGTCGCCCATGATTTCGCCCCAGATCACTGCGGACCGGTGGTCGAAGGGCAGGATGCGTCCTCGAAACTGGGCGGCCAGATCGCCATCGATCCAGCGCTCGAAACGCTGCCTTTTCGCTTTGTCTCTGACGCGCCGGGCGCCGCGCACCAGTTCTCCAAGACTGATGGACGACAAAAACAGATCGTTGGCCATCTGGCCGCCGATCCATTCGATTACGCGGAGCTCCGGGCGCGGCTTGAACGTTTCGCTGACGACGTTCGTGTCGATCAGGTACGCCATTACTCGAAGTCGACCGTCCGGCCCTCCGACTGATCGCGCTCGAACGTCAGCTCTTCACCCGTGAGTGGGGAATCGAGGAAAAACGCCACGAGTTCGGCCCCGGTTCGTGCGGGCTCGACGGCGGTGATGGACGTCATTGCGTCGCGTACCTGCGAGGCGTCATCGCCACCGGCGCGAAGGACGCTGGCGAGGGACTTCACGAGCCCGGCGTCGTCTTCGGGAACGGTCACCTCGACGCGCCGGAACCCCTGGGCGATGGCCCGGGCGCGATGGCGCATGACTCTGCGCTTCGATTCTTCCTGTTCCGTTTGCCTGACCATGCCGTTTGTTCCGGTAACGTTACCGGACTATAGTTGCTTCAGCGGACCAGATCAAGACCGGGTCGTCGCGAACCACCCCAAGAGCGCTGTCGCCGGCTCCGCCCCGCACCGCAGGAAATGTCTACCTTCTCTGCCGGGATTCCCTCCAGGTCAAGGCGGGCATTGCTTCCGGTATACTTGCCCACATATACTTGATATATGTCTCAAGTCACCGTCTATCTGCCGGCCGATGTCCTCGAACTGGCGCGGAAGTGCGCCAGCGATCAGCACCTGAGCCTGTCCGGGTGGGTAACCAACCTCGTTCGCGATGCAACCGTCACCGACTGGCCCGCGGATTTTCTGGACGTGCTGGAACAGGGCGGTGCGGACCTTGAGGAGCCCGATGATCCGTTGCCGGAACAGGTCGAGACGCTTTCTTGACCTGGCTGTTGGACACGAGCATCTGCGTACCGCTGATCAATCGAACCGGCGAAACCGGCGGTCCCGCAGTCCAACGGCTGCTTGATCGCTCGCCGAGTTCCGTATACCTCTGTAGCGTGGTGAAAGCCGAACTCTACTTCGGCGCCAGAAATTCAAGCCGAGTCGCCGACAACCTGCAACGGGTGACCGCATTCTGCGGCGCCTTTCGATCACTGCCGTTCGACGACGCTGCGGCAGCTCAGTACGGTGTAATCAGGGCCGATCTTCGACGAGAGGGCCGGATGATCGGCGCGAATGACCTGATGATCGCGTCGATCGCCTTGTCCTGCGAGATGATCCTGGTCACGCGCAATGCGGTCGAATTCAGGCGAGTGCCCGGCCTCCGTGTCGAGGTCTGGTGACCGCAGCCGCCGATCGATGGTCGGACGCCGCGTCCATTGCGGTCGGTTATCGAAGGGATAGTTGATCCAGCGGCAACGCCGTGCGGCCAAGCACCTGCTCCAGGCCGAAACCGGTCTCCACCTGGCTTACCGACGGCAAGCACAAGAGCTTGTCGCGCATGAACCGGTTGTAGGCTTGCAGGTCCGCGGTGACCACGCGCAGGAGGTAGTCGTAGCCGCCGGACATGGCCCAGCATTCCATGACTTCGGGGTAACTGCGCACGCTGGACTCGAACGCCCGAACCTCCTCCTGGCGCTCGCGGGTGAGCCTTACTTCCACGAAGGCATTGACCGGCAATCCGACGGCGCGCTGATCAAGTAGCGTGACGTAGCCGCCGATAAAACCCGCCCGCTCAAGCAGCCGGATGCGCCGGGCGCACGGCGTGGCGGTCAGGGCCACCCGGTTGGCCAGTTCCGTCGTGCTGAGCCGGGCGTCGGGCTGCAGTTCGGCGAGAATCCTGATGTCGATGGTGTCGAGTTCGTGCTTTGAGTGTTTCATTCAATAATCCGGATAGAAGCAGATAAAACAACTAAGTTAATACGATTATACGTTAGTAATTGAACAAATAATCTACTCCGATTGGGCTAATATTTTCGTCAGAGTCAATCGAATTGGAGATATGTTGATGAACAAGTCATCGTTTGCCCGGTTCAAGCAGCGTTTGCGGCGAGAGGTGCTCAACCACCCCGTCATTACCGCCAACCCCTACACCCGATGGTTCCGGAAGGGGAACATCTCCCACGAGCAGGCGCGGGCCTTCCTGGTGCAGTTCTCGGTCTTTTCGAACGAGTTCCTGTTCGCTCAGTTGCGCAAGATGGTCAACGCCGAAACCATCGAGGAATTGCGGGCCTCCAAGGAGATCCTCGCCAACGAGATCGGCGTTGGATACCGTGGCCGCACCCGGGACGACGACGAACTGGGCAGCCTGGTGGGCACGGTCGAGGGCGGCACCTTCCGCTTCGGCGCCGCTCACTTCGAGTTGCTGTTGCGCATGGCGAAGTCGTTCGACCTGACCCTGGCGGACCTGGGCAAACGCCGCTTCGGAACGCCCGAGACCCTGCATTTCTGCGACGAACTCATGCGTCTGTACGGCAGCGAGGACTACGCCGTTGCCGAGGCCGCATCCTGGTCAGTGGAAAACTGGGCCGCGGCCGGGTTCTGGGACGAACTGGTACAGGGCTGGCAGAGATTCGGGATGCGTCAGAACATGCCGGGCCTGAAACTGACCTTTTTCCGTTGGCACGCCCGGCTTGAGCAAACCCACGCCCAGCATACATGGGACGAGCTGGAATGCTTCTGCCGTGAACGCGATGTGGACGAGGATGCCTTCATCCGCAACGCCAACGAAATGCTGGATGGCGTCTACGTATTCTGGAAGGGCCTGGACGAACAGCGGAAGCGTCTCGAGGAGGCGCCGGAACTGCCGATCGCTTCGTAGTCCGCCAGTGATGGCGCAGAGCGTTTCGCCCCCCGATTGGAGCTCCGCCAAGGATGGCGGGGCGGAATTGGGCGCGCAAGGGTCATACGCACGCACCCCGCGCCCGATTCGCCTTATTTCCTGTCGCCCCGCTGCTCCCGCCAGAGCCCGAGCTTCTCCTGCAACCCGCGGTCGGAAAAGCTGAACAGCACAACGTCTTGGTCGTCGGCGATGTGGCGGTGTTGCGCCCATATGGGCACCGTGAACGTATCCTTCGGCCCCCATTCCAGCACAATGTCGCCGATTTCGGTGCGCCCGGAGCCCTCGACCACCGAATAGACGCAGGCGTCCGTCTGCCGGCAGGTCCTGCCGTCGAAACCCGCCGGCAATAGCTGAATGAATGCAGACAGAGTCGGTATGGCGTCATCTCCGGAAAGGGGGTTCGTGTATCGAGTCTTGATCCCATGGCACGGGTCCGGTTCGCCGGACCGGCTCATCGCCGCCAGCGCCTCGCGGGTTCGTTCGTAGGTGTAATTGACCACGGGCGTGTGCGCGGGGAGGTGGCCGTGCTTCAGTGGGGCGACTCCCATGCCGTACCGCACCGCAGAATCGCCCGGCGGTCTCGTTTCGGGATGCTGGAAGCCGGGATAGGCCTCGAAGTAGGTCAAACCCAGTTTGTTGGTCAGGGGCCAATCGAGTCCGTCGAGCCAGATCATGGGTTCATCGGTCTCGTTGCCATGATCGTGCCAGGTCCTTGACGGCGTGACCACGAAGTCCCCGGGATACATGTAGGTCCGCTCCCCGTTCACGGCGGTGTAGGCGCCGCCGCCCTCGAGGATGAATCGAAACGCCGCGGGACTGTGGCGGTGCGAGGGCGCTATCTCGCCCGGCATGACAAGCTGGTAGCCGGCGTAGATCGTCGGCGTCACCGCCATGAGCGGCTTGAGTCCCGGATTCATCAGCGCCAGCACGCGACGTTCCGCCTCTTCCGCCGAGATGATCTCCCCGCTCCGCATCACGAGCGGCCGGACGTCGCTGTATCGCCACAGCGCTGCCACCATCCCCGGCCCGGGCTCCGTGCGATTGGCGAACTGATTCATTTCTTCCCACAGCGGCCAGAGTTGCGTGCCCCGCACGTCGCTGTAGTAGTCCGGATGGATGTCCTTCAGGTTCGTCGTGTCGACGTGAACATGCCTCGGATTCAGTTTCGTCTCCATGACTCCTTTCTCCGGGATCGGGTTACGAATCCGTCGCCTCTTGAGCTAGCGCACCGGGACCCGCATGGCGCCGATTCCCTCGATCTCGCACTCCAGCACGTCTCCGGGCTTGACCGGCCCGACACCCGCTGGCGTACCGGTGTAGATCACGTCGCCCGGAAGGAGCGTGAAGAACTCCGAACACTTCGAAATCAACATCTGCACATCGTATATCAGGTGTCGGGTGTTGGAATCCTGGCGAACCTCGCCATTGAGCCTCAGGGTCAGGTCGAGGCTGTTCGGGTCCTCGATCTCGTCTGCGGTGGTGAGCCACGGGCCCAGCACGGAGTAGCTGTCGACAGACTTGCGCATGCTGCGATCCTCGCCGCCGCGCACCGTCATATCCAGGCCCATGGTGTAACCGGCGACGTATGCAAGCGCCCGCTCGCAAGCGATGCCGCGAGCTTCCCGGCCGATCACCACTGCAAGCTCAAGTTCGTGATCCGTGCGCCGGTCGGGAAAACTCCGTATGACGCCCTGGCCCGGTCCCACCAGTGACGAGCACGCCTTCAGGAAACATAACGATTCGCTGATGGGCTTGATGACGTTCTGGTCGAATACGATGCCTTCGTCCACTTCGGCTTCATCGATGTGCGTCTGGTAGTTGACCGGTGCGCCGATCAACTTGGTGGGATTGGCCACAGGGCTGGAGAGGGTAATTTCGGAAACGTCGTAACCCGTCGCCCCGATTTGTAACTCCGCTACGCGTTCACGAACGACATCGAGATGGCGGATCAACAAATCCCCGAGAGCCGGTAGCGGCCAGCGCGCCTCCGGAATGATATCGAGCGCTGCCGTGACATCGAGCACGGTCTCACCCGTCACGCATCCCAGCCTGGTTTCGTTGAATCGGCATAGCTTCACAGCAAACGGCTCCCAAGCAGACGAAACGGAATTGTTACACAGTGGCGACGTGTTCAGAACCCAGGTGGATAGACCAGTGCAGGTAATGAATTGTCGTACCGTGGAACAGGTACCCGCTGACATACGACATGTTCCTTCCTGTGACGCTTCTGCCTTGTGGCTACTCCATATTGCTGCTTTCGATAGAAGCCGAGCAGGTGCTCACAGACAGGCTTCGTATGCCGACGAAGTAGCACACAATTGAGTTCGGGCTGTCACGGTGGTGGTGAACGCTTATAATTCGGCGCGATTCGATTTTAAGAGAAGCAAAACAAACATCGTGGTTGTAGATTTCCCAAACAGTGAGCTGAGCGGGCCCGGCCTGCCACGAGCGGGTCTTCCAGGTGGCCAGACCCCGCAATACTCCAAGGATTCGACGTAACCGCTAATAGGCGACGCAATGGCATTCCGAGCGACAGATTGGGACAACATCCCCGGCTTTGATCCCGTCAATCAGGAATTCGTCCGCCTGGATCCGAATCGCTGGCTCAAGGACCATGGCATTATCGACGAGGCACGCAAGCAGGGAGAACAGAATTTGCCCGCGGTTGACGAGCAACGGAGTGATGGAATCCCTGCCAGAATTTTCGCCTGGATCAACCGTCGGGGACTCATCTGCCGGCAAAACGTGAGCCGACATCTTTCGGATCTCGAACGCAATCTCGCAGACATGGAAAACCCGGAGGAGCTGCTTGTATTGGAGCAAGAAGTTGGGGAATTACTCGGGAACGCCGAAATCGCCGTTGAAGGGAAGTTAAATCACGGCCGCAATCGCCTACATAACCCTGAACGGGAGCTACGCGAGGAAAACGTGGACTTCGAGGAATTTCGTCGAGAAAACAGTCTCCGACGACAGCCCGATTACTCTAGTCGACGATCAGCGCTGCGGTACGTATATACCTTCTTCGCAATTGAGCTCGTGTTGAACGCCACCATGCTGATGGAAGTCAATGCATTTGGCCTGCTGGGTTCCGTCGTTCAAATGGGGTTGATCGGACTTGTCAACGTAGGGATTTTCGCTTGGTGCATGGGTGGTGTCATTCGCCAAATGGCAGACGTGAGGGTAGCAAGGAAGCGCCTATTCACCGCACTGGCGGTTGTGATTGTGCTGGGGGTAATTGCTTTCAATTTGGTTGTGGGTCACTTCCGGGACAGTATGCAAGCTGTACTTGGCGACGCCACGGCAGACATTTTCTCTGTGGGTAGCGACACGTTCGATCGATTTGCTTCGGGTATGTTTGCACTTGATTCTTTTCAATCTGCGCTATTGGCCCTATTGGGTTTTCTCTTCTTCTGTGTTGCTTCTTGGAAATGGCTGGATCGGGATGACCATTACCCAGATTATGGCCGTCGCCACCGTCGGCTTCAGGAGAAGCGACAAGCGTATGTCAAGAAATTCAACTCAGCGCAGCAAGAGCTGAAGAGCACTTTTGATGATTTTCAATCGCAACTTGCTGATATTCGCCAACGATTGGTCATGAAGCAGAGTCGATGGCGGGAACATTGCATACAGGGCGAACGTATCGTCAAGGAATTCCCAACCAACCTTGGGCAGTATCAGCATGACTTGAACCAATTGCTCGGTGCGTACTACACGGCAAATCGCAGTACGCGGACGGGACCCGCGCCCACTTGGTTTTCCGAGCAAATGGAAGTGGATTCCACAATATTGCTAGCCCCGACTTTTACCCCGCCGGAGCAAAATAGCCTGACAAGCGTGGCCAACAAGGTGGACGAGGCGATTGGCACTTTGCAGTCGACGTTCAAATCGGCAATGCGGCAGTTTCGCACGCTTGACTCCGTGCTGGCAGATTCCTCTGGCGTGACCGAGAGTACGCAATGACCTTGTTGGCGCGACCGTCAGGCTTGGTGACAGGGCTAGCTTGTGGAATTGTGCTTGTCGGTTGTAGCCAGCCGCGGCTCGACGAAAATTTCTGCCCGATCGATGAAGCACCGCCGCGGACAACTGTATTGTTGCTCGATACATCGGACCCTTTGAGCCCCGAGCACCAGTCGGCGCTGCGTCGACTGGTGTCGGAAATGTACTCTCTGGAAACGCCGAACCCTTCGTCCGACCTGTACATCGCACCCGGTGAACGGATGGTGGTCTTTGAGCTCGCCGAGGACGTTTCGAGCCTTGAACCCGCGCTGGTGCTCTGCACCCCAGGCCAACACCCGAGCGACTGGCCTTGGTGGCGACAACTCATTGAGGGTCGCGCGATCGCGTTAAGTCGATGGCAGGTGCTGGGAGAGACGCTCGATGCAATGTTTACCCAAGATGCCACGCCGTCACAGTCCACTTCTCCCATTATTGAAGCCATTGGTGTCATAGTCCCACGATACGCAACCAGCCGACGGTCGCGTTCAGAAGAATCTACACCTGTCCATCTTGTCCTCTATTCCGACCTCCTGCAGCATTCCAATTCGTTGACTCATTACGGAGCCTACGAGCAAGCCGACGAAATAAAGACAACAGCCACGACTCGGCATCTAGCGACGGATCTCACTGGCGTTGAAGTCAGCATTTATCGACTGGAGCGTGCCCGCGACGCCCGTTGGCAGACCGTGGACCACTACTACTGGTGGCCAATGCTGGTTCAGGAATTCGACGGCCGAGTCATATATCAAGAGTCGATTTAGTTGAACGTTCTTTCGAGGGCTCTTCTTGCCGGCTTTGCCGCTGGCGCGTTTTCCGTCCTAGTCGTTCGCTGGCTGATCGCCGGCTTGTCAGGTGCTGTGATCGCGGCAATATTGGCGATGGCAATTATCTCTGCCGTTGGCATTTACTACCACCAGAACGTTCAACCAGAGGATCGACAGGCGGCAGGGGATAATCTCTATTATCTTGGCCTTCTGTTCACCCTGCTCAGTCTGATACTGGCGCTAGTCCAGTTGTTCATCATGGATGCTGGAAGCGCAGTGGACGAGCGCGCCTACGAGCTTATCGGCAATTTCGGTGTAGCGCTTCTGTCGACAGTCGCTGGAATACTCGCACGAATCTTGCTGCATAGCGGGATAACTGAACGTGGGTTGGAACCCGAGGCGGCAGATCAAGACCTCTTGTTCAGTTCGGACATAACTGCAAATGACCTGCCTATCGGGACCCTGGCATTAAGAGACGATTTGGCAGAATTGCGCCGCGTTCTGCGCGAGGCGACAGACGCATTCAGCCATTTCAATCGCGTAACCGCAACGCAGTCGGAAGAAGCCATGGCGCATACGGACAGCGTGATGCGAAAATTTACCGGGGGCATGGTCAGCGCCGTGTCGGCGCAAATGGATCAGGCTACTGCCACCATGCAGACGGCCACGGAGACCTTGCGTTCGCAGTCGGATGGTCTAACAGGCCATTTCGAACGCGTGGTTTCCGACTTTAACAGCAACCTCACGACTGCGGCGCAACGGAGTATGGAAGTCACAGGTGCGGTGTGGCAAAAGGCGGCAAGCGAGATGCAAGCGGACGGTCGAAAACAGATCGAGCGATTCTATGGAGACATAAACAAGCTCGTGTCGACCACTGAAGAAGCCTGGCGCGAAATGGCAGTTCTGAGCCAACGAATCGTCTCAGTCGGACATGAAGTGAACACGCAAGCGTCGGAAATTCGCAAGATGGCTCAAAAGAGTGCTGACGCAAGCCGAGGCATTTCACTGTTTATCGAGCATATTGACAATGCTCAACGGCATCTCCAGGAGACCGCGGACGCTGCCGCAAACGCGGCGCGGAGCGCCACCGAAAGCGCCAGGGAAATTGGCCGACTGGAGAACTCCCTGGAGTCAGACCTGAACCGGAAGTCTAATCCAATACCGACATGAGCCTGAACGGGGAGGTTGACTTGAGGTGTAGGCGGAGTCGGGATCGGTATTGAAAGTACCTCTATCCTGGGGCACGGACGGTCTCGATACAAGCCCTGG
>LXNI01000925.1_pt1 | contig 29735 bp, 30 predicted proteins | sample 809091 | NCBI WGS metagenome assembly LXNI01 (sample SAMN04870527, study PRJNA318959) | sponge metagenome | biome: 01000161; feature: marine sponge reef; material: water | host: Sarcotragus foetidus | place: Greece: Milos, Mediterranean Sea | collected 2013-05-29 | depth 5-7 m | reverse complement strand
CTCGATTCCCGCTTCATCGGCATCATGGCCTCCGCCGAGGGCAAGACCTTCGACTTCGACCCGTCGATGAACGCCATCGTCGCGCCCTACACCGCGGTCTATAATCAGTACATCCGCCAGCAGCTGGGCTACGAATCCGACCTGAATTACGAAATCCTCAGCTTCAAGGTCAACGAGAACTGGAAGTACCAGGGCGGACAATTCCCCGATACCAGCGAGGGATTGCGCGCCGCTTTCGCCAAGAATCCCTTCATGCGTGTGCTGGTGGCGCAGGGCTATTACGACCTGGCGACGCCATTCCAGGCCGCCTACTATTCACTGGCGCACATGGGCCTGGACCGGGCGCTGCGCGACAATGTCACCATCGCCGAATATGACGCCGGACACATGATGTACCTGCACGAGCCGTCGCTGGCGAAACTCAAAGCCGACGCGGCCGCCTTCATCGCCGGCGGCTAAGCGATACCGCCTCAGCTGCTGTTGTGGCGCATGATGTCCATCCACATCACCAGGCCCTGCCACCTGCCAAATTGAGCGTAATGCGCTTTGATGTCCGCCTCGCTGCCTTTGACGCCGTCGTTGTAGCGCGCGGCGAACATGGCGTGGCAAGCCGTGTCGATGGCGATGCGGTCGAAGTGACCGAGCATGCGCGCGACCGTGCCGGCGGCGTAATCGCCAAAGCCCTTCAAGGACTTGGCAGCTTTGAAAAGCGCATCGCTGTCAAGAGCATGCCAACGCTCGAGATTGATGTCTCCCTTGGCAATCCGCTGCGCCATTTCATGCAAGTAGGCCCTGCGGTATCCGGCGCGCAGGGCTTCAGACAGATCGTCCAGACTTAGGTTCGCAACACGCTGCGGCGCCGGAAAAGCGCGCCAGCCAGGAATTGCGGGATGCGGCGCGCCCAGCTGACACAACTGGCTCGTCATGTTGATCGTCTGCGACCAACTGCAATTGGTGGTCAGCAGCACCTTGGCCAGGTCCTCCCACAAGCTGGGGCAAACCAGGATACGCCCCCGCCGCTCCGCCTCCAACCACTCATAGCCCTTATGCGCTCGCATCGCCTGGTAGAAGGCGCTCAAGTCCCAATCGAGGCTGAATATTCGCTTGACGGCGGCCGTCAACTCTGCATGCAGCGCCGGCGTGAGCTGCTCGCAATCGGGCAGACCCACCCGAACTCCGCCTGCCGCTTCGCTCATTTTCAGGCGCTGAATATCGCCGCTCCCCGTTTGCAGCAGATAAGAGAGCGTCTCGCTGTCCGCGTCCCATCGGAAGGGCGGCAGCATCAACCAGCCGTGGCTGAGCACAGTGGCGCGAAAGTTAAATTGGGGCGCCGCCGCTACTGTGAAGCCGGCCGAGCTCACGCCGGCATCTTGTCCAGCACGTCTTGAATCTGCCCCAGGTGATTGATGCCGTGCTGAGCGTAAACGCGCGCCAGCTCCTCAAGGCTGTAATCGGGCCGATCCGGGCTAGCCCCTTTGCCGATCTTACTCCATTCGGCGTCGCTCATGTTCTCCAGCAGAATCGCCCAGCGCGCGTGCAAACCCTCGAGGATCTTCAGCGAATGCTCAATATCGGCGTCTTTGGCATCGGGCATTTCGGCGATGGCGTTCACGTCATAAGCGGTGAACTGGAAGCTGGGGCTGGTCAGGATCAGCTTGAAGCGGCGGATGCAGACGATATGCGTATCGGCCAGATGGTGGATATTCTGCGCGATGGTCCACTCCGGCGCGTTGTAGGCGGTGGTCAACTGCTCGACCGACAGTCCCCGCACTTTTTCGCGCAGCTGGGCGGGCAGCTTGCGATAGGCTTCAATATAATCAGCGCGGCTTTCCATAGCGGATGCCTCCTGTGTGCTCGTCAATTCGCGCTATTGTAGCCAAGCAGTTACAGCTTGACTAACGCCAAGTTTGATAAGTGCCCGGGTCGACTGCCCCAGATTGCGGGATGACGGCAATTGCGTTACAAAGGTGGCGAGCGTTTCGGCATGATGAAAGCGGATCGATGACCCCCACTCCCGACATCGTCGGCATCGGCGTCTGCACGGTCGATCATCTGGTCACCGTGCCGCGCATGCCGCATCGCAACGAAAATATGCAGGCGCTGAATTATATGCGGCAGCCGGGCGGGTTGGCTTCTTGCAGCCTGGTGGCCGCCGCCCGCCTCGGCGCTGCGACCAAGATCATCTCGCGCATCGGCGATGACGCTCTCGGGGAGTACATCCGCGCCGACCTGCAACGCGAAGGCGTCGATGTCTCGCTTTTGCTGGTAGAATCGGGCAGCGAGTCGCATGTATCGCTGATTCTGGTGGACGAGCAATCGGGCGACCGCAGCATTATCACGCGCCCGCCGACTGGCGCCGCCATCAATCCGACGGAGATCAAGCGCGATCATTTGGCCGGCGCGCGGGTTCTGTTCGTCGATAATATTACAGCGGCCACGCTGCAGTTGGCGGCTTGGGCGCGGGAATCGAATATCAAAGTAGTTCTCGATCCGGCCCGTCCCTATGCCGAGATCAAGCCTCTGCTTGAGCTGGTGGATGTGCCGATTGTGCCGGAACAGTGGGCCAAAGCCTGGCTGCCGGGCAGGCCGCCGGCAGAGGTGGCGCAGCGGCTATTTGAGGCGGGGGCGGAGATCGCCGTCGTGACCCTGGGCGAGCGCGGCGCGGTAGTCTGCTGGGATCAGGGCCTGCGCCAGTTCCCGGCTTATCCTGTGCAAGTAGTGGATACGACCGGTGCCGGCGATGCCTACCACGGCGCCTTTATGTATGCGCTGCTTCAGGGCTGGGATGTGCCGCGAATGGCGCAATTCGCTTCCGCTGTCGGCTCGCTGAACTGCCGCGCCATGGGCGGACGCAGCGCTCTACCCACGCGCGCCGAGGTTGATCAGTTCATGCGGCGCGCCAAAATCGGGCCAGATGACCTCGCATAGACCCGGTCAACTCCGCCGTTCTGTGAGAGAACTGTTATATTGTGGTATAGACCGCTAGAATACTGTAATTCAACCTTTGCAAGGACCAAAAAGTGCTATACTACTTAGCCGAGCATTGACACTAAAGGAGCAATTGTCATGAACAAAGCAGAATTGATAAGTGCAATCGCAGACGGGTCCGGGCTCAGCAAAGCTGACGCTGGTAAAGCGCTGGACGCTTTCGTGTCCTCCGTATCGGGCGCGCTTGCCAACGGCGATCGGATTTCGCTGGTCGGCTTCGGCTCATGGTCGGTGGATAAACGCAACGCGCGCACCGGCCGCAATCCTCGCACCGGCGAAGAGATTCAAATCGCGGCGAAGAATGTCGTCAAGTTTAAGCCCGGCGCCGGTCTGTCTGATGCGGTCAATTGATATGGCGTGACGGGGACTGCAGAAATGTAATCCCGCTCACAGATTCGCATTTTCTACAGCCTGCCTGATTTCTATCGGCAGGCTGTTTCTGTAATAGAGTCTTTTACTAAATGACTTGGCACAGGCGCAGGTAATCCAGGCATCCTGACACTTCCGCGACGCCGCCGCTCTCGCCAGCGAGAACCAGCCAGCCGGCAAAATCCGTCGAACGCAGAGCGCTTGCCAGATTAGCGAAGGGCAGCGATCCCTGGCCGGGCAGTCGCCGATTGTCGTCGATCAGATAGACGGCGCTTAGCGCGTGGCAGTGCGCCGCCAGGCTTGATGCGACATCTTGCTCTTCCAGCGTCAGGCAGCGGGTATTGGCGGCGATGGTGATATTGGGATGGTCTTCCACTTGGCTGCGAAAGTAGGCGGCGTCGTCGAGGCAAGTCACGAAGCTCGTCTCGCGGCTGTTGACCGGCAGCATCGCCAGCTTGGCGTCCAACGCATCTGCCAGGTCGGAGATGCCGCGCAGCAGCCAGATGAGCAACTCCTTCTGCAATTCCGTCGGCGAGGCAAATGGCGTCAAATCGGGCAGATCGCTCTCGCCGTAGTGCGGCGCGAAAGTTACGTACTCCGCTTCCAGGTCGAGCGCGCAGGTCAAGGCGCGGCGCAGCCTATCGGCTGATTCAGCGCGCGTAGCCCGATCAGCGGCCAGCCAGCCGCTCGCAGCGCCCATGTTGACGCCGCAGGCCGCCAGGCCCTGAGCTTGCAGCGCATCGTAGACTTCGGGCAAGCGTTCGTCCAAATCCTCCGCTGGGAGTTCAACCGCGCTGAAGCCCAACTCGGCCGCAGTCGCAAATTTATGCATCACCGTGGCGCCGGGCAACAGCGCTTCTTGAATGGCGAGCTTAGGCATGGCTTAAGCCGAGAGCTTGGGCACGGACTTGAGCACATCAGAGATTAGGTCGTCAGTGCTCAGCCCTTCCGCCTGGCCTTCGAAATTGAGCAGAATGCGGTGGCGCAGGGCGGCCGGCGCGACCGCCGCGACATCGTCAAAGGAGACATTGCTGCGTCCTTCGAGCAGCGCGTTTATCTTCGCGCCGATGATCAGCGCTTGCGCCCCGCGCGGGCTGGCGCCATAGCGGGCATACTGACGCAGCATCGGCGTGGCCTCGTCGCTTTCCGGGTGAGTAGCCACCACGATATGCGCCACGTACTCGCTGACATGGCTGGGTATGGGCGTGCTCAGCGCCAGCTGGCCCATAGCGATCACCTGCGCGCCATCCGCCACTTTCTGCGCGCGCGGCTGCTCCAACCCGGTGGTGCGTTCCATAATCAGCACCAAATCCTTCACATCGGGGAAGGTGACATTTACTTTGAACAAGAATCGATCCAACTGCGCCTCCGGCAGCGGATAGGTGCCTTCCATCTCCAGCGGATTCTGCGTCGCCAGCACAAAGAAGGGCGCCTCCAGCTGGTATCCATGCCCGGCCACCGTGACCGTCTTTTCCTGCATCGCTTCCAGCATGGCCGATTGCGTCTTGGGCGTGGCGCGGTTGATCTCGTCCGCCAGGATCAGATTGGCGAAAATCGGCCCGGCCTGGAAGCGAAATTGCCGCCGGCCGTCCTCGGATTCCTCCAGGATATCGGTGCCGACGATATCAGCCGGCATCAGATCGGGCGTGAACTGAATGCGCGAAAATTGCAGATTGAGCACATCGCCCAGCGTACGAATCAGCATGGTTTTGCCCAAGCCGGGGACGCCTTCCAGCAGCGCGTGCCCGCCCGCCAAAACGCAGATGATGACGCTGCGCACCACATCTTCTTGCCCGACGATGACCTTGCCGACTTCCCCTTCAATGCTGCGGGCGATTTCGCCGAATTGCTCCAAGCCGATTGCTGCGGGCGCCGCTTCGCTCATGGTGGCTTCTTTCATGTCAGTTGCCGACAGTGGCAGCCATTATAGCGGCAAAAGATTCAATATCGTGAGACAGGAATTGTTGGCGTGAGAGGCGAAAGACTGCTTGGGGTCGCAAAGACAAAATATAGATGCGCTCTATGAGTAGCCCGCTCCGCTCCCGAGATGCGCCTCAACCATCCAATTGTAACAGTGCCATCGCCGTCTCCCGATCCGCCGCCATACTGATGCGCGTTTCGCTTTGGCTAATCTGTCTGAAGCAATGGGTGGTCTCTCGGCTCCAGCAGCGCCCGTTTGCTTCTGCACGCGCCGAGCGCCTATTGAGGAATCGGCGATACTCCTCAGCGAATTCGACTGCTTCCCCGGCGCTGTCCCAGGCTAGATGCCAGAGCCAAATCAGTTCGCCGGTCGCGCTGTCTGTATAGATTCGCAGCCGATCCCCGCCCCAGCCCGTCGCTGCTCTGGCTGCTCTTGACCGGCTCAAGTTCGTCATGAGATGCTGGCGCAAATAGAATTCGCCGACGGCGCTGTCATAAACTTGGCGAGGGCCGTCGCCGATTATTGCCTGGGCGTCCGGCAGACTGATCGCGATGGGTTCGTCAGCCGCCAAATAGCGTTCCGGATGATAGATCTGCTCGGTGCTGCGCGGCGGGTCGCTGGTGAAGGCCTGACGAAGACTCTCCCAGCCGGCATTCTCGACCAAACTGTCCACAAAGGCTTTTCCTTGTTCATAAGGGAATTTAAGCGCCGCTTGTATCGCCGCAGGCACATGCGTCGACGGGTTCGGCACGGGCATGGCTTGCTCCGCCTGCCGAATAAGGTAATCGAACTGGCGGTCGCTTATGCGTATCCACAGCCGATCCAGCAGCTCCCATTCAACCGCGTCCGCATCCCCTTCAATAAGCGCGTTTGTTGCCAGCGCCCGGTCGAAATTTTCGCTTTCCCCGACTCGCTCCCAAAGCTGCTTGAGGTCATAATGCTGGTGCTGGAGGACGTGCATGAATTCGTGGGCATAGGTGAGGCGCTCGAAGAATGTCAGCGGGGCGTACTGCGTCCCCGGCTTGCGCAAGATGGTTATCTCGTTTTCTGCAAATTCAAAGTAACCAACGACATTCGCGGTGTAAAATTCGCGAAAGGCTGCCGCCAAATCCAGACCCGGCGGCGCCAGATCCAGCGCGCGGTAAAAGGCGACGAGACGCTCCAGGTCGTCATCGGGCGAGTTCGATTCTTCGGCGGATGCGTCGCTGTCGGCTTGGATTTGAGCGCGCGTACGGAAGGTCAAGGTTGTTTCTTGCAGGCGCTCCAGCCCACGTATGGCGCTGACTTCCGCTTCGATTTCGGCAATCTGCGTTTGCCTGATCGACTGCGCCGCGTGAAACGTGAGCAGAATCAGAAGAATGAAGGCGATAATAATCGTGGCGCTGCGTTTGCGCTGGGACAAGGCTGCTGCTTCCGGTTTTGGGCGCATGAGAGACGATTGCGACAAGAGCTTAACAGATAACGCCCGCTTGACGTAGTCCGTCCGCCCAACGCTGAGCGAGCAATCATACTATAATCGGCAGCATGGAAGCGACAGAAACCCAACAGTCCAGGCTATGGCGCGACAACTACGCCGTCCTCATGCCCGCGCAGCCCAATAAAGATCTGCGCTCGCGCCTGAGCTTTTACATCGATTGGCTGTCCGCAAAGCAACTCGCCTGGTATCAGCCGGACTTAAAGGCTTACCGCGATTATCTGCTCTACGAACGCTCACGTACCGATAAACGCGGCAAGCGCAAACTCGCCACGCTTTCCGAGGCGACGGTGCTGGCTCATCTGGCCACCATCCGCAGCCGCTATAACGCCCTGCTCACGCGCAGCAACGATGTGCGTGATCGGCTATTCGAATTGACCAACCCCGAAGACAGTGAATCAGAGCAGCTGGCCGTAGTCAACGAGTTCTTTGTGCGCATATCAAACGATGTGCATCCGGCCACCGCGCCCGTCAAGCTGGTCGAGAAACAGGACATCGCCGATAGCGAGCACCTGCGCCTCAAGCCTTATCAAGTGAGCGCCTTGGCGCAAGCGCCCGGCATCTCCACCTTGCGTGGTCTGCGTGATACAGCGCTGATGACCCTGATGGTCTGCAGCGGCATCCGCGCGGCCGAGGCAGCAGCCCTGCAAGTGAAGGACCTGCGCCAGCAGCTCGGCGGCGAATTGTCGCTGCGCGTGCGCGAGGGCAAGGGCGGCAAACAGCGGCTCATCCCCTACGGCCCTCTCGACTGGTGCCTGATGTACGTCGACGCCTGGCTGCGCGAAGCCGAAATCAAAGCCGGGCAGGTCTTCCGCGGCATCCGGCGCGGCGGCAAGACTGTGCGCGCGACCGGCATCGGCGCCTGGACCGTCAACGACATCATGAACGCCTACCCCATCAGCATCGACGGCGCGCTCTGTCTGGTCAAGCCGCACGACCTGCGCCGCACCTACGCCCGCAACGCCTACGACTTCGGCATGGATCTGGAGCGCATCCGCCAGAATCTGGGCCATACCAGCCTGCAAACCACGCAGACTTACATCGGCGAGCTCGACGGCCGCGACCGCCACCCGCCCAATATGTTCAGTCCGCCGCATGATAAGCACAGCCTGGCGCTGCTGACTGGCGCGGCGATTGGGTGAGTCTTGCGCGCAACCCGTAGGCATTGCATTGGGTTTTACGCTGGACGTAAAAATGCTTAGCTCCCCTTCCCTAGCTCGCTGGGGAAGGGGCTGGGGGATGGGGTAGGCAATTGCGCTTCAGGCGCTCGCCGCCGCCTCGTCCGCCGGGATCTCCAGCTCAATCGCCTGCTTGATCAATTCGCGGAACGACGGCTCCGGCAGCGCGCCCGGCTGCATGAAGATCAGCTTGCCCTGTTTGAAGACGGCAATGGTGGGAATGCTGCGAATCTGAAAGGCCTGGCTTAAGCCGGGGTTAGCGTCCGTATCAACCTTGACCACGCGGATCTGCCCGGCGAATTCTCCCGCCAGCTTCTCCAGAATCGGGCTCACCTGGCGGCAGGGCCCGCACCACTCCGCCCAGAAGTCCACCAGCACCGGCAAATCATGCGAAGCTTGGATGGCCTCCTGTTCGAATGTGGCGTCCGTGATATCCAGCGGCTTGTCGAGCACGATAGCGGTCTCCTCTGCTTCGGCTTCCGCTTCGCGCTCCTCAGGCGGCAGATCAGCGGCGATGGCGTCTTGCAGCTGACCGATATAATCCGGCAGATCGCTGGCCCAGGGCCGCGAACGCCGCCACAGAACTTCTCCCCTATACATGCCGATCAGCAGCGATTTGTGCTGATAGTCGAAGCGCTCGCCCAATCGAGTGTAGACCGACGGATCCACCCGACCGAAGACGATGTCACCCTCTTCATCGGCCGCCTTGTCGAAAGCCGTCTTGAAGTCGCTGCGCAGCTTGTCGTTGCCATTGGAGATGAGAACAAGCGCGGCGGAGTCGCCAATGTAGGCGCTGAAGTTGCTGTCTGTAAGAGCGATAAGTGTCATAGTCCATCTTTCTTCATGGCATTGGATAGCACTGCTTCCGGATAAAATTCATGACATAATTCCGATTATACCAGTCGAAGATACTCGACGCGGTTTTTCATGTTGACGGGCGCATATGTTTCGTGCATCCAGACCAGGAAGCGGACCCATGTTCCTATTGACCGGCGGTCCTTGCGAGCCGCGAAGACAATGCCCGAATGGGATGCAACATTCTTTATCAAGTCAAAATAGTCGTCGTCCAACGTACACAAAACCCGTCCCATTTCACTGGCGAGCTGTAGATGATGGGCGTCAGATTGACCTTGTAGCCGCAAGTCTCGAACGGTTATGGTGTCGATTCCTCTTAGGTTCAACTGCTCGGCTATGGCAACCGGCATCAATTCATCGAGGTAAAACCGGAGTCTGCGGTCGTCCATAGCCGATCTTGAAGTGCCTTTCAAAGGTTTGGTCTTGAATCTTGATATCGGCGTCTAGTGCCGCTTTATTGCGCTCGTAGTATTTGAGCGCAGTATCGACCTGTACAAGGCTTAGTTCAAAATCTTCTGCGATCTCTTTGCGACTGTAATCGAGTTGTACTGCCGTTACGATATCAGTTACGCGTATGCCCGTCCCTTCAACGCAAGGCCGGCCGCCCCGCACGCCCTCGGTTCTCGTAATGCCCGGCGTCAAAATCTCGCTCATCTAAAGTAACTCCCAACCTAGACCTGGGGGAACAAGCTGCCAAAAACAAGGCAACGCGCCGCTAGCCGGATTGCGCTGTGGCAGGCGATTCCTCGTGCGGCTTTTCCTTTTCGGCTTCACGCTCAGCGGCGATTTCCGCGTCAATCTGCGCCAGAAATTCCTCGCTGAGATCGGCTACGACCGTGGCATTGCCATCGTCATCGTAGGTTGTGATGCGATAGGTGCCGGGCTTGGCTTTGCCTTGGGCAAATTCAAGCGCCTGCTCTGCGCTTTTGATGAGTCTTTCACCAAACTCTGTCATGTCTACTACTCCAAAAATTCCTGGGAAATTGCGTCGATGACCCTCCGAAGTCGGTTGACTTCACCACGCGTCATGTTCGCTTTGTCGCTCTTGGCGTAGATATCCAAGAGAAACACCGGGAGCGCGACGCCGCTATAAAACGTGATGACACGATAACCGCCGCTCTTACCTCTCCCTTTCGCACGAATACGCACCTTTCTCGCGCCACCTGAGCCTGGTATGACCTCGCCAGCAGCGGGCTGTAGCGCAACGATTGCCTTGATCGCGTCCAGTTCGTCCTCGGTAAGACGCAGCCTTTGCGCTTGTCGAAGATATGATAGCATTTCGACAAGCGTCTGCAATTCATTCGTCCTCAATATAACTTATTGACAGTCTAGAAGCAATTCACGGCCAATAGACTTACCCCGCCATTCGCTCGATATACTCCAAACTCTGGTGCCGGAAGTACGAATCGTAGAGCGTGGCGTAGTGCCCGCCGGACGCCATCAGCGAATCATGCGTGCCCGACTCGATGATCTCGCCCTGCTCAAGCACGATGATGCGGTCGGCGTGCTGTATCGTCGACAGCCGATGCGCGATCACGATCGACGTGCGGTCGCCCAGCAGCGTATCCAGCCCCTCTTGAATCAGCGTCTCCGTCAGCGGATCGACGCTGGCCGTCGCCTCGTCCAGGATGAAGATGGCCGGGTCTTGCAGCAGCACCCGCGCGATCGCCACCAATTGCCGCTGACCCATCGACAGGTTATTGCCGCGCTCGCCGACTTGAGTCTGCAGCCCCTCCTGCAAGCTGACCAGCCAGTCGCCGCGCCCCACCTTATGCGCCACCGCGACCACTTCTTCATCGCTCGCTTCCGGCTTGCCGTAGCGGATGTTGTCCATCACCGTGCCATCGAAAAGGAAGGGCGTCTGCGTGACGACGCCGAGCTGAGTACGGTAACTCGAGAGATTGAAATAGCGGATGTCGACGCCGTCAATCAGCAGGTCGCCGCTTTGATATTCGTAGAAGCGGCTGATCAGCTTGGCTATGCTCGACTTGCCCGAACCGGTATGCCCAACCAGCGCCAGCGTTTCGCTGGGCAGGATGCGCAAGCTGAAGTCCTTGAGTACCTGCTCGCCTTCGTTGTAGTGGAAGTCCATATTGACGAACTCAATCTCGCCGCGGACCGAATCGACCGGGTCATCCGCTTTCTGCTTGACCAGCGCTTCAGCATCGATCAAAGCGAAGACGCGCTCGCCCGCCGCCAAGCCGAGCTGGAATTGGCTCCAGAAGGACGAAATGCTCGTCAGCGGGAACCAAATCATGCCCATGCCCTGGATGAACAAGAACCAGTCGCCAACGGACAAGACGCCCTGCTGCGCCATATTGATGCCGAACCAGACCACCGCCGCCACGCCGACGCCCGCAATCGTGACCAAAATCGGGAAGATGCTGCCGAAGACGAAGCCGTTGATCTTTTCGACCTCGTACGATTCCTGATTCACCGTCTTGAATTCGTCGTAAATCATCTGCTCGCGGCGGAAAGCCTTGGCCACGCCGATGCCGCTGATCGACTCCTGAATATGCGCGTTGACCGTCGCCAGTTGTCGCCGCGAATTGGTCACCGTACGCCGCGCCACCGTGCGAAACTTTAGCGCCGTGAATACGATGAAAGGCATGATGGCGATCAGCACCCAGGTCATATTCACATTGACCGTGAACAAGTAGATGATCAGCAGCACAACAAGCAGCAGACGGCTCATCAAGTTGATGCTCAGGCGCACCGTTTCTGAAAAGGCCTGCGTATCGGACAGCACGCGGCTGACCACTCTGCCGGTCGAGTACTGATCGTAGAAGGACATGTCGCGCTCGGTCACCGCGTTGAAGGCGTCCTCGCGCAAATCAAAGGTGACATCGCCCACCGCCTCGGCCGACAGCCATTGACGAATCATATTGGCGACCCAACCCGCGCTCGCCGCCAGGCCCAGAATAAAGGCCGTCCCGATAGGGTCGAAGGTCTCGGGTGTGAACTGAAGCTGGTCCAGCGCCTGTGAAACAACCACCGGCAGCACCAGATCCATCAGCGAGCTGAGGAAAACCACCGCCGCCACCACCAGCATCTTCCACAAATGCGGCTTGAAATAGCCCAGTATGCGTTTGACCAGTTGCCAGTCCGAGTATTGACGATCGTAGTCTTCGGCGTCCAAGCCGTCCATAATAAAGCCCATTACGCGCCTCCCTCAACTGCCAGCTGCCCGACGGGCGATTCCACCGCGCCGTAGCGAGCGAATATGCGCCGATAATGATCGGAAGTGTGCAGCAATTCCTCATGCGTGCCGTTGGCGATCGCCCGGCCATTCTCCAATACGATAATGCGGTCCGCCCAACGAATCTGCGACACCCGATGCGTGATCAAGATGGTCGTGCGTCCTTCTTGCGCCCGCCGCATCGCCTTCTGAATCTCGTCTTCGGTCGCGCTGTCGATCGCGCTGGTCGAGTCATCAAGTATCAGTATCCGTGGCTGCCGCAGGAAAGCCCGCGCCAAGGCCAGGCGCTGCCGCTGACCGCCCGACAAGGTCACGCCGCGCTCGCCGATCTCGCTCTCATAACCGTCGTTGAAGGACATGATGAAGTCATGCGCCTGCGCTTCCCTGGCCGCATCTACGATCTCTTCCTGCGTGGCGTCTTGCACACCGAAGGAGATGTTTTCCGCCACCGAGCGCGAGAAGAGAAAGATGTCCTGCTCGATCTTGCCCATCTGCGAGCGCAGCCGATCCAGGTTCCAATCGCGCACATCGACGCCATCAATCAAGACGCGCCCCTCATCGACATCGTAGGTGCGGCTGACCAGCTGCGTCAGCGTCGATTTGCCCGAGCCGGTCTGCCCGACGATAGCCACTGTCTGTCCCGGCTCTACCGTGAACGAGACATCCTCAAGCACGGTCATCCCGTGAAACTTGAAGGTCACATTCTCGAACTCGATCATGCCGTCCACTGCCGCGCTATGTCCGGCCAGGTTCTCGTCGATATCCGAGCGCTGCTCCATCAACTCCAGGATGCGGCGCGCGCCCGCCAGGCCCAGCTGAATCATGCTGATCGAGAATAGCGAGATGAAAACCGGGAACTGCAGCACGCTCATCAGACCGGTGACGGCGATGATATCGGCGATGCTCAGGATGCCGCGCCCGTACATATTCAAGCAGTGCAAAAAGAAGAAGCCGAAAGCGATGCCGAACATGAGCAGGGGCAGATAAGCCGCTTCGATCTTGCCCTGCTGCACGAAGAAATCGCGGAACTTCCAGGCGTTGCGCTGGAATTTCTTGCGTTCTTCGACCTCCTGCGCGGCCACCTTCACGATCTCAATGCCGCTGATCGTCTCCTCCAGGCGCGCGCTGAGCGTGCCGTATTGCATGCGCTGCTGCATCATCACCGGCTCCAGCCGCCACATATAGCGCCGCACGACTATGATGTAGACGATGACGAAAACAATCGGCACCAGCAGCAGCTCGTAATTGATGGCGGCGATGTAAATCATGGGCACCGCGAAACCTAGCACCATATCAAACATGAACATGATGCCCGGATGGATCACGAAGTTCAGCTGCCGCACATCGTCTGTCGCGCGCGCCATGATATCGCCGACGCGCTGCTGATCGTGAAAAGTCTGGCTCTTGCCCAAGAGGCTGGCGTAAAGCTCGTGCCGCGAATCGCGCTCGACCCGCGTCGACAGAATGACCATCGCCATTGATCCCATCAGCGAGAACAGGCCATCCGAAACTGACAGGAGCAAGACGAGCAGACTGACGCCGATGACCGCCTCCGCGCCGCCGCCCTCGATGATTATTTCGGCGCCTTTGCCAAACATCACCCGCGCGCCGGAAAAGGCGGTATAGGTAAAGGCGAAGCCCACCAAGCCCACGAAGAAATAGAGCTTGTGTTCGAAGCAATGCGAGATGATCCAGCGCACTGCGCTGCTGCGGTTGTACTCGCGCAAGCCTTCAATTGAGAACTCGCTCTTTTGAGCCAATTCGGTCTCCTGCTAATAGTCTGACAAATGCGACACAAGGGCAAAGGAATGTACACGAGTTGCCCGCGTTGCGCAAGGGCGGCGATAAGGTTGTTTCCGCCGCATGATTGAACGCGCGGTAAATAGCTGTCTGACCGGACTGCCGCGCCGCTGTTATACTGAGTCAGCTCGTCTCTATTTTTCGCCTTATCCGGCAACGACAGGAGTGTTCCGATGCTGTTGCGGAGCAACATTCCGATACTGAAATCCCGTCAAAAAGGCCACCATTTCCTGGTCTACGGCGACAGTTGCTCGGGCATAGCCGGCGCAAAGCACGAAGGGACCTTCCGACAAGTCAACGCGGTTATCCGTGCCCTCGCTTCGCCGCCCGACTTCATCTGTTTTCTCGGCGACGAAATCATGGGGCTGACGACCGACGCCGAGCAACTGCGCCGGCAGTGGCGGCACTTTTTCGACCGCGAAATGGCCTGGCTGGATCGCGACCTTACTCCCCTCTATCACAGCACCGGCAACCACACCGTTTACGACAGCGCGAGCGAAAAGGTCTTTCGCGAAGTCATGCCGCATCTGCCGGGGAACGGGCCCGGCTTGTCCTATTTTGTCCGTCGCGGCGATCTGCTGCTGATCTTCGTCAACACGCTTGATGCCGGGGCAGGCGGCGAGGGCACGGTCGAAACCAAATGGCTGGATGAGGTCTTGCGCCAGCAGCGCGATGCCCGCCACAAGCTGGTCTTCGGCCATCATCCGGTCTGGGCCGTCAATGGCTACGCGGGCGACTATCAGCGCGTAATCGAGCGCGAAAACGGCCGGCGCTTCTGGGACGTTCTGCAGCGCCACGAAGTGCTGGCCTACTTCTGCAGTCATATCCTGGCCTTTGACGTACAAGTCCAATCGGGCGTATTGCAGGTCTGCACGGCCGGCGCCGGCACTGCCCACCGCATGCCGCCCGAGCAGGAGTACCTGCATTTTGTGCAAGCGGCCTTGGATGATAACGGGGACGACACCGGCTTGCGCTACCAAACGCTGGATCGCCACGGCGAAATGCGCGAGTGGCTGAGCTGGCCCTGGCAGTTGCCGCCGGCAGCAAGTTGGGCGCCTTTCACGCCGACCGCAGCCAAATCATTGCCCGCCGATTGCCTGCAACACTCCGAGACGGCTAGCTTGGTCGCCTGGGAGATCAGCTTGCGCTTGACGCCCGATACGACCGCTCAGCCGCAGACGCTGCTCTGCGCCCAGGCCGAAGGCGGCGCGCTGCCTTGGCTCTGGCTGGGCATCAGCGGCGTCGATCAGCATTTGACCGCGCTGCTCAGCCCGCAGGCCAATCGCAGTCCGCATCGCTGGCAGGGTCCGGCGCTGCCCCGCAATCGCCAATTCAGCCTGCAATTCGCCATCCACAGCGGCATGGGCCCCGGCGGTCTGCTCTGGCGCTGGAGCGATGCGCATGATTGGTCGAGCATGATGGGCGCCTCGCCCTGGGGCGTCGAGCGTCTGCCCTGGTCAAGCGAGTGGCGCATCGGCGAGGCGGCCATTCAAGAGGCTTTTCGCGGCTGCGATCTGCGTTTGCGCTGGCATCATGAACGCTTCGACTTTGCGGACTGGCTTTAGGCGTCCGCCAGCGACGCATGCAAGCAGCATAAACGGGCCGCTCTTGCCGGACGACGCTACAATAGTGGACGCATATTTACTGACCGCTTGATCGCTAGCAATCACAGGACGAAAATACTGATGAAAGTTACGGGTGTCGAAACCATTCTGGTACGCAATATCGAACCTTATCGCGGCGGCCAATACTGGCTCTTCGTTCAGCTGACCACCGACGAAGGCATCACCGGGCTGGGCGAACGGCCGACCGGCCACGCCCTCGACCTCTCGTCGCAAATCCGCCTTATCCACCAAATCTGCGACGAGTTTGTCATCGGCAACAGCCCCTTCGACATCGAAAAGATGTGGCAGAATGTCTACGGTTCGCGTCATGATTATCGCCACCCCAGCCTCTACGGCACACCCGCGCTGAGCGCCATCGAAATGGCTTGCTGGGATATCGTCGGCAAAGCGCTCGATCAGCCGATCTACAACTTGTTGGGCGGGCGCGTTCACGACCGGCTGCGCGCCTACGCTTATATGCCCACCGAGGGCATCTGGGAGGATCCAGCCGAAGCCGGCCGCATCGCCGAGCAACTCGTCCGCGAGGGAAACTCCGCCTGCAAATTCGACCCCTTCACGCCAATTACTCCCGCGCCCAGGGATTACTCGCTAAACTTCATTCGCCATGTAGGCAGGATATTCCAAGCTATCCGCGACGCGGTCGGCGACGAACTCGAGGTGGCCATCGGCGCCCACGGCCAATTCAGCACCGCCGGCGCCATTCGCGTGGCCGCCGAGCTGGAACAATATAGTCCCTACTGGTTTGAAGAGCCGGTTTCGCCCGAGAATGTCGACGAGATGGCGCGGGTTGCCGCGCAAACCAGCATCCCCATCGCTTCCGGCGAGCGGCTCGTGACCAAATACGAGTTCTCCGAGCTGCTCAGAAAGCAGGCGGCCCAGATCATCCAGGTGGACGTGGGCCAGTGCGGCGGCGTCCTGGAAGCCAAGAAGGTCGCCAGCATCGCCGAGGCGCATTACGCCATGATCGCGCCCCACATGTATTGCGGACCGGTTGCTATGGCCGCGGCCGTCCAACTCGATACCTGCTCGCCCAACTTCTTAATCCAGGAGTTCAACACCAATGAGCTCCACAGCCAGATCTTGCGCGAGCCGATCCAGCTGGAGAATGGCGCCCTCACGCCGCCGGACAGGCCGGGGCTGGGCATCGAGCTGGATCCGGCAGTTGTGAAGCGGCATCTGGCTTAGTCACGCGCCCACAGCGCCACGCTTTTGCGCATTGCCAACGCATTTGCCACCGAGGGCACAGAGGGGGATACCGGGAGATATGACGGTTGGTCGAGTCCAGGATGATCCCTAGCTTTGTAGTATTGGTCCTTGATTTTGCGCGATACCTCTAGCCAACTCCCCTCTGTGCCCTCGATTTCACTCAGTGGTAAACGCGTCGAATGCGCGCCAGTTTCGAGTGGCCGTCGCCTGCGTCACAGTAGCGGGCAAGCCCTGCAGATCTAACTTATTGTCAATCTTGGACAATCAGACTTGGCGGTCTATCATCGTGAGACGCCCGCTTAAATCAGAGGACAAGGAATGCAAGCGATAATCGCCGCCGCGCGCGACGCCGCCAAGCTTTGCCAGCTCGTGCAAGAGAAGTACCTGGTCGCCAGCGCCAAATCCAGCGGCGCGCAGACCGAGCCAGTCACCATCGCCGACTACGGCTCGCAAGCCATCATCTGCCGCGCCCTGCAAGCGCACTACCCGCGCGATGCCGTCGTCGCCGAAGAGTCGGGCGAGCAATTCCTGCAGCTGGTCACGCCGGAGCAGCGGGCGCAAGTCCTGTCGCTGCTGACGCAGATCTTGGGCGAGCCGGTCAGCGAAGCCGAGCTGGTCGCCTGGCTTGATTTCGGCGTCGATCGTACAGCCGCGCGCACTTGGGTCATCGACCCCATCGACGGCACCAAGGGCTTTCTCGCGCGCCGCCACTACGTCGTCGCCGTTGGGCTGCTGCGAGCAGGGCAGGTGAGCGAGGGCATCGTGGCCGCGCCCGGCTACAAGGCTGGCGCCGGCGCCCTCTTCTACACGCGCGCCGGCGCGACCTATCGCGCGCCCCTAGCCGCCGGAGACGGACACAAGGTTACCGTCTCGCAGCGCCACAAAGTCGAAGACTACGTCGCCGTGCAAAGCTACGAGCGCTATCACGCCAGCAAATCCCGCATGGGGCGCGCGCGCGACTTCGCCGGGCTCGGCAGCGTGAAGCTGCTCGAATTGGACAGCATGGAGAAATACGCCCTGGTGGCTTGCGGCGATGCCGACCTCTACATGCGCCTGCCGCGCGAGGGCAGCGCCTACGCCCACAAAATCTGGGATCACGTCGCCGGCGTCGCCCTGGTGCAGAACGCGGGCGGCACGATCACCGACTTGGACGGCGGACCTCTCGATTTTTCCCAAGGCGAGACCTTGCCCAACGCCGGCCTGATCGCCAGCAACGGCGCGCGCCACCAGCAGGTTGTCGAGGCCGTCCAGCGCGTCATGGCGGAGTAATTTGGGGGCTAGACCGCCACCTGTTGCGGACGCCGCTCCTCGATCAGCGATGCGTACACCTCGATCACCTCATCCATGATCGCCTCCCAGGATTGCGTCTCGGCGTAGGCCCGCGCCTGCCGCCCCATCCAGTCTCGTCTCTCGCGCTTGCTCGCGATCTTTTGTACGCCGTCCAGCAGCATGGCCACATCGCCGCTCTCGAAGGTATAGCCGTTCACGCCCTCGCTGACGATATCGGCCACGCCGCCCACCCGCGCCGCTACTACCGGCAAGCCGGCCGCCATCGCCTCGATCACCACCAGCCCGAATGTCTCCAGCCGCGAGGGGAATACAAAAATGTCGGCGCTGGCGTAGGCCTGCGACAGCCGCTCGCCGCGCAAATAACCCATGAACGCAGCGGGCTGCCCGGCGAACTGCCGCTCGAGAGTAGCGCGCGCCGGCCCATCGCCGACCACGGCCAGGCGGGTATTCGGTACTTGCTCCAGGACCGGGCGGATATGCTCGATCTGCTTCTCCAGCGACAGCCGGCCCACGTAGAGCAGAATCGTTTCGTCCGGATTGCCCTGGGTCATCTCCGCGCGCATGGCGTCCGAGCGGAAACCGGGGTGAAAGGCGGCCGCATCCACACCGCGCCGCCACAAGCCGACCTTGCCGATGCCCAGCCGGCGCATCTGCCGCTGCACCAGCTTGGACGGCGCCAGGCTGTAATCGGCCCAGTTGAAGACGTTCTTGGTGATCTCGTCAATCAGCGGCCGCGTGAATCCCAGATCCAGCGCGCCGACGCGGAACTGAGGCGCCAGCCGCGCGTAGTCGAGGTGAAACGACGTCACGGTCGGCACCTCCATCCACTTCAGCATCGCCATAGTCGGGATGCCCGTGGCAACCGGATGGAAGAGATGCGCCACATCGGGCTGGAAGGCGGCCAAATCGCGATACAGCGAAAAGGTGGCGAAGCCAATCCGCGCTTCCGGGTACAACGGCATTGGCATACTGGGCAAGCTGCGAACGGGCGCGTCGTTGTAGCGCTGACCCTCGCCATAGCGCGGCGCGATGACTAGCGCCTCGATCCCTCGCCGCGCCAGGTGATCCAGCAGCAAGCAGGTCACCTTGACGATGCCGTCGACCTTGGGCAAAAATGTCTCGGTGATAATGGCTACGCGCATAATTCGCTCACGCAATGGGAAGCCGCCTATCAAATCTAACACAAAGTGTCCCCGTAAAGCACGTATTCCCAAGAATTACGCGCGGGTTACTTGAGACGCGGCATTGCCAAGAACGTGGAGAATAGGCCGCAGCCATGCTAGAATGTCTATGTGAGCGCATGAGGAACGCCATGATTGCCAAGCCCATTCCCGCGACACTGACCGTAGAAGAATACTTCGCCATCGAAGCGGTGGAGAACGAACGCCGCTATGAGTACATTGATGGAGAGCTCTTTGACATGACCGGCGGCACAAATAATCATAGCGTGATCAAGCTGAACGCCGCCTGCGCGCTATACGGTCAACTGCGTGAATCCGACTGCTCACTTCGCGGCAGCGATATGCGCGTCAAGGTCAGCCCTACGCGCTATGTCTACCCGGATCTGAGCGCCGTCCGCGAGGGGCCGCTGCTCGAAGATAACAACAGCACCTTGCTGAATCCCATCTTGATGGTCGAAGTCACCTCTCCCGCGTCCCGGTCTTATGATCGCGACAGCAAGCGAGAATTCTATAGTTCGATTCCGACTGTGCAAGCCTATCTCATCGTCGATCAACACCGTGTCTCCGTCGACCTTCATACGCGCATGGACGAGCGCTGGCTATGGCAGACCTTTGATGACCTGCAGGATGTCGTCTACCTGGAAGCTCTGGGCTGCGCGCTGCCGATGACGGAGATTTATCGCGGCGTCACATTCTCCTGAAGCCGTGAGCTTAGCATGAGCGTCCGCGCCACATCGCAGAGCAGCAACGCCGAGTCCATCGTCGTCGACGACCGCTCGCCGATGGATACGCTGCCCTATTGGGCCCGCGCCACCAACCCCATCGTCCGCCGCCATTTGGGCCTGTACTGGCGCACGCTGCCGCCCGAATTTGAGCCCATATTCTATATCTGCGGCTTCTGGCTGGTCGCGCTGCTGATCGGCATCGTATTCCCCTTTGTCACCGACCTGGCCACCACTGTGATCGTGGTGTCGGTGCTGGTGATACCGGTCGGCATTATCTTCTATCTGCGCGCCCTGTTTTCCATCGCCGCCAATGCAGCCGCGGTGATGGCGGACGAGATACGCAACAACACCATGCACCTGCTGATGTCCACGCCCATGTCGCTGGAGCAGATCTTCCTGGGCAAGGTGGCATCCGCCATCTGGCGCAAAATGGACGACCTCATCTTGATCGTGCAGGGCGCGGCCATCTTCGGCCCGCCGCTGATCATCATGCACTATGCCGGGCTATTCCCCCTGCGCGAATCAGGTCCCGCAACCTACCTGCTGATCGTCGCCATGACGATCACCGCGCTGCTGCGCCTGGTGCTGGAGCCGCTGATGGTCGGCATGGTCGGCGTTGGCATCGGCGCCTTTGTGCCCTTTCGCGCCATCGCCATCACCTCGTCCATCGCGTGGGTGGCCTTCTATTTCATCCTGATCAACATGCTGCAGCAACTGAACCTGCAGTCCCTGTCCGCCGCGCTCGACCTGGCGCGCGAGGCCTCGGAAACGGCCATGGCCGCCGCCAATTTGCGGCTGGCGCTGGCGCTGGTCATGACGATCGCGATTGAGTTGGTGCTGCCGGTGCTGCTGCCCTACGCGCTGATTCGGCTGGTCAGCAACCTGCTGGCGCGTCAAATGCGGGCGAATTGAACACCAAGAAACGTTCTGGCGATCGCTGTTCTTTGGTACCAGATATATTGATAACCCTTCAGAGCGTCTTGACTCATCCTTCGCTGCTTCGGCGGTCGTGAACGTATACTACGGCTATTGCTATGGCATCGGCCGCTATCAAGGCAAGTCCTTCGGCGCTATATCCTGACAGAATGATTGCTGTGCCGCAGAGTATCAACGCGAATGCCAAGATAAAGCCAAGCCACATTCCGCGTCTTTCCTGTTGAATTGAAGCCGTAATCACCCGCTCTTCCAAAGACATCCTGTGTCGCCCATGCTGGACCGACTCATCGACGATAATCCGTTGAACCTCAGGAGTGTATGAAGCGAGCATACTCGGTGGCGGCATCGGTCCAGAACTATGCTCAACATGGATGCTGTTGACAAATTGAATTAGCTCTCTACGCTTTTCTTCCGGAATGTCTTGAATCAATTCCGGCGGGATCGGAACATCCGTTAGGCCTTGCTCGTTTTCGTGTGAGAGTGATTCGCTACTCGGCTCTTCACTCACTCACAGCGTCCTTTTTGAGCTTGTCCTCGTATTCGCCAATTGCCCACCAGAGACTCGCGCCGACCGCCTCCCAATCGGCGCGCATAGCATCGGCGTCTGATCTTTCCAGGATCTGCTTTTCAATTTCTCGCCGGCGCGAACCCGTGAAATCCATCAAACTCGCGATTCCTCGCAGAAAAGGATGCTTGGGCAAATAGAATGAATTGGCGATTTTGCGTCTGTCGTATGCCATGCTTGCCTCGCTGGCTAAATCATATTGCCTATACTATACCGCTTATATCGTAAAACTTCTGGCTAGGGTCTGTCAACAGATTATTGAGCCATCTCCTTATGCTATACTCGGCGTCCAACTGCGAAATGCGAGGCGAGTTCAATGAATAACCGACTCTACTACGGCGATAACCTCGAAATCTTGCGCAACCGGGAATACTTCCCTGACGCCTGCGTCGACCTTATCTACCTCGACCCGCCCTTCAATAGCAACCGCAATTACAACGTGCTCTTCAAATCCGAGAGCGGCGTCGACAGCGAAGCCCAAATCACCGCCTTCGAGGACACCTGGCATTGGGGCGAAACCGCAGAAGACACCTACCGCGACCTGATTACATTCGCGCCTGAGAAAGTATCGACCGCCATTGAAGCCTTGCTGAACCTAATCGATCGCAACCAGATGATGGCTTACCTAGTCATGATGACGGCGCGACTGGTGGAATTGCGACGGGTACTGAAATCGACCGGCAGTTTGTATCTGCACTGCGACCCGACCGCGAGCCATTACTTAAAGATTGTCTTGGATGCGATATTTGGACCAACGAGTTTCAGGAATGAGATAATTTGGAAACGAACGAGCACACATAGCGACGCGAAACGCTTGGGTAGAGTTCATGATGTCATTCTCTATTATGCCAAAAGCGAATCCGTAACCTGGAATACGGTTTATCGGCCACTTGACGAGTCCTACGTGCGAGCAAAATATCGCTATCAAGATGAAGACGGACGCAGCTGGCGGGCAGACAATCTTACTGCTACCGGTTTAGCTGGTGGTGGATACACATACGAATGGAACGGAGTTACACGGGTTTGGAGATGTCCAGTAGAGACGATGAGGCGGCTGGAAAGCGAGAACCGCATTTACTACACAAAGAATGGCGTTGCCAGCTATAAGCGTTATTTGGACGAGTCCAAAGGGCAACCGCTGAATGATATGTGGTTTGACATATTTCCGATAAACTCACAGGCTAAAGAACGTCTCGGCTACCCTACTCAAAAGCCCGTTTCTCTTCTTGATCGGATAATTTCGATGAGCACTAACGAAGGCGATATCGTTCTCGATCCCTTCTGCGGCTGTGGCACGGCCATCGCCGCCGCCCACAAGCTGGGACGCCAGTGGATCGGTATCGACATCACTCATCTTTCAATTGCCCTGCAAAAATACCGCTTGCAAGATATGTTCGAGTTGGCCTCTGGGGCCGATTACGAAGTCATCGGCGAGCCGACCACCGAGGACGCGGCGCGCGAACTGGCGCAAGATTCGGATAACGAAGGCCGCTATCAATTCGAGTGGTGGGCGCTGTCGCTGGTGGGCGCGAAGCCTGTCGGCGGGCAGGCTGGCTCGCGGCGTGGCAAAAAAGGCAGCGACAAGGGCATTGACGGGGTTATCAACTTCTTTGAGCAGGACGACAAAGGCAAGTCAAAGCCGTGGAAAGTCATCGTGCAAGTTAAGTCGGGTAAGGTGAAGTCGGGTGATATTCGCGACTTGAAGGGAACGGTCGAGCGCGAGAAAGCGGCTATCGGCGTCTTCATCACACTGGAATTGCCGACGGGTGCCATGCTCAAAGAGGCGCTGGCGGCAGGCCACTATGAATCGGAGTTTTGGAATAGACAGTATCGCAAGCTGCAAATTCTCTCGATTCGCGATTTGTTAGGTGGTGACGGTGTGGACATGCCGCCGCAGCATGGGACGCATCGGCGGGCGGAGCGGTATAAATCTACCGACGGCAAGTCGCAGCGGGATTTGATGTAGGGGTATTTCACGTGTATATTCATTTCGGAAGATTGTATAGTTTCCTGCGAGGGAAATATGTCAGAAGACAATCAAAATCAAAGCGGAAATCAGTCTCAGGCATCATCTGAAAGTCAAACCGGCACAAGTAATGAAAACACAACTCCAAAGCTTCAAGCCGTTGAACCGATACTGAAGCCAGAACCTTCGTATGGAATTGAAAAATTCAGTAAAACCTACCCAAATTCGGAAAAAAGCATTGAACCGCTTCCGAAGCCAGACCCTTCCTTTGAAATACATTTAAGAAGCAAATTCTCGAAGACTGTCGAGAAACGCGATAAAACGGAATGACCTCTTAATGAGTCAAATACGAAGTTGAATGGCCGTTTCTTCGACACGGTCGTTTCGGCTATAAGCCCGAAGCCTCCAAAAAAATCAGAGCAATAACGACAACGATCATTATGTGCGCCCATTTAACCAACAGCCTTTTCTGCCTGGCGATCTTTTCGTTGTGTTCATGGATTGCTACATACGATTTAGTCAAAATATCGAAATGATGATCTAGATCACAATTTGACCAGTCGTGAGCGTTTTGCAATGATATTTTCATGGGTTGCGATGCCCATGCCCTGAGCATGACCGCCCAAATTGACAGAATCACGACAATTGCGTATCCAATGAGAATCAAAGCGAATAATGGTCGTTCATTGATTACTTGCTGTATTTTGTCTGCTTGCCCTAACTCAAGGTTGAGCGCGGCTACAATTGCGGCTATAATATTGATGGTGGTAAAGTTTTGTTGTGCCTTGTTTTCCAAAGTATTGATAGCATCTTTCTGAGATTGAAGGTGGGCTTTTAGCAATTCTATGACACTTTCTTGCTGATAAGTCAACTTTGTATCCTGTCCAGTCATGGTTTCCTCGGGAGATACAAGTGTCTGAAAAAAATCGAAATCAAAACGGGAACCAACCCCAGCGACCGGCGGACAAGCAAACTAGCTCTGGTAACGACAGCAATCAACCAAAAACTGCTGCGCCGAAACCGCAACCTTCCTATGGAATTATAGACGAGGGCCGTTTTTGGTCACTGCCCAAACGGGCACAAAAGGCGATAAAGTAGTAGTCTGCCGTCAAAACAGATAGCTGCTCGTACTGGCTTCCGTGGTGAATTCCTCCGTCGTCACCGCATACGTCTCACCCCAGCCACAGCGGATTCGTCCAGGCGCGGCCGCCCGCCGCATCCCGCACAGTCACCCGCAGCCAGCGCGAATCCACATCCCGCAGATCAAACTCGGCTTCCGTCAGCCAGGCCCCGCCGGCGCGATCCAGCCCGCCCGCCCGTTCCCCGCTGAGATATACATAAGTCGCGGGCGAACACTCAACCACTAGCCGCTCGCGCCCTTGAAATTCGACATTGTGCAGCTGCGCGCCCGTGCTGGCGTAATAGTGCCCCGCCTTGAGCGCGCTCAGCAGCGCTTCCGGCGTCAGAGACTCGGCCTTGACCTGAACCCAGCCGCGCATGAAGTCATTCACGTCAGGAAGGGCATGCGTGTCGTCCGTCGCAATCGCGCCCACCCGATGCCCGCGATGCAGCAGCATGTCGATATAGTGCCAGCTGAAGCCGCGGTCGCTGTCGTAATCGGAGACGCCGTTGAAGCACTCGATCGCGTGCACGGCGCCTAATGTCTCAAAGTCGTCCACTGTCAGCGCAAACCAGTTGGGATGCGGCACGGCCACAAAGGCGCCCGCTTCAATAGCCCGCCGGACCACGCTCGCGCCGGTGTCGCCCTCGCGACGCGTCTCAAAGTCCAGCGGCAAGCCCACCGCCAGCAGATGCCAGGGCCCGCCTGATGCGATCCGCCCCGGGTGCAGCTCCGCGCCGATGAGCGTGGTGAAGTCCTCACTGCGGAACTCGCGCGTATCGCTGATCGCGTAGCCGTAGCGCTCCATGCAGTGGTCGGTCAGCGCGACGAAGTCGTAACCGTTCTGGCGATACTGCCGGATGTACTCGGCCGGGCTCCAGACACCGTCTGAGTTGGTGGAGTGCCCGTGCAGGTTGCCGCGGTAGAAGCGGCCGGGCTGTGCGAAGGGCAGGGAGTCGGGGGTGAGGATGAGATTTTGCCTTTCTCTTGGGACAGTTGGCGCCGGGCAAAGACAGTATGTGCGGATGAGAATGAGTCTACGGACTCGCCTCAATAGGATTCAGTTTTGACTTGAGGATTTCTTCGAATACATCGCGTTGGATGGTTTCCGCGGCGAGGAGTTTTTCGGTCGAGGCCTCTAATGTCAGCACTTCCCAATGCCAACGAGACAGGCAGTGCTGTCCTTGATCTGCAACGAGTTCAGGAACCAGCCAGATGATGTCTCCGTCATTGAGATCGTGGCTAGGGTTTGGACCGGGACCTCCGACTGCTTCAAAAAATGGACGGTCTACTGCCACGGCAACCTTGGATCCCCAGCGGCGTAGCGTCGGTGCTTTGATCTGTAATTGTGGCATCAGTCGCTTGGCACTGGATGAACGCCAATCTGGTCGACGAATCGCGGTTGGAAACGGAGGCGTTTCATAGCTGTCGTCCAGCAGGGATTCAAACTCGGACTGCATTCCTTTTCCAGAAAAATACACTGCCTGAATCTCCAGTCCATGCCAAAGGACGCCTTCAGTGGAGGTCTTGGCAACGACCAAGTCTATTTTTCCGGCAGGTTTCTTCGTATTGCTTCCTTGCATGAATGGAACCTCACGAGCGATTAGTGCATCCGCAGGTGAGAATCCGACTATTTCGGCCAGCCACAGAACAAGTAAGCGGTCCTCGTCGAATCTTGCCGGACAGGTTATGACGTGTCCCCCTACGGGTTCGCCAAGACGCCCGTCTTCGCTTTGCCCGTAACGCCGCAGGGAGCAGACCCCTCCTTTTTTATTGCATGTAGGTTGGCCCTGCTGAAAGGGACACTTTGGGATTTCGTTCCCCTCACCCAAAGCGACCGACGCCAAATCACGGCGTTGGGATGGTGAGAGGCTCAAGAACGGCTGCCCGTACCACTCCCCGATGCCATAGCGTTCAGGCAACAGACATCCCCTTAGAGAAACATGGATATCGAGTAATCACAAGCTCCGGCAGCTGGGCGTGGTGCCCACTCTTCATCACGACCTGGACGGCAGTAAACTTGTACGATTCAATTAAAGATTCGATTTCGAGCGAGCGATCATAGGTCATCAGGAAGTTTGCGTTGCTTTCCGCAAGCATGGAAAATAGGCGGGCATGGTCAATGTCGTTATGCGCGTAAAGGCGTTTCCCTGCGCGTTTCCCACCGCCTCCCGTGTATGGCGGGTCCACGAACAACGCCACGTCATCATGAGGCTGGCCAAGTAACGAGGACAGCTTCTGCATACCATCGGTCTCGCAGAATATGATGCGGGGCGCGCACTCGGCAATAGCGCGTAGCCGCCGGATCAGCGTGTTAGGATACCAGCGCGACGCGATTCCCGCTCCGTTCTCCCCCTTGCGCGTGAAAGACGCGCCGTTGGCGAGGATGCCTCCGCGCCGCGTACGATTCAGAACCAAGGTACGGAACCCGTGCTCCACGATGTCCGCCGGGCACTGGCGGGAGAGTTCTATAACCGATTCGCGTGTCAGATTAAACGAACTGATACGAGCTGCCAATTCTGGGCCATGGTTCAGGGCAGCCTTTCATAGGGCCGCTACGTCCTTGTCGAGCTCTATCATCAGCGCTTCGTCGACAAGGTTTTCCATGACAGCTGTGAGTGAGACTATGCCGCCGCCGGCAAAAGGCTCAACGAGCAACCCTGGCCGTTCCATAGACCGGAGCCAGACACGTATGTGAGGTATAAGCCATGTCTTTCCGCCCGGGTAACGCAGTGGGCTGCGCTGTGGAACTGCGGCCACGTTCACGGCCGGAATTGGAGATACGGAGATCACCATCGGTAGCCTGCTGCCATTTGTGATTCTCTTTTGCCCACCAACGTACCACAAATGGTACGCTAGTGCTAGAAAAGCCGTCTCCGAGCGGCTGCCGTGAAAAAGTGTTAGCCCTTCACCGCGCCCAGCGTAAGACCCTTGATGAAGTAGCGTTGGAAGAACACGAAGATAAACAGCGTCGGCAGCGACCCGATCAAACTCGCCGCAGCCTGACCGCCCCAATCGACCGTGTACTGCCCGGTCAAATTCAGAATCCCCACCATCACCGTGCGGCTCTCGGCCCGCTGCGTCAAGATGAAGGGCCAGAGGAAGTCGTTCCAGATCCAGGTGAATTGCAGGGTCGCCAGCACCGCCAGCGCCGGCAGCGTCAGTGGCAGCATGATGCGGAAGAAGATGCTGTATTCGTTGGCGCCATCTATCAGCGCCGCTTCCCGCAGGGCGTTCGGCACCACCTGGAAAAAGTTGCGCATGACCAGCGTGCAAATCGGGATGCCAAAGGCGGTATGGATGATGATGACGGCGTAGAGCGTGTCGTAGAGGCCGATGTCGTTCATCAGCCGAAACACCGGGATCAGCGCGATCTGCGGCGGCAGGAACATGCCCGCCACGATGAAGATGAACAGCAGCCCGTCGAAGCGAAAGCGGTACTTGCCCAGCGCATAACCCGCCAGCGTGCCCAGGGAGATAGAGAATATTGAAGCGGGAATCGTCAGCAGCGCCGAGTTCTGCAAGTACAAGCCCAGGTTGCCGTCTTCCGGGTCCATCACCCGGTCGAAGTTCTCCGATGTCAAGCTGGCCGGCGGCGTCCAGTAACCGCCTGCTGCGACCTCGGCCTGCGACTTGAAGGCGGTCACGATGGCGCCGTAAACCGGTACCATGAACAGAATCAGCAAAATCGTCAGCGCGAAGTAGAGCAGGGCAGTTAAGAGGCGCTTTCTCAAGTTCATCGGACAAGGCCCACAATAGTTTCATGTAGGGGCGATTGAACCGCTGTGTCTACGCGCGGCTGTGAATCGCCCATAGAAAACTTCAATTCAGAGAGGCGCGTCATGCTATTTCGTCCCTATGTCGTTTGACCCGATGGGAAGGGGCCGGGGGATGGGGGGCGCGCCGCGCTACTCATACAGTTCCTCAGCGGCAGAGGCGAAGCGGAAATAGAGCACGATAATCACCAGCGTCATCAGAAAGAGAATCACCGCGGCGGAACTGCCGTAGCCCATTTTGAACTTGCGGAAGCTCTCGCTGTACATAAACACCGCCAGCGTGTCCGACTTGTTGAAAGGCCCGCCCATCGTCATCACCCAGATAATCTCGAAGCTCTTTAGCGCGCTGATGGCGGTCAGCGCCAGCACCACCACAGTCGCCGGCCGCAGCATGGGGATGATAACTTTGAACAGCGTCTGCCAGGCGCTGGCGCCGTCCACCTTGGCCGCTTCCACCAGGGGCGTCGGCACCGAGGTCAAGCCCGCCAGGAAGATGACCATGTTCAAGCCGGTCTGCTGCCAGGCCCAAGCCACGAATACCGCTACCAGCGCCGTGTTGGGGTTGGCCAGCCAGGCGGTCGCGAACTGATCCAGCCCGACTGCGCGCAAGAAGATGTTGACGATGCCCAGCTTCGGGCTATACAGCCAAACCCAGATGATGCCGATGATGATGGGCGACAGACAGATCGGCAGATAGAAGAGCGATTTATACAGCGTGTTGATTCGCCGTTTGCCTTGCAGCGCCAGCGCCAGCGACAGGCCCAGCAGGGTAGGCGCGGTCATCGCCAACGCCAGCCAGATTGCCGTATTCTTGATGGCATTGCCGAAGAGGCGGTCGGTGAAGATTTTCTCGAAATTGGCCGTGCCAATGAAATTGAGGTCCGCGCCGTAACCGACCCAGTCCGTGAAGGAATAGTAGAGCGAGTTCAGCGTGGGCAAGATGACGAAGGCGCCATACACCAGCAGCGGCAAGGCGAGAAAGCTGGCCGGTATGATCCAGGGGTGGCGTCTTAGCATGGCTGCTCCCCCTAGGTTCGAATCTCACTCCAGCGATAAACGCAGGGGCGACACTGTGTGTCGCCCGAAAACATTAACCGTGTGTCGCTGGGCGATTCACAGAATCGCCCCTTCAGATTATCCGATCAATCGTGATCGGCGCGCAACTCCCTACTCCATGCCGGCGAATTCAGCCGCGGCATCCGCCTGAACGCGCTCGAGCATGGCTTCGTAGTCGCCCGGATTTGCCATGAACTCCGAGAAGGAACTCAAGCCGACTTCCGCGACCGGCGGCGGCGTGGCTAGGTCGTAGTTGAAGGCGAAGACCGGGTCATTGGCGATCTCGCCGGCGATGCGCGCTACCACATCGTTGTAGATGCCCGTATCGACCATCAGGCTCGGCGCCAGATTGCCGGCGCCCAAAGCGAATTCAGCCTGGACATCCGGGTTGGTCAAGTGAACCAGGAAGGCTTTGGCGGCGTCGGCGTTGGCTGCGTCAGCCGAGACCACGAAGGTGTCGATCGGCCCCAGCGAGGCGCGCGGCGTATCTTCGTCGATGGTGGGG
>LXNI01000924.1_pt1 | contig 29760 bp, 23 predicted proteins | sample 809091 | NCBI WGS metagenome assembly LXNI01 (sample SAMN04870527, study PRJNA318959) | sponge metagenome | biome: 01000161; feature: marine sponge reef; material: water | host: Sarcotragus foetidus | place: Greece: Milos, Mediterranean Sea | collected 2013-05-29 | depth 5-7 m | reverse complement strand
ATCGGCCTCCCGGCCCGCCACAGCACCATCAATCAAAGAGTTACGAGCGACAAACACCCGAAGCTGCCCCAAATTCCACCCGCTTCAGGCCTCAAAGACGCTCAGGTTGGTAAACTTGGGCTAATAATTGATAAGCTGTTTATATATCCAGTAGTATAACCCCATCCCACTGAATAATAGAGAATATTTCTAGTCAGTTTCGAAAGAAAAAGGCCCGAATTCAGGATGGTGAAACTGCCATCTGTCAACCGTTTGGGGTCCACCCCTTGCAGAGAGGCGACTTGCGTCTGTTCTCAGAATAGCTACATTCGTAGCGAATTCGAGACCGAACCGGAGGCGAGTAAGTACGGTATCCCGACGACGATTTTCGGGCCACTCTGGATGACACTGGCACATGGCAGTTTGCCCACAAGGACGGCACTCCCTGCTAGGCCGACTCGACCGCTATACCATGACCGAACAGGTCCAATGACGCTGATTCCACGTTCGCCATGTAGTTCAGCACGGCATTGGCTCGGTATTGCTCAAGTCCTCCGACTGCCGCACAGCGAAGAAACTTGTCGCATAACTGCTCGTCGCTCATCGGATTACCCGGCATCCCCATTGGGACTCCGAGGTAGTCCGATACTTCACCGCCACCATCGGTCACGAGCGTAACCCTTGCGCCCTCGGGCGCTTCCTCATCCTCAAGCGAATCTACGCGACGCATTTCAACCTTCGCCATTCCCAACTGCACTCCCGGGTCCGATAACGCTTCCTCTGTCAGATCTTCGACGCCGAGCCGCCCTCGCGCCAGCATGGTGCCCACGGCAAAGGGCATGGAGAACTGCGCCTCCTGGAGGTTGCCCGGAATGTCGTAAACCAGGCTAGTGGCGACCAGCGGCGGAACCTCGCAGACGACCTGTCGGATGCTTTCGGCTTTAAGTCCATGTTTGTCCATTAGCCTTTGCGTTACCTCAGTCGCCGCGTGGGCGGCTGAACAGACGGGATACCGCTTGAAGAAAATTCCGGGGTCGACCAGGCGCCATTGCTTGCCGAGCTTTTCGATCCCTTCGTAATCCGCAACGCCATCATTCAACACTCGGATGAAGCCGTTCCTGCCCTCCAGCGCGGAACGAGGAGCACTGAGTCCCGCGGATGCGAGCAGGGCCGATTCCACGCCTGCGGCGGCGGCCTGCCCCGCCAGGTAAGGTTTGGCGTCCGTGCCGAATGCGGCTTTCTGGGCACCGGACTGAAGGCTCGCCAACGAAAGTGCGCAAGCCGTCTGCCCTACCGATAAATCCAGGGCTTTGGCCGCAGCAGCCGCGGCGCCGATCGTGCCGAACGTGGCCGTACTCCACCAACCCTTGTGGTAGTGACCATGGCCGCAAAGTACCGCGACGGCATAGGTGACTTCCGAGCCGGCCACGAATGCCTCCAGCAGTCGGCGGCCGTCCGCGCCGGCGGATTCTGCGGCAGCCAGTGCGGCCGGAAAGACGACGGTGGATCCATGCATGATGCCTGTGTAGCTGGTGTCGTCGAAGTCCAGGACGTGACCAACCGTCCCGTTGACGAGTGCGGCGCCGACCGGGGACAAACGGGCCGGACTGCCGATGACCGTCGCCGCGCCCGGCGCATACGCGCGGCCGGCGTAGTCCGCAATGCGCCGCGACTGCCCGCGTTCAGCGCCCGCAATCGACACACCGACCAGATCGACGATGCATCGCTTTGCGGCCTTCTGCGCGGCCTCGGGAATGGCATCCAGTTTCGCCGCATGCGACCACTTCGCAATGCGCTCGACCAGTGAAGGGAAATCAGACACGGGATCTACGAGGACCGCTCGGGTTGCCTTATCTCGCAACCCAGGGGCGCCGCAGCCTCTGTCAACCACTCCCAGAACGAAACGGCCAGCTCTCGGGAAACGTAAACATCGAAAACGGGTTCCCCGGCACTATCGACTCGATGAACCAGGACGTGCATGTGATGGATGGCGCTCTGGGCAAACGCATTCGCCGGGAATGCGACGGGGTCCAGATCAACGGGCAGGCCGCGGTTCAGCAACAGGCTCGATTTCGGGCCCGCAATCCGCAAGACAGTTCGACCATGGCCAATTTCGGAAATGACCGCGTCTCCGCCAAGCGATGCAACTTCCAACTCTTGCAGTACTTCATCGTTACCCGGTCCCGTAATCCACAGCCGCTCCGGCCTGACCCGGAAAACCGATCGATCGTCGGATGAATATGCTCGCCCAATTCCGCTCGGAATCCGGCAATTCAACGTCACTGCCAGCTTGTCGCATACGGACTCGAAACTGCGTCTCCAGCCCGCAACCTGGACGAGATTTCGCTCCAGGCGTTCGCAGATCGATACGGCCGGCGAGCCTTCCGCGGCACCGATCTTACCGGGCTTGTAAACGGCCCCGAGCGCTGATTTGGCTTCAGCCACGCAGTCGTTCTCCCTTGGGGTCGACGAAGTGCGGTGACGCAATTCGAACGGCCGTGACTTCCTTGCGCAACGGGAAGACGGCGTCTAGCACGTCTCCCCTTCTGGACAATCCTCCAGACACGAAACCCAGCCCGATATGCATTGAAAGCTCCGGAGAAAAAGCGATGGAAGAAACGTAACCCAGGCCGTGTCCGCCATGTTGCCCCTGCTCGCACAAGATCGCCCCTGCCCTGAATTCGTCCCCGTCATTCACCGGTTTCAGTCCCACCAATTGCGGACGCGCGGGGTCGACCATGCCTTCACGTTGCAACAGGGCGCCACCGACAAAGGGTTTTTTCCTGCTTGCCATCCGGCCCATTCCAAGGTCGATCAGGTTGCTCCGGCCGTCCAGTTCGGGACCGGCAACGTGCCCTTTTTCGGTTCGGAGAATATTCAGCGCCTCCGTACCGTAAGGCACGATTCCGAAGGCTTGCCCGGCGTCGTAAACAGCCTGCCATACAAATTCTCCATGACCTGCGGGCACATACACCTCGTAGGCCATCTCCCCTGAAAAACTCAGTCGGCTCACACGTACCGGAATGCCATCCAGATGCCCGTGGTCGACTCCCATGAACGGGAGCGTCTCATTGCTGAAATTGATGTCGTGAATGAGTTTCGTCAGAAGATTTCGGCTCAGCGGGCCCGCGACGGCGACTGCCGCCCACTGGCTGGTCACGCTCGTCAATTGCACGTTCAGATCGGGCCACGCGGTCTGGAGCAAGTACTCGAGATGGGTCAGGACCTCCGAATCACCGGCGGTGGTCGTCGTCATGAAGTAGTCGTATTCCGATATCCGCGACGTGGTGCCGTCGTCCAGGGCGATCCCGTCCAACCGCAGCATCATGCCGTATCGCACCCTGCCGGGTTTGAGCGTATCGAAGTTGTTGACGTAGACGCGGTTCAGGAATTCCGCCACATCCGGGCCCTGGACATCGATCTTGCCGAGACTGGAAACGTCGGTCATCCCTACCCGTTCCCGCACCGCCGCCGCTTCGCGAATACTGGCTGACCTCACTGACTCGCCTGGCTGCGGGAAGTACCAGGGCCGGACCCACAGGTTGGTTTGCGTGAAGACCGCGCCGTTGCGCTTGTGCCAGTCGTGCATGGGTGAGCGCCGGGTGGGCCTGAAATGCTCATGCTTTGTCTGGGCCGCCATCGCACCCACCAGTACCGGCCGATAAGGCGGCCTGAACATGGTGGTGCCGACATCCTTGATGTCCGTCCTGTGCAGGCCCGCCATGATTGCCATGGCGTTGAGGTTCGCCGTCTTGCCCTGGTCGGTGGCCATGCCCAGGGTGGTATAGCGTTTCAGCAATTCGACGGAATCGTATCCCTCCCGGTGAGCCAGGCCGATGTCGTCCGACTTGACGTCGTTCTGGATGTCTACGAATTTCATTGCGGATTTCGAACGGCGCGTATCGGGTACTGCCCAGATGGCTTCGGTGGCCAAGTCGGGTTCGTCGTCCGGCAGATCGGATGCAGCGCTGGTTCGGGCGGATCGTGGTGTAGATCCGCATTGTTCCGCGGCGGCATTTCCGGCGCGCTCACCGCTGCGCACGCAATCCACCAGTCCCAGGTCGCAAGCGGCGCCGCCGGCCAACAGGAATCCCTCCGGAACGTCCCCCGCCACGAACATGGCGCGCTTGTCGTCGTAGACCGGTTTTGGCCCGCGCTGGCTCAGCAGGTGCAGCGTTGGCGTCCATCCCCCGGACACCAGCAAGGCGTCGCAACGCAACCTGAACCTGGTCCCTGGCGGCTGCGAGTCTGCCTGCGGATACTCCGTCACATCGACGCTGCGCACACCTTGCCAGCCATTCGCCCTGGAGACCGCATGGCCAGGATGAAGCGTGACGCCCGCGTCCCGTGCGGCCTCAATCAGTCCGGAGTCGACCTCGCGCCTTGAATCGATCACGGTGACGTCGGAACCCGCGTTGGCCAGCGCGATGGCTGAGCTGTAGGCACTGCTGTTGTTCGTGAAGACGGCAATCTTCCGCCCGACACTTACGGCAAATCGGTTGGCGTAAGTTCGTGCTGCCGATGCCAGCATGACGCCCGGAAGATCGTTGTTGCCGAACACGATGGGCCGCTCGATCATTCCGGTGGCGAGGATCGCGCGCCGTGCACGCACGATCCAGAAGCGCTGCCATGGCTCGAATGGATCGGGATCGCTGCGATATTCATTGATGCGTTCGACCAGGCCGAACACCAGGTTGTCGTACGCGCCGAATACGCAGGTACGCTTCATGATGCGCACGTTGGCCATGGATTCCAGCTCTGCGGCCACAGCGTTCAGCCACTCGTCCGTCTGTCCGCCCGGACTCCGCGCCAGCAGGGACCCACCCAATTCGAAGTCGTCTTCCACCAGGATAACCCGCGCCCCGCTGCGTCCGGCGCAGAGCGCCGCCATCAATCCCGACGGACCGGCGCCGACCACCAATACGTCGCAAAACGCCTCGGCTTTCTCGTAGTGGGCCGGGTCCGGCGTGGTCGCGGCGGCACCCAGCCCCGCGGCCTGGCGTATGAAATGTTCATAGATGAGCCACGATTTGCGGGTCGGGCCCATGAAGGTCTTGTAGTAGAAGCCGGCCGCGAACAGCTTGGGGAACAGTCCCACCGCGCTCAGCACATCGAGGCGCAATGAGGGCCATCTGTTCTGGCTCCTGGCGATGAGCCCGTCGAACAGCTCTACGCCTGTTCCGCGGACGTTGGGAACGACACGATCACCGGACTCCATCGTAAAGAGCGCATTGGGCTCCTCGATGCCCGCGGAGTAAATCCCGCGCGCCCGGTGATACTTGAAGCTGCGCGCAACGAGCCTTACGCCGTTGGCCAACAGAGCGGCGGCCAGAGTATCGCCGGAGAACCCTGCATATCGGCGGCCGTCGAACGAGAAGGAGCGAGGCTCCGTTCGATCGATACGACCGCCGTCCGGGAGGCGGCAAGCCTGATCAGTCATCTTCCTGCCGTGCCTGTGCGGCGTCCGGCCAGGCTACGTCGCGCGCTGGGGTGACCGATTCGATCGCGTGCGAAACGGTATGGCGCTCCACCCGCAACCACTGTGCGCAGCCACTTCGATGCTGCCAGTACTCCTTGTGCTCGGCCTTCGGGTTGTCGCGGAACATCACGAACTGGGTCCAGTGATCGATATCCGGGTCCCCCAGATCGGGAAACTGGCCGGAGGCATCACCGCCGTAGACGAACTCGGTGAAGTCCCGCACGCCGCAGTAAGGGCAAGGAATCCTCAGCATGGTCGCGCCATCAGTGGTGCCACGGCGTGGGCCCCACTCCTTTTTCGTCCATCTGGTAACCGCGATGAAAACGGTTCAGCGTGAACTTTGCGTTCAACTCATGGGGCTGGCCAGTAGCGAGCGTGTGCGCGTAGCACCATCCGCTCGCCGGAGTCGCCTTGAAGCCGCCATAGCACCATCCGGTATTGATGTAGAGCCCGTCTACGGGAGATTCACAGATGAACGGGCTGCCGTCCATGGACATGTCCATTACACCGCTCCAATGCCGGAGCAGCCGGATAGTCGACATGAGCGGAATCACCGCCTTGGCACACGCCATGATCTCCTCGATCATGGGCAGATCGCCCCGCTGCCCGTAGGAGTTGTACCCGTCAAGGTCTCCACCCATCACCATTCCACCCTTGTCGGATTGCGATATGTAGAAGTGGACCGCGTTGAACGAGATTACATGGTGAAGGATCGGCTTGATGGGTTCGGTTACGAAGGCCTGCAGGAGATGGGTTTCTATGGGCAGCCGAAAGCCGGCCATCCTGGCCATGTGACCCGTGTGGCCGGCGACTGCAAGGGCGACTTTCCCAGCATGGATCTTTCCGCGTGATGTTTCGACGCCGACAATCTTTCCGCGGTCCCACAGGTAGTCCGTCACCTCGCAGTTCTGGATGATGTCCACGCCGTATCGATCTGCCCCGCGAGCGTAGCCCCATGCCACCGCGTCGTGCCGTACCGTGCCGGCGCGTCGTTGCCAGAGCCCTCCAAGGACAGGGAACCTTGCGCGGTCGGAATAATCCAGAATCGGCACCTTGCGCCGCACTTCCTCCCGCGTCAGTAGCTCCGCATCGATGCCATTCAATCGCATGATGTTGCCGCGCCGCGCCGCACCGTCCATCTGCGCGGGGGTATGGCACAGGTTGATCTGGCCACGCGGGGAGTACATGACGTTGAAGTTCAGATCCTGGCTGAGGCCCTCCCAAAGTTGCAGCGACTTCTCGTAGAACCCGGTGTTGCCTTCGATCATGTAGTTCGATCGAACGATCGTCGTATTACGGCCGGTGTTGCCGCCCCCGATGTAGTTTTTCTCGAGTACGGCGACGTTGCGGACGCCGTGGTTTTTGGCCAGGTAGTACGCGGTGGCAAGGCCGTGTCCCCCGCCGCCCACAATCACGACATCGTACGAGCGCTTGGGGTCGGCATCCCGCCACGCGCGCGGCCAACCCTTGTTCCCGCCAAGGGCATTCCTGAGCAGGCTGAACGCCGAGTAGCGCATGAGCTGTTTTAGATGAGTTGGTCGTAGCTCGGCGAGTAGTATTTCATCCAGAACTCGCCGCGCATGTCGCGCAGCGTCGGGACCGAAATACGGGCCTTGTCGACCAGGTCAAGATCGCAATCGGCGATGAGTACGGCGTTCTCTTCCTGCCCGAGCTTGGCGATCACTTCGCCCATGGGATTTACGATCATGCTCTCGCCGAAGTAGCTGTTCTGATGCTCCGGGCCCACGCGGTTGGAATAGATCGCGAACAGGCCGTTGTCGACGGCTCGCATGACGTTGAGGTTGTCCCAGTGCACGCCGTGGGCGTACCCCGGCGCGGCCGTGGGACAGAACAGCATTTCCGCCCCCAGGATCGCGTTGATGCGGGCGGTCTCCGGATAGCGGCGGTCGTGGCAGACGATGACGCCGAACTTCGCGTTCGGTTCGAAGTCTGTTTCCAGCACCTTGAAGTCCTGGCCGGCGCGGAAATACATCTTTTCCAGGGCCTGTACGCCGGCGACCTGGGTCTTTCGATAGTTGCCCACTACCTCGCCGGACGGGCCGATGATCGGGGCCGAGTTGTAGTAGATCCCCGGCGCGCCCTGCTCGAATATCGGGAAGATCACGTAGTTTCCGTACTTTTTCGTGAGCTCGCCCACCGCTGCGGTGCTCGGACCCGGAATGGTCTCCGCATCCAGGAAAATATCGTTGTCCTTTTCGCCGTATACGCGAACGTAGTCCGTGGTGCAGAGCTCCCCGCCCATGATGATCCGGGCTCCGTCTTGGGACGCCTGTTCGATCAGTGCGAGAGACCGGTCCACTTTTGCCTGCACGCTGCTGTCTGGCATGGCCAGTTCCTGCAATACCGCAACTCTGATGGTTCTGTTTGACATCTCTATCCCCTGGCTAAAGTTCTATACCCTGGCTAAAGTCGAAATCATGCGGGCGCGGCTTCAAGAAACTGCGCCCTACCCTTGGTCACAAGAAGTTCGCCGTTTTCAAGCAGCACCTCGCCGCGCTGCATGACCAGCTCTGGCGCCCCGAGGCATCGACGACCTTCGTACATCGTGTAGTCCGTCTTCGTGTGTTGAGTCACCCCCCTGACCTCATGTTCCCGGGTCGGGTCGAATATGAGCACGTCCGCATCCGCGCCTGCCTGCAGGACGCCCTTTCGGGGGTAAATGCCGAAAATCTTCGCCGGCTTTTCGGCCATCAGTTCCACCAGCTTGCACAGGCTGATGGACCGCCTGTTGAATCCTTCATCGTAGGTGACCGTGAACATGGTCTCCTGGCCGGGCAAACCCGCGGGCGCCTTGAAGACATCGCCCCAGCGCGGTTCCTTGGTCTCGATCAGGTGACCGGCCGTATCGGCGCCGATCACGTCGATGGTGCCGTCCTTGACGGCCTGCCAAAGCGCATCGATGTCCTGCTGCTCACGTAGCGGCGGGCTCACCTTCGCCAGGGAACCCATGTCCCGCATCTCCTGGTCGGTCAACGTCAGGTAGTGCGTGCAGGTCTCCGCGAAGATCGGCGCCGAGCTCCACTGGCGAAACAGCTTGACCACCTCGAGCGCTTCCCAAGTGCTGATGTGCACCACGTAGATCGGGCAGTCGAGCGTCTTTCCGAAGCTCAGAATCCGGAACACGGCTTCCGCCTCGCAGATGTCCGGGCGCGATGGTCCGTAGTATTCCGGGCCGGTCTTGCCCTCGGCCGAGAATCGGTCTTCGAGGAAGTCGCAGAGGTCTCCGTTCTCCGCGTGGACGCAGAACAGGCCGCCGTTGTCCTTCAAGGTGCTCAGGATGTGCAGAATGTCGCTGTCCGCGAGGTACATGCCCCGCCGCTTGTACGCCATGAACCCCTTGAACGAGCGTACGCCGGCCTCGCAAATCTTCGGAATGACGCTTTCGAGGTCGGCCAGATCGCTGCTGACCAGGCTGCAGTGCAAGCCGAAGTCGATCACCGAGTCCTGGGCGCCTTCATCGATGAAGTAGTTGACGGCGTCCCAGAGATTCCCTTCAACGCCCCAGGCCTTTACCGCGCCGATGTACGGGATAAGGGTCGTCACGCCACCGTAGACGGCGGATCTCGAAAGCGTATCCAGCCGGTCGGCGTAGACCGGGTGCAGGTGCGCCTCGACAATCCCGGGCAGGACGAATTTTCCGGTGGCATCGATGGTTCTGGCGGCGGTCCTGGCAGCGGTCTCGTCGCTCCCCGGCCGCTCGATACTGTCGATGATCCCATCGCTGATGAAGACATCCGCCACGCGCAGTTCGGAACTGTTGACCAGTACGCCGCCCTTGATGTGAATGTCTGAGCCGTTGCTCGCCATTGTTTTCTCGCTATTCCTTTGTCGCTACCAGTTCGAAATGTAATAGGCGGCGCCGGCCAGGCCGATAACAGCCGCAATCAGTATGTAATGGACCAACGAGAGACGTTTCCTTTCCGTGGGAGGCTCAATCTCCGTGGGTGATTCACCCTCGGAGGCGGCGCTCGCAGATTCATCCACCACCATGGCCGACAGTTTGCCGAAAAACTTGTCAGCCATGCTGCGCGCAACATTGTCCACCACCCGTGCCCCCATCTGGCCGATCTTGCCGCGAAGGCTCGCATCCACCGCGTAGCTGAGCACCGTGTCGCCCCGGCTGTCCGTCAACGACACCTTGACGGAACCCTTCGCAAACCCTGACGGCCCACCGTCGCCCTTTCCGGAGAGCGTGTAGGAGTTCGGCGGATCGAGATCTGACAATTGGATAGCGCAGGAAAATTTCGTCCGGATGGGGCCGACCCTGGTCGTCATCTTCGCCTTGAAGTCCGTATCGGAAACCTTGTCGAAACTCTCGCAGCCCTCCAGGCAGGCCTGCAGCACCGAGGGTTCGTTCAATGCCGCCCACACGGCCTCGCGGCCTGCGGCAATTCGATATTCCCCTCGCATTTCCACAACGGATCTCCCGGCTCGCTCAGCCGCTCACCAACGCCTGATGGCCCGCGCAGGACGAACATGACAAGGCAGCTTATCCAAGAAGCATGTCCTCAAGCACGCGCCGGACCCAGACCTCGGTCATGGCCCGGCGATAATCCCCGGAAGCCTGGGCGTCCGTCGGCGGATCGGCTTCCGATGCCGCCGCTGCCGCTGCTTCGGCAATCAGTTCCTTCGTTGGCCTCTTGCCGTCCAGGACGCCTTCGGCGTTGAGCGCCCGTATCGGCGTGGGCGCCACGCTTCCGAGCCCGATGCGAACGTCCGCGCACTTGCCGACCCAGTCGCGCCGCATCGACACAGCCACCGTCACGGTCGCGAACGCCTCCTCGGAGGTGCACGTGTATTTCATGAACCGGGTTTCCCTGCGGGCTCTCGGGACCGGAACCTGAAACTCCATCAGCACTTCGTCTTCACCGAGATCCGTCACGAACAGATCGTGGTAGAAGTCCTTCAGCGGAATCAGCCGCTCACCGGCAGGACCTGCAATCCTGGCCTGCGCGTCCAGCGCCAGGAGCGCCGGCGCCGGGTCCGACGCGCCGTCGCCGTGGCTGATGTTCCCGCCCAGAGTCCCCATGTTGCGGATCGCGGGCGACCCCACGCGGCCGCAGGCTTCAGACAGCAGCGGGGCTGCACTGCGAACCTGCTCGGAGCGCACGATCTCGCTGTGGGTGACGGCGGCGCCGATATGCAGCGTGCGCCCGTTGCGCTCGATACGGTGCAGTTCCGGAATGTCCGACAGGCTGATGATGACCCGCGGTTCGACCAGGCGTTCCCGCAGCAGGATCACGACCGTGAGGCCGCCGGCCATCATCAGGGCGTCATCGCCGAATTCCTGTCGCAGGGCCACCGCCTGATCGACGGACGTCGGCGCCCGGTAGTCGAAGTCCGGCAGGCTCATGAAGACATCCCGGGTGACTCGGGTTGGCCGGTTGCCTGGTCCTCGGCCACGGCCATCACCGCGCGGACGCTGCCCGCATAGCCCGTACACCGGCAGATGTTGCCGACCAATGCTTCGCGAACTTCGTGCTCGGTCGGCCTCGGGTTTTCCTTCAGAAACGAGGCAGCCATCATCAGGAAGCCCGGCGTGCAGTAGCCGCACTGCACGGCCCCGTTGTCGATGAAGGCCTCCTGCAACGGGTGCAGTCTCCCGTTTTCCCGCAGACCTTCGACCGTCGTCACGTCTTTACCACGGCACCGGATCGCCAATTCCAGGCATGATCGGATGGGCACGCCGTCGACGAGGACGGTGCAGGCGCCGCAAACGCCCTGCTGGCAACCGTCCTTGGTGCCGACCAGGCCGAGATCGTCCTTGATCAGATCGATCAGCGTCCTGTTGACCGGGATCTCAAGGTCATGCGCCTCGCCGTTGACGGTGATGGCCAGTGTCTCTTTAGGACTCATCGCTTCCTGCCCGTTGACCTGCCCGGCACGTTACGCCCCGGCCCCATTGAGCGCATTCAATACCTTTTCCGAAGTGATCGGCAGGCTCGTGATGCGCGCGCCGACCGCGTTGTAGATCGCGTTGGCAACCGCGGCCGACGTGGGCGCGAGCGCCGGTTCGGACAAGCCCTTGGCGCCGAACGGGCCTTCTTCGTGGAAGGTGTCGACAAAGCCGGTCACGATCTCGGGAATGTCCATTGTGGTCGGCAACTTGTAGTCGACAAACGTCGGATTCGTGATGACGCCTTCGGACACGTGCATCTGCTCGCAAAGCGTCGTACCGAGACCCTGGACCACCCCGCCCACGATCTGGCCTTCCGCGCCCTCCGGGTTGATGATCGTGCCGGCGTCGTGAGCCGCAACGATTCTCAGGATCTTCACGCGGCCCGTTTCCACGTCCACCTCCACGTCCGCGATCTGGGTCGCATACATCCAGAACGCCGACATCTTGGGGGTCTGGCCGGTCTCCTTGTCGGGGGGCTTCGCCGAGGGCGGGGTGAATGTGCCTTCGCCCTGCACGGTGGCGCCGCGAGGTCCGAAATGACCCTTGATGATCTCATCCGCGGTCATGAAGACATTCGAATCCTTCTTGCAGACCGCGCCTTCCCGGTAGACCAGCGACTCCACCGGGGCATCCAGCAACGGTGCCGCCATCCTGCACAGCTTTCCCTTGAGATCGTCGGCGCCCCGAATCAGCGCGTTGCCGGCATGAAAGACCGACCGGCTGCCGCTGGTGGATTGGTCGAACGGCGTGTAGTCCGTATCCGGTGACCGCATCCTCACGTGACCCATGGGAAGTTCGAGCCGTTCGGCGACGATCTGGCGCAGCGCGGTGTAGATGCCCTGCCCCAGTTCGACGGTACTGCACAGGACGTTCACGGTGCCGTCGGTGTGCATCTTGACGATCACCGAAGACGTCGACGGCGTATTGGTGAGCTTGTGCATGGTGGCGATGCCACGTCCGCGCACGACCTTGGGGTTGTCCGAAGGCTCGTTCCTCATGTCGCGTTCGGAGAGGTCCACGGCCATGCGCAGCGAATCCTTCACACCGACACTCGTGCGAAGCACCTCGCCCGTACAGGTCTTGTCGCCGAGGTTTACGAGGTTGCGCATGCGGATCTTCACGGGATCGATGCCGAGCCTCGTGGCGATCATGTCCATCTGGGACTCGTGCGCCCAGGTGAGCTGCGGCACACCGAAGCCCCGAAACGATCCGCCCAGGGGATTGTTCGTGTAGACGCAGTAGGAATCCACGCACACGTTGGGTATCCGGTATGGTCCCGTTCCGCTGAACGCGCCGTTGCGGGCCACCAGCGGACCCGTGTCGGCATACCCTCCGGTGTCGAAAACCGCCTTGATCTTGCGCGCGACGATGGTGCCGTCGCGCTTGACGCCGGTCCTGAAGGTCAGGTGCACGGGATGCTTGCAGACGCTGGCGATGAATTCCTCGTCCCGCGTGAAAGCCACCTTCACGGGCCGGCCGTTGGTATGGCTGGCCAGCGCCACCACCAGCGGTTCGATGCGCAGGTAGTTCTTGCCTCCGAAGCCGCCGCCCACTTCCGTGCAGATGATGCGCACCTTGTTCTGCGGCAGGTCAAGCGCGCTGGCCATGTCCCGAAGCGCGTTGTACGGCGACTGACAGCTTGTCCAGACCGTTACGCTGCCGTCTTCGTCGACCTTGGCGATGCCGACATGCGGCTCCATGGAGCAGTGCTGGATATTCTGGGTCGTGAAGACATCCTCGTAGATCTCATCCGAATCGGCGAACCCCTGCTCCACATCGCCACGCCGGATCCTGGTGTGCCCGACAATGTTCGTCCCGGGATGACGGTTGTAGAACCCCTCCATTTCGTACTCGCCCAGGTCTTCATGCACCAGGACGCTGTCGGGCTGCATCGCCTCCACCGCGTCATAGACGCCCGGCAATTCCTCGTATTCCACGTCGATCAGGTCGATGGCCTTGCGCGCGATGTCCTTGTTGATGGCGGCCACCGCAGCGACCGGTTCGCCTGCGTAGCGTACCTTGCCGCGGGCGAGAAACGGCTCGTCCTGGATCGAAGAGCCGAATTTCTGATCCGGCAGGTCGTGCGAGGTGATGGCCGCGCATACGCCCGGGAGTGCGCGGGCACGACCGACGTCGATGGAAACGATGCGCGCGTGGGGGTACGGCGACCGCAGCGCCTTGCCGTGCAACATGCCCGGCAAGGCGAAGTCGGTGCCATAGACCAGTTTGCCCGTAACCTTGTCGACCAGGTCGCCGCGCCTGGGCGACTTGCCGACGTACTTCAGCGTCTGGCCAGCCTGTTGCCCGGATTCGAGGCCATCCATGGTTCGGTTTCCTGTTCGCGAATCACGGATTGTCGAGAACGGCCCCCGGCGAACGCTGTACCGCGATCTCCCGTTCGGTTGCCGTGTGCGGCTGACCGATCGGCTCCGCCAGCAATTCCACCAGGTCCGGGCGCAGGTCGAGGAGCAGTTCCAGGTTCTCCACGACGTTGTCCAGTTTCTCGAACGGGATGCCGAAAATGACCTCTTCCGGCTTGATCTTGACGAATTGCCGGAAACCGAAACAACCCAGTGTGTAGCTGACCTCGCCGGTCATCAACGGCTTCGACATGACCATGGAGCAGGTCGACGGACCCGTGGTCCCCTGCGTCGCGCCGCCGGCTTCGTAGTCCGCTGCGCGAGCCAGGAACAAGCCCGCCTTTGCGCTCAGGAAGACGTTGACGACACCGCCGCCCCAGGAAATGTCCAGCGGGAAATCATCGAGCGGCCCGAAGACCATGTACTCGACGGTGCCGGAGGGCACGATCTCGTAGTGGGGCAGATTACGCCGAAACGCGACGGGCGACCTCACGATGCTTCGTCCCTTGTAGGGGAATTTACCCGCCGGCCAGTCGCCCGAGTACTGCCCTTCGAACGGCGGCGTGAAGCCGAGGTAATGGCTGCCGTTCTTGCAGTCCCGGTTGTTCTCGACATCGGCATAGAAGGTCTTGCGTTCGAGCCTGGCCACATCGAGGAACATGCAGCCCTTCAATGTGCGATCGATTCGCGGGATGTCTTCGGGTGGTTTTCTCGTCGTCCACACGACGCCCACCGGCGGCGTCTCAAGGTGCAATGCCTTCATCAAGCGATCGGACTGATCCTTGAAGGGTGCGTTGTTTTCCTCTGTCATATTGCTACTCCTACTCCCTGATCGTTAAAGACTGAATTCGGCTGCCATCCCAGTTCCCCGGAAACCGTCATTGCGGCGGCCCGAACCAGCCGCCGGAACTTCCGGACCGTGCCCGCATTCAGCCTGGCTTCCAGGGAAAGCACGTTGACGGATGCGATGGCGGCACCCTCATGATCGAACACCGGTGCGGAAATCGATCCGGCACCGGGCAGGCGTTCGCCCAGCGTATAGGCGGTTCCGGTGCTGCGAATCTCCTTCAATTGCCTGTTCAGCTTCCGGACCTGCGTGGCGCTCAGGTTCGCATCTTTCACGATGCCGAGTACCTCCGCCTCGTCCATGAAGGCCAGGATCGCCTTCCCCCCCGCTCCGACGTGGAGCGGCAGGGGCCACCCGATTTCAGCCACGTACCGGATCTCGTGGGAGGTATCCAGGCGCTCGACGACCACGCGATGATTGTTGTCCCGCAGGTTCAGCGTGACTGTTTCCCGGGTCTTTTGGCGCAAGTCCCGCAGGTGCGGAAGCGCGATCATGGAAACCTCCGACCCGCGCAGTACGCCTGACGTCAATTGAAGCAGACCGTAGCCCAGTGTGTATTGGTGGCTTTCCGGGTCCATGCGCACGAATCTCACGCGTGTCAGGCTCGCCAGGATGCGGTGAACCGTGCTCTTGCCCAGATTGACCCGCCTGGCAATTTCGGTGACACCCATCAGGCCGCCGTCTTCGGCCAGGGCCTCGAGGACCTGGGCTGCACGCTCGATGGATTGAATGTGTTGGGCCATGCGTTGGTTTTGTGCCTGGGCGTGTTCCACAATGTAGAACGCATGTTCCAGAATTTTAGCCGAAATGGGCTATCAAGTCGATAGCGGATTGGCCTATTGAACGGTTGCAGACCTCGAATCGAACCGCGCCCGAACCGCGTCCGGCCCCAGCCCCTGGGTGATGAAGACGAGCTTTGAGGTGCGGTCCTCGCCCGGCCAGCGATCCAGCCAGCGGATCGGGAAGAAAACATGCTGCACCCCATGCACCACCGCCGGTTGTTCCGACCTGTCCGCAACATTGAGCAACCCCTTCATCCGCAACAGGTTTTCGCCGAATTCCAGGGCAAGATCCTGCATGAACTCGTTGAATTCGTCCCTGTCGACGGGTTCATCGAGTTCGATCAGGAAGGTTCTTATGCCGGATTGGTCGCTGTCGTGAGCGTGGACGTGCGGGTGGTCGTTGCAGTCTGCCTTGTGCCGGGTTTCTTCCGTTGAACCCATCCATTGAGATATGTCCGCCAGGACCTGTTCGGTGTCTTCCGTCTCGTAAGGCATCAGATCCTCCGGATCGATGGCGCCATTCGCAACTTCATGAACGACGGCCCTGGGATTGATCTGCCGGACCCGTTCCTTCAATTCCAGGTAGCTGTCCCGGCCGGACAGCGGTTCGACCAGGTCCGTCTTGGAGAAGATCAATTGATCGGCGATGGCGATCTGTTTCACCGCCTCCGGAAACTGCCTGATCGACGATGAGCCCGCGATGGCGTCGACCAGCGTGACGACACCGCCGAGACGGTATCGGTTCAGCAGGTGCTCATCGGTCATGAGCGTGTGCATGATGGGCGCGGGATCGGCCAAGCCGGTCGTTTCGACGATCACTCGCTCAACCGGCGGAATCCGCCCGGCGTCCAGCCACATGGAGAGCGAACCCAGCTTGTCCTGAAGATCGCCGCGAACGGTGCAACAGATGCAGCCGTTGTTGATTTCGATCATCTCCTCCGAACTCGTCTCCACCAGCAGGTGGTCGATGCCGATCTCGCCGAACTCGTTGATGATGATCGCCGTCATCTTCATGTGCGGCTGCTTGACGAGGTGGTTGAGCAACGTGGTCTTGCCGCTACCCAGAAAGCCGGTGATGATCACGACCGGGATCTTCGGGTTGCTGGACACCGTGAGTCGGTTCATTGCCCGGTCATTCTACCCTTGCGGCGCAGGGCGCGCGTGGTGCCGGTGCGTGGCTCTGGGAAAATCCGTCGCGCTCGCTGGTCGAATCAGTTGGTCTATACTCTAATGATTGACCACGCACGGGCACCCAATGCTTCGGAAGCGAAGCCAAAACAACAGGCCCGGCGTCTTCCATTTATTGCCGCATGACTCTTGGCACGCAACCGGATGCTGCCGTTGATCAGAACAAGAAAGGAGATGGGGATGTACAACAACAAAGGGCAACTGAGCCTCAATCCATTGGCGATTCTCCCCCTGGTTCTCATCACCTTGACAGGGACCCAGGCCTGCGCCCAGGAAATCGACCCCGAAATCTTCAACCAACTCGAATACCGCCACATCGGACCCCCGGGCAACCGCGTCTCCGCCGTAGCCGGCGTTCCCGGCGACCCCGCCGTCTACTACGCCGGAAACCCGGCAGGTGGCATTCACAAGACCATTGACGGCGGCATCACCTGGTTCCCGATCTTCGATGACCAGGAAGTCCCCTTCATCGGGGAGGTGGCCGTGGCGCCTTCCGACCCCGACATCGTCTGGGCCGGGACCGGTGAGATCTGGTTCAGAAATAACAACAAGTACCTGCCTATCGGCAACGGCGCCTACAAGTCGACCGATGCGGGCGAGACATGGACTCACGTGGGACTCGACAGGACGGGCCGGATAGGCCGGATCGTGATTCATCCGGAGAATCCCGACATCGTCTTCGTGGCAGCCATGGGCCACAGCTTCGGACCTCAGGAGGAGCGGGGCGTCTACCGCACCAACGATGGTGGAGAGACCTGGGAGCGGGTTCTCTTTGTCAATCCGGACACGGGCGCTTCCGACGTCGCCATGTCTCCCGACAACCCGGATGTTCTCTTTGCCGGGATGTGGCAGACCTGGGGGGAGAGAAGCGGCGGGCCGGGCAGCGGCCTGCATGTCTCCAGGGACGGCGGAGACACGTGGGAGCATCTCACCGGCAACGGTCTGCCCGAACCCCCGGTGGGCAAGCACGGGATCGCCATCGCGCCGAGCGACCCCAGCCGAATCTATGTGCTGATCGAGACCGGCGGCGGCATGCCCTTCCAGGGGCAGGAAACCAGCAGCGGCCAGCTATGGGCCTCGGACGACGGCGGGGAGAATTGGGAGCTGAGGAGCTACGACCTCAACATGGCCGGCCGGACCCATTACTACACGCGGGCCGAGGTCGCACCGGACAACCCCGACAAGATCTTCTTCCTTTCGGCCCCGCTCAGCCTGTCCATGGACGGCGGAAGGAGCATCACGACGGTCGGCCAGCAGATGCATGGCGACCATCACGACATGTGGATCGATCCGACCGACGGAAACCGGATGATCGACTCCAACGACGGTGGCGTGGGCATCTCCTATAACGGCGGCACAAGCTGGTCGCAGATCAATATCGCCAACGCCCAGATGTACCACGTCACCGTGGACAACCAGATTCCCTACAACGTGTACGGCAACCTTCAGGACGGACCGTCACACCGCGGCCCGAGCAACAGCCGCACGACGGTCAGAGGGGGCGGGGGAATCGCCAGAGGCGAATGGCATGCCGTCGGAGGCACCGAAGCCGGCATTGCCGTGGCCGACCCCGTGGACAACAACATCATCTGGTCCACCGGACATCCCGGCGGCGCGCTGGATATCTACGATCTGCGCACCGGCCACAAGCGCGAAGTCGGCGTGTGGCCGGACTACGCCTGGGGCTGGGCGGATATCGACCTCAGGTATCGGTTCTACAGAACCTTTCCCCTCATGATTTCGCCCCATGACCACAATCGGGTTTACGTCGGCAGCCAGTATGTGCACATGACCACCAACGGCGGGCATAGCTGGGAGACCATCAGCCCGGACCTTTCCACGGGTGACTTAAGCAGACTGCAGAGCATGCCGAGCCTGACGCCCATGAACTCGGGCACGGAAGACGGCGTCGTCTTTGCCATCGCCGAGTCGCCTCTGCAGGAGGGTGTGATCTGGGCCGGTACGAACGACGGGCTCATGCACGTCACCCTGGATGGCGGCGCGAACTGGACCAATGTCACCGCCAACATTCCCGATTTGCCACCGTGGGGAATTGTCAGCCACATCGAAGCGTCGAGGTACGGTCCGGGCACCGCCTACATCGCGGTCAACCTCCACGAGCAGAACATCCGCAATCCCTTTGTCTACAAGACCAGCGACTACGGCGAGAGCTGGCAGGACCTGACCGCCACGCTCCCCACGAGCGACACCTTCAGCATCAATACCCGCGTCATAGAGGAGGACCCGGTACGTGAAGGCCTGCTCTACCTGGGAACCGACTACGCCCTGTTCGTCTCTCTCGACGACGGCGCCACATGGTTCCTCCTGCACACGAACCTGCCCCACACGCCCGTACACGGGGTGGTTGTCGAGGAGCATTTCAACGACCTGGTGCTGGGGACGCACGGCCGCGGCTTCTGGATCCTTGACGACATCACGCCGCTTCAGCAGCTCACGCCTGAAATTCTCGAATCGGACGTGCATCTCTTCGATCTGCGGTCGACTTATCGCTTCCAGCCGATCGAGCCCCCTGTAGCCCAGCGAGGCGATCCGAGTGTCGGGGACAACCCACCCTACGGAGCGTCCATCAACTATTACCTGGGGACTGATGGGGCGTCCGACGTCACCATCAGCATTGTGGATGAGGAGGGCCAAACAATAAGGTCCCTCAATGGTTCGGGGGATCACGGAATCAACAGGGTCTGGTGGGATCTCCGGTACGACCTGACCGACGAGCCCAGACTGCGAACCAGCCCCCTCATCGCGCCGTGGGTCGAGCTGGGCCCGGAAGGCTGGAGACCGATCCCCGGCGGGGCAGCGGGACGTACGGCCATCATGGCGCCTCCCGGCAACTACACCGTGACGCTCTCGGTCGACGGAGAGGAAACCAGCGGGGATCTCGTGGTGATCAAGGATCCACATACCGTTGGAACCGAGGAGGATATCCAGGCTCAGACAAGCCTCTTGCTTGAGGTTCGCGATGTCGTCAACAGCGTGGTGGGGATCATCAATCAAGCCGAAATCATCAGGAGCCAGATCTATGCGCTCCAGGACGATCTTGGGGACGATGACAGCACCCAGGCAATCGTCGCCGCGTCGGAGCAACTGGACCAGGCGATCGTCTCCGTGGAAGAGAATCTCTACGAGATGTACTCGACAGGGAGGGGGCAAGACTACACCTTCAGAGAGCCAAGCCGGTTGCTTATCCGGCTTCTGGGCCTTGTCGGACACATCGCCAACGCCGATTTCCCTCCGACTGTACAACTGACTGAAATGGCCGCGGAATTCGCGACTCTCCAGGAAGGCTATCTGAACCAGTTCGACGCAGTGCTTGCCGAGGATCTTGCCGCGTTCAACAGCCTGCTTGAGGAGAACGACCTGCCTCCCATAGCCCTGAGTGAGTAATGACGGTCTTTGAAGAACTCGCGGGGAGGACTGCGGGGTGCCGGTGGCGCGTGCGCGTGGGCTCTGCGTTTCATTGACCGCCGGGTAGCTTCAGCCGGTGCGGAGCTGATGCGGAGCCGGCGAATCATGCGCTCGACCCTGTGCATCGCCAGGATCCTCGCAGTCGGACCGGCGTTGGCCCATGGACAGGGCGCAGGGTCGATGGAGGAAGTCATTCTCACCGCGGCGCCGGGGCCAACGCGTGCCTCGCGTCCGGCGTTGGTACTCGACCACGAGGCATTGCAGATACGCCAGCCCGTTGCGGTTGCCGAGGTTTTTCGCACGGTCACGGGCGTCTTCGTGCGCACCAATTCACGCGGCCAGGCCGTGCCGCGTATCCGCGGCGCCGAGGAGCGTCAGACGCTGGTGTTCCTCGACGGTGCGCCGTTGGCGGCTCCCTGGGATGGACGTGCCGATCTTTCGTTGTTGCCCGCAGGATTGATTGACCGCATCGAAGTCACACGCGGTCTGGCGCCCATCGAATATGGGCCCAATGCAGTGGCGGGTGCGATCGATCTGGCCACTCATGTCCCGCAGGAAGGAACGAGTCTGCGGGCTGAAATCCAGGGTGGCTCGCTGGGGTTGCGGAACATCAACGCGACAGCCGGATTCGCCCCGGACAACCCATGGTCATTCGTCGCTGCCGGAGCGACCATCCATCGCGATGCCGAACGAATCGCGGACAAGGAAAGCGTTGCGTTCGATCCGTCAACCACTCGCGCCCGGACCAATACCGATATGTCCAGCGACAGCTTTTTCGGAGCTGCGGCCTATACCGGCGACTCGTACTTTCTGCGTGCATCGCTGCTGCACGCGAAGGCTGAGCGTGGCGTCGCCGCGCAGGGCGATCTGAATCCTGCCACGGCCAGTCCGCGTTTCTGGCGGATGCCCGAGCGGGAATTGACGCAGGCGACCCTGAACGGTAGCTGGAACTTGCTGGAAGGCGTCGATCTACGGGTGACCGGTTGGCGGCAATGGTTTGGTGAAACCATCGACGCCTATCGGGATTACTCGTATGCGGTGCTGCGAGAGCGAGAGCGTGGACGGGATCAAACGACCGGCGCGCGGCTCACCTTGTCGACACTCTTTGACCGGACCACCCTGCGCCTTGTGGCGACGGTTCAGGACAGCGGGCGCCGGCAGACGAACTCTGCCACGGCGACGGGACAGGCAGCCGGCTTTGTGGAGGCGCCGGAGCATCGTTACAGGCAGCGCCTGCTGACTGTGGGTATCGAGACGGACCTGCGTCTGAGCGACACTCTGACATCTACAGTCGGTATTGCAATGGATCACGCGGCAACGCCGCTCACCGGCGACAAGCCCGCTCGGGAATCGCTCTCCGCCACGGGGTGGTCCGCCGGACTTCGCTGGACACCTTCGGACGAATTGTCAGCCGTCGCCACGCTCGGGCAGCGCTCGAGATTTCCAACACCGCGGGAATTGTTTGGGGTTGCGCTGGGCCGCTTCCTGATCAATCCGGGTCTGCGGCCGGAACGTTCGCTTCTCGCCGATGTCGGCGTGCAGTACAAGGCATCGGCCGCGCTGACGTTCGATTTCACGCTCTGGGCAAACGACCGCGACGATACGCTCTCCCAACGTGTCGTGACTATTGACAACTCAAGCCGTAGACAGCGGTTCAATATGACCGGTTCCCTTGCCTACGGTGTTGAAGCAGCGGCGGCGATGGCGCTCACCGGGAATATCGGCGCGAGCTTGTCGGTAGGGTTACAGGACGACCAGGTCGCGCGGGACGAAAGCGGTATCCGCAGGAATCTATTGCTCAGACCCGCTGAACAGTTGAACCTGGCGCTTGACTGGCAGGCGACTCCCGGTCTCGGGATCCACGCGCAACTCTCGCATAACGGCCGAGCTTACGATCTTGGGGACGATGGGACCGATATTCACTTGCCCTCGTCCACCAGCTTCGACCTGAGGGGCGTAATGAAAGTCGGCCGGACACTTGATCGAGACATCCATCTCACCGCCGCTGCCGAAAACCTGACCGATGCCCTGATTCTTCCTCAGTCGGGATTACCTGCGCCGGGCCGCTCATTCCACGTCGGCGTTCGAATCGACTAGATTGGCGGTTGCCACTCACTCAATGACCGGATTCGATAACGAAATGTCGCGTACCGCCTATGCGACACGCGAGTGCTTTCGGTGCGCGCCCCCGCCTAAAGCACGTCGTCCGAACTGGAATAGAGACTCGGCAGTTTCGGGCTCTGCGGCTCGTAGAACCCGTAGTGCATGCGCAGCGTCTTGACCTTGCCGAACCACGGGATGGTGACGATGTAGATGTCGTCGTAGTCGTCCGGGCCGAAGGTCGGGATGTTCTTGCTGCCGTGAAGTTCTTCGACCAGGGGGGCAAGGATGTCGCCCAGGGTGACGACCAGGACGATCTCGCCCTTGTGTTCGCGGAGCACCTGGGCCATGAAGGGAACGACTTCGTAAGGATCCCGGGTCGCTATATCGAGTTCGAGGCGTTCGGCCACGGCGGCGGCGGTTTCCTGGGTCCGGCGGTGGTCGCTGGCGTAGATGGCGTCGACGCCGGCGACGACGTCGATGTCCTGGATGACGTCGGCAAGCAGTTCGGCGCGCTGCTGGCCGAGGCGGCTGAGGGGCGGATCGTCGCCAAGGTTCGCTTCGATGTCGGTATGGCGGACGAAAATCAGCGTGGTGGTGGCCTGCTGCTCAAAGAACCAGGCAAGCCCGACACAGATGACAACGAATGCGGCGACCGGGCCCAGCCTCGACCTGCGCCGCTGAACCCGTCGCACTGGCGCTCTACGTTTTCTTCTGCGCCGAAACATACCCGGCTACTCGCGGTCCCGATCCCGGACCGAACGCTCCTCGACGACAGTGTATTCGACCTCGACGATGTCGCCCTTGGGTTTCCCTCCCCTTCGCCCTTGCCCTGGACCACCGCGTGGCCCTCGTGGCGGTCTTCGCCCTTGATGACTCGATCGGCCGGCCTGATGCCGCAACCACCGGAGCCGAATGTACAACACCAGCCCCGCGATGACCGCGAAGCCGAGAATGAAGGCCAGCACGACTGCGCCCAGCACAATGGCGCCCACCGCAACGACGGCGCCGACAACCAGACCGGCCAGTTGCAGCAGTGGATTCCTGGACACCGTGAGTCGGTACATAGCCCCATCATTCTACCCTTACGGTATTGAGCGCGCCTATGGCCCGTGCGAGTTTCGGGTCAAATCGCGTCTCGCGCCTTGCGTCAGTTCGATGTCCCCACGACAATGCCACCCAAGGAGAGGTGGCAGAGTGGTCGAATGCGGCGGTCTTGAAAACCGTTGTCCGTTTGCGCGGACCGGGGGTTCGAATCCCTCCCTCTCCGCCATATACTCATCATAAAGTGTTTGGTTTTCAACATGTTATGATAATGAGGTTCTATATTTCCCACGTTGTTTCATACGGAGAGCCAGGGACTGCGGGAGACAACACGCGACCGCTGCATACACTCGCAGCGGCTCAACGAGTAGACGAATTCTGCCTCCGGGCAATGACAGTCACGCTCGGACGAAGCGAAAGAACGTCTCGTTGGTGCAGACTGCTTTAGCGACGGTTCGCCATTCTTGCTCCCTGAGCCCTGCGGGCAAAATGCCGCTCAAACCGTTCGGCATCTTCCTCCATATTGGCGTCCGCAGCCGAACCGGCCCTCGTTGGGAATTTGATCTCGCGAGACGGTCCGACGCCGGGACTCAGCGGCGTTCCCGGGGCCGGGCCTCGCTAACGCGTAGCGCTCGACCGCCGTGGTCCCTTCCATTGAGATAGGCGGTCGCCGCAGTGGCCTCAGCCTGATTCGGCATATCGACAAAACCGAACCCTCTCGATCGTCCCGTTTCGCGGTCGCTCAGAATGGTGACGGAGGCCTGGTGGCCCTGCCGGCGAAGTCCACAGTTTCTCTCGCCCCAACTTTCCCCTTGATTTCTATTAATGCGAATAACTATACTTCTCATATGCAACTGAGAATCATTCCTTTTTGCGTGTGGCTTCTGACAGGCGTAGCGGATGACGAATATCAAGCAGTGTTTCCCATGTGGGACAGGCGGTACTTGTAGCCGCTAGGAGTAGAGTAACTATGAACAGGGAAAGTTTGGATATACAGCCAGCGCAGCCCGCCAGCATGCGGGGAATTTCCAAATCCTTGCTGGCTGCGAGCCTCTGTATGGCGTTCGCAGGATCCGTGGCAGGGCAGCAACACAGCGGTCGGCTCGAGGAGGTGCTCGTGAATGCTACACGGTTGCCGCGCATGATCGAAGATATTGCGGGGACCGTTTCTCTGGTTTCCGCTGAAGACATTGAACGGGAACTGGCCGAGGACCTCGACGACCTGGTTCGCTTCCAGCCGGGTGTTTCGATCAGAACCGCCCGACGCGGCGGCAATGAGGGATTCAGCATTCGAGGCATCGGAGGCAACCGCGTACTCACGGTTATCGATGGCGTTCGCAGCAACGACATCTATCACGCCGGCCCGGCGACATACGGCAGGGACAGCATCGACACCGACACGATAAAGACCGTCGAACTGATTCGCGGCCCCGCTTCGGTCCTTTATGGTGCCGATGCCATAGGCGGGGCGGTCATCGTGACCACCAAGGAGCCCGGAGACTATTTGCAAGGCGGTCGGGCTGCATTCAATTTTCGAGCTTCCGCCGCCGATGCGGATGACCAGGACCGCGGTGGATTCACAGGCGCGTTTCAATTCGGCGACGTGGGATTGCTCGCCCAATATACGCACAGGAATTTCGCCGAACAACAGGTGAACGGCCCCGGCAGTCTGAACCCACAGGACGGCGACTCCGACAGCTTGTTGGTGCAATTGTTCTGGGACGTCGCTCCAGACCAGCGATTGCGATTCAGCATGGACAATTTCGTCGAGGAGACTGAAACGCAACTGGACTCGGAGATCGGCCGGTCGGTGTCCGGCTCTTGGGGCCTGGACGAAACCGAACGGCTTCGCATCGGGATGCGCTACGAGTGGCAAGCCGGGCTCGCCATGTTCGACGACCTTGAACTCGACTTGAACCAGCAGACGACCGACGCCACCCAATATACCGAACAGACCCGTACGAGTTTTTCCTTTATCAATCCACGCGACCCCCGCACCTTTCGCGGCACGACAGCACTCAGGCGATCCAACTTCGAGTTCAATCAGGAGATCTTCGCGCTGAATTTGAACCTCCGCAAGACTGTCGCGACGGACTCGGTGACTCATTCGCTCGCCTACGGCGCCAACCTTGAGGAAACCGATACGCAGCGGCCTCGCAACCGCTGCGAAGAGGCACTTGACAGCGGCCGGACGAGTTGCCGGATTTCGGCGTATCCGTTCGCACCGCCCGAAGTTTTCCCGAACAAGACCATTCCCGACACGGCGACCAAGCGCTCCGGCCTATATTTGCAGGATGAAATAGTCTTCGGGGAGAGCGGGTTCAGCTTGATCCCCGGGGCGCGTTACGACCGCTACGAAATGAAGGCCGTGCCGGATCCGTTACTGGATGGAACCGGTCAGGTCAGCGGCTACGGTTTTCCCGTCGAGTCAATTGACGAAAGCGCGGTTTCCCTGAGCCTGGGCGTCCTGTACGACTTCAACGAAGTCTGGTCCGTGTTCGGCCAATACGCGCAAGGCTACCGACCGCCCAATTTCGCGGAAGCGAATCAGTCCTTCGTAAACCTCGGATTTCAATACGCGACTGTACCCAACCCGGATCTGTCTGCCGAGAACAGCGAAGGCCTGGAGGTCGGATTCAGGGCAAGTTTGGAAAACGCGTTTCTGAGTGTCGCCGTCTACGACAACCGCTACACGAACTTCATCGAGAGTGCCTTTGCCGGAGTCCGGGGACCGATCAGCCTGTTTCAGAATCGAAACATCGGCAAGGTGGAGACTCGCGGCGTGGAATTCAACGCGCAGATCTTTCTCAACGAGCGTTGGCAGGCGCGTACTGCATTAGCCTACGCCCGCGGGGACAATCTGAGCGAGTCAACGCCGCTTGATTCGGTGGATCCTCTCACCGCAGTGGCGGGTTTGAGGTACGACGCGGCATCGGGCCGCTGGGGCGGCGAACTCCTGCTTACGGCGGTTGGGAAGAAGGATCGCGTATCGACTCCGGAGCATGCGACGGCCGACAGCCACAACGTCGTTGATCTGCTCGGCAACTACAACTTTTCCGATTCGGCGCGCTTGCGATTCGGCGTGTTCAATGTTTTTGACGAATCGTACGCACGATGGATCAATATCAGTAGCCTGAACGCCGAATCCACAACTGCGATCGCGAATGCTCACCAGCCCGGAACCAATTTCCGCATGAGCTTGCACATCGACTGGTAGCGCGGGAGCACATCATGAGAACCGACACATCGGCGATTCGCACGCCTCATTCGATTGCGGTGTGCGCGATTGCCGTTGCGCTTTGCGCTTGCGAGTCGATGGCCGTCAGGTCGAGCGCGATCGTGGGAGAAGACTTCAGCTTCGGCGTCATGGTCATGGCCCACGGGGCCGACGACGAGTGGAACTCGCACCTGATGGACGCGGTAGAACCGCTTGGGGCGAGTTTTCCCGTTGAAGTCGCATTGGGTATGGCGGATGCAGGCTCGATGGAAGCGGCTGTTCGAAGACTCGAATCTCGAGGCGTCAGCCACGTCGGTGTAGTGCGCGTGTTCATTTCCGGTGAAAGTTGGTATGACCGCACTCTCCAGATTCTGGGCATCCAAGAGGGCGCCCCGGCCAGGGAGGATCAGCAGCATTCGCATGCGGAAACAGCCAACATGCCGATGCCCATGGGGTTCTGGAAGGTGGATACGGAGTTGGACTTCCACGTCAGCAGCGACGGATTGGCCGATGCCGTTGAGATGGACGAAGTGGTCACCGCCCGAATTCGCGCACTCAGTTCGAACCCGGAGAACGAGGTCGTCGCCGTGATCGCTCATGGTCCGGGCGATGATGCCGAAAACCGGCGATGGATCGAAAAGATCACGCGGCGCACCAACAATGCTCGTGAACAACTGGGGTTGAGGGATATCCGGGTTTTTACCCTGCGGGAAGATTGGCCGGAAAGCAGGTCTGCAGCGCAGCGGCAAATCCGCGACTACATCGCGCAGGCGAGTTCCCAGGGCTTGACCCCGATCGTGGTACCGTACCGGGTTCAGGGATTCGGCCCTTATGGTCGTGTGCTGAGCGACCTGGACTATCGGGCCGATCAAACTGGCTTGCTGCCGCACCGCAATGTCGGACTCTGGATCGCCAGGCAAGCAAATCTGCTGCAAACCGAGGCCCTGGACCAGCATCTTTCGCCCGCGCGAAGCCAGCAGTGAAGGGTGAGCCAGTCAGAAGATGACTGGTTGCTCAAACCCGAGCAAGGCATCCCTTGCATGTAGGCGTCCGCCTCGATCTCTTTTAGTCTCTGGAGATGAGCCGACTAACTTTCATTGGCGGTCAGGCGAGCTTAAGCGAGCAATTACAACTACTTGGAGTCCCACACATACATCCAACAATAATATGTATATTTATCAGTTCATTACAACTTATATATCAATATGATCCATATGATTCGTTTTCAATAGTAGAGTAGAGGACTGGCGCGCCAGTGGTAGGGTCCGGTGGTAACTCCGGCGCTTTCGCTCCGGGCCTCAGTCCGGCTCCCGTGACCGCGTTTCCAGTCCCCCCTCATCAAACCGGACGTGCGGTTTTCCCGCATCCGGCTTTCGGACGGGATCATGCCTTCGCCCTCGGAAGGCCCAAGGTCTGCCGACTAAGACGAACAAGACCATACTGTTCATGCAGTGCGGCCCCCGAGACATGCACATAGTTCCCGGCTTTCGTCTTGTACTTTCGACCGAGCCACCGACGTAACCGCCGGGCCGCGTGACGATTGACGGCGCTGTAAGCGGGAGTAGCCTGTCCGAGGTGAAAGTAGTGCCCCCATCCGACCATGATCCGGTTCAGTTGGTGCACCATATCCTCGGATGACTGCCACCCGTACCGTGGCCCCGTCATCGCACTGATCTTGCGGCAAATGCTCTGGACGCTGGCCTTGCTGGGACGAGTGCCGATGTAGGCTCCTCGTCCGCGCGGGCGGTAGTTGCGTCCAATGCGGAACCCGAGAAACTCAAAGGATTTCTCCGGGCACCGCAAGCATCGGGTTTTCCGTTCGTTGATCGGGAGCTTCAGCCCGTCCATGAGCCGTGTGACCGCCGTCAGCATGTCCGCTGCCGGGGCTGTGCCGAGAACACAAAGATCATCGGCATAGTTCACAATCTCCGCCTGCCTCGACCAGTCCCTTTGCAGCCGGCTCTTGTCCACATCCCGCTTGTTGGCCCGCGTCATCAATGCCGCGCGGTCCGCCAGCCGCGCATTGTCTCCCGGCTCACCGAACCCCCGTTCCTCCATCGCCTCGACAATCTCGGCCCGGCGCGTGGAGAACGCTTCGATCACCTCGCGCGAAATACCCTCGATCTCGAACCGCCCGTCCGAGTGGGTCTTCTCGATCCCGTAGCCGAGCCCCTCCAGACCTCTGGCCAACTCCGCCCGGTAGATCGCCCCGATCGCCATCACGCCCCGGTACACCCCGTCGTTGACCATCGTTCTCCATCTTCGATCCTCACCCTGCACCATGTTGGCGATCACCGCATGGGTGTGCAGCTGCGGATCGAGATTCCTTGAAGTGTCATGGGTGAAGGTGGCCGCCACCATCTTCTGGTTCCCCTTGCGGATCATCGCGCCGGTGACCGGGTCCGCCATGCGCGTCTGGATGGCCTTGTTCTCGATCCAGTCGAGGGTGCGGTTCACGGCCTTGTCGTGAACCTTTACGATCCGACGGTCCCCGCCCACCAGCGCGGCAAGCGACACCGACTTCGGCGCCGACAGCGTCACGTCGATGCCCGGGCGGTGATGGATGGAACCGTCGCGTGCCCTCTTGCCCAACTGCCGTCCGCCCGGGACGTGGCCTTCGAGCACTTTCCGGAACGCCTCCGGCTCCACCGCCCCGGACAGGCCCATGGCTTCGGAGCCGCGGCCCGCCCAGGCGCTGGCTTGCTTGTGCGCCAGATCGTCCTTCGCGTAGTACCCGTCCTTCTCGTAGTAGCTCACGCCCTGGGAGGGGGAGGCGATCGCGCCGATGGAGGCTACCATGGGCTGCGCCCGGCAGACTTGCGCCCGAAGGAACTGCGTGCGCCAGCACCGCGCCCGGCGGCCCTGGGGCTTGACACGCGTGCCGCGGTGCGCACACTTCGTATACCATGATGGCCGCGTATCAATTGATCGTGGGTGCACTGGTGCTGGCGGTGGGCCTGTGGCTCGTGCGCTCGGAGCGCAAGCGGGATGCGGCGCTCGGCGCGGCGTTTCTGCTCGTCGGGGCGCTGCTGACGCTCAACTCGCTGCTTGAATTCCTCTGGCCGATGCCGTAGGGACGGCGATGTATACTCGGGACACTCGACTGGGGGGATCGGATCGTGATGATGATAGGGTTGACGCTCCCGGCCACTCTGGCGCTCATGGCGGTGGGCCTGTGTATTTTGGGCTGGGGATTTCTGGCGTCCGACCGGAGCCTGCACGGCATGATGCGCCTGACATGCATCGGACTGGGCGTTCTCCTGATTGTGGCCGGATTGGCGATCGTCGGCCGGTGATGAGCGGCGAGTGATTTTCGGCACCGGGACGTGGACAGTTTCAACGCAACAACCGGATGGCAGGCGAACCTGGCGGGGACCGTGCTCGCCGCCACGGGCTTGCTGCTTTGCGTCTGGGGGCT
>LXNI01000923.1_pt1 | contig 29775 bp, 20 predicted proteins | sample 809091 | NCBI WGS metagenome assembly LXNI01 (sample SAMN04870527, study PRJNA318959) | sponge metagenome | biome: 01000161; feature: marine sponge reef; material: water | host: Sarcotragus foetidus | place: Greece: Milos, Mediterranean Sea | collected 2013-05-29 | depth 5-7 m | reverse complement strand
AGACGCTGGCCGACTGGGGCTGGTCCGAGTACGCCACCCCGACCTGGATCCCGTCGCACGTGCACTGGGAGGACCTCGACATCGAGGGCGACGAGCGGATCCTGCTGCCCACCTTCCGCATCCCGACGCTGATCCACACCCGCTCGGCCAACAGCAAGTGGCTGTCGGAGCTGAGCCACCGCCATCCCCTGTGGATCCACCCTTCCGACGCCGAGGCCCTCGGCATCGAGGTCAACGGCCTGGTGCGGATCACGACCCGCATCGGCCACTTCGTGATCGGCGCCTGGCGCACCGAGGGGATCCGCCCCGGGGTGGTGGCCGCGTCGCACCACATGGGCCGCTGGCGCCTCGACGCCAAGAGCGGGGGTTCCTGGTCGGGCGGGGACGCGGACATCACCAACGACGCAGGCGTGTGGCGGCTGCGGCGCAAGGGACGGCCCGAGCGCCATGCCAGCGACGACCCCGACACCGAGCGCATCTGGTGGAGCGACACGGGCGTGCACCAGAACCTGACGTTCTGCGTGCAGCCCGACCCGGTGTCGGGCATGCAGTGCTGGCACCAGCGGGTGCGGGTTGGCCCCGCCCAGCCCGGCGACGCCTACGGCGATGTGGTGGTGGACACGGCCAAGGCTCGCGACGCCTACCGGGAGTGGCTGGCCATGACCCGCCCCGCGCCCGGCCCGGGCGGCCTTCGCCGCCCGCTGTGGTACGCCCGCCCCCTCAAGCCCGTCCCCGCCGCCTACGCCCTGTAGACGGGTTGGCGCGGCCGGGTACAGTTGGCCAGGCCCGGCGGCGAGGATGCACGGAGGTGCCGCTGATGAGTTTCTCCAATCCGACTGAGGGGGTCGACACGTCGAACGCCCCTTATGTGATCGTGTCGAGCGACACCCACGCCGGGTTGCAGTGCGAGGAGTACCGCCCGTACCTCGACTCTGCGCTGCACGACGAGTTCGATGTCTATGTGGCCGGGCGTCATGAGCACCGGCGGGTGCAGGAGGAGGTCAACGCCGAGTTTCTGGCCGAATGGGAGGGCGAGAACGCAGACGGCCTGCGGGGCGCATACGACCCGGAGGTGCGCGACAAGGAGCTCGACGCCGACGGCATCGCCGGCGAGGTGATCTTCGCCGACGGCGACGCGGTGACCGGCCAGGAGTCGCCCCCGTTCGGTGCGGGGCTCTCGGCCGGCCAGATCACCGACTACCGCCAGGCCTTCGGCGGCGCCCGGGCCCACAACCGCTGGCTGGTCGAGTTCTGCGCCAGCAACCCGCCCCGGCGGGCCGGGGTCGGCCTGGTGCCGATCACCCACGACGTCGACGAGTCGGTGGCCGAGATCGAGTGGCTGGCCGGCAAGCCCGGCATCGCCGGGATCATGATCCCGACGATGTGGCACGGCTTCCCGCCCTACGGGTCCGACCACTACGACCGGGTGTGGGCGGCCTGCGCCGAGACCGGCCTGGTGGTGCACACCCACTCCGGGGAGGCCGATTTCGGTTCCTACGGCGACAACGTGGCGATGTACGTCTCGGAGGTGCCGTTCTGGACCCACCGGGCGCTGTGGCAGCTGCTGTTCTCGGGCAAGTTCGACCGGTATCCGGGGCTGCGCTACGCAGTGGTCGAGTGCGGCTCGTTCTGGATCGCCGACCTGCTGTGGAAGACCGACGTGAACTTCGGGGCCAGCAACAAGATCAAGAAGATGAGCTCCCGGATGAAGGGCCTGATCTCGCGCCTGCCGTCGGAGTACTTCGGCACCAACGTGTTCATCGGGGCCTCCACGATGAGCAAGGAGGAGATCCGCCGCCGCCACGTCAACGGCATCGACGCGTTGATGTGGGGCACCGACTACCCCCACCCCGAGGGTTCGTGGCCCCACACCGCCCAGCGCCTCGAGAGCGACTTCCGCGACGTGTCCATCGAGGACGCCCGCCTCCTGCTCGGCCTCAACGCGGTGGAGTGCTACAACCTCGACCTTCCGTCACTCACCGAGATCGCCGAGCGGATCGGCCCCACCCCCGAGCAGCTCCACCAGGATCCCGGCCTGCGCACCCCGCCCGACGCCAAGCGCACCGCCCGCTGGTGGATAGACGAGTACGGCTGCGAACTCCAGTACTGAGAACTCCAGTACCGGGAGCCGGCCTGCGGTCCTGCGGGGGCTAGCGTTGTGGTTGTGAGCGGCGGGGGATATGAGCCGAGTCCGTGGAAGCCGATTGCTGACCACGTCGACCGGTATCTGGCCACCGACGGGGCCGACGGCTTCGAGTGGGAGGGCGCCGAGTGCGTGATCCTCACCACCGTGGGGCGCAAGACGGGAAGCCTGCGCCGCACGCCGCTGATCCGGATCCGTGACGGCCGGCGCTACCTGCTGGTGGCCTCGATGGGGGGCGCGCCCCGGCATCCGAACTGGTACCTGAACCTGGTCGACAGCCCCGAGGTGACCATCCAGGACCGGGACGAGCAGCACCGGCTGACCGCACGAACGGCCACACCGGAGGAGAAGGCCGAGCTCTGGCCCCTCGCGGTGAGCCGGTGGCCCGACTACGACGAGTACCAGGCTCGCACCGACCGCGACCTCCCCCTAGTCATCTGCGAGTAACTCCGCTCAGCGCCGGGCGTAGAGCTCGGCTACTACGTCCAGGGCTTGGACGACCAGGGGCGGGGGCTCTGCGGCTCGGGTCAGCAGCAGCAGGGGCACCGATGCGGACGGGTCCTCGAGGGCCGCGTAGTGAAGCTCGGGGGGTCGGAAGGTCTGCACGCTGGCCGGCACTATCGCGATCCCCTCGCCAGCGGCGACGAACCCCAGAATGGTGGCGTACTCGGTCGCTTCGATGATCGGGTCGTAGGTCACGCCCTCGGCGCCGAGCATCCCCGCCAGCACCGAGTGCAGGCTCGGCGAGACCCGGCGGTCGAACCCGATGATCGGCTCGCCCGCGAGGTCGCGGAGACTCGCCCGCGGCGCGGCCGCGAGCCGGTTGGACGCTCCCACCGCCACCAGCAGCGGTTCGTGCATCACCAGGGTCGCCTCCACGTTGCGGGCGTCGGCCGAGGCCCGGCCGATACCCAAGTCGATCTGGCCGGCCCGCAGGGCCTCGACCTGCTCGTCGGAGCTCATGGAATGCAGCTCGTAGCCGACCCGCGGCCAGCGGCGCCGGTACTCGCGGAGCACCCGGGGCATCACCTCGTAAGCGGCGGAGTCCACGAACCCGACCCGCAGCGTGCCGGCCTGGCCGTGGCGGTGCTGGTCCATCAGCCGGTCGACACCGTCGGCGGCGGCCAGCAGCCGGACCGCCTCCGGGTACAGGAAGGCACCGGCGTCGGTGAGGGTCACCCGCCGGGTGCTGCGATCGAACAGCGCGGTGTCCAGCTCGCGCTCCAGCAGCTTGATCTGCTGGCTCAACGGCGGCTGGGACATGTTGAGCCGTTGGGCCGCCCTCCCGAAGTGGAGTTCGTCGGCGACGGCCACGAAGTAGCGCAGGCGCTGGAGATTCACAGCAGCATGATATCGAACACGTCTGAATCAATCCGATATTGATACTTCTTGTCTCCGACCAATCCCCGTATGGTTCCTAGGCAATGAGGGGAATCGCACGGGGGATGCGTCGCCGGCCGCCCAAGTACTCGGCAGCCGCGCTGGCCTGGAAGGGCCTGCGGGGCGACCCCTGGCCCCGGGTGTGGCGGGACACGGAGCTGAAGCGCTCCTACGACGCGGTGGTGGTCGGCGGCGGCGTCCACGGCCTGGCCACCGCCTACTACCTGGCCCGCAACCACGGCATCACCGACGTCGCCGTGCTCGACAAGGCCTACCTGGGCAGCGGCGCCTCGGGCCGCAACACCGCCATCGTCCGAGCCAACTACCTCACCCCCGAGGGTGTGGCCTTCTATGACCGGTCGCTGGAGCTCTACAACTCCATGGCGACGGACCTGAACATCAATGTGATGTTCAGCGAGCGGGGCCACCTGACCCTGGCCCACAGCGACGCCGCCCTGCGCACCATGAACTGGAGAGCAGAGGTCAACAAGCTCCAGGGGGTCGACTCCAGCGTCATCGGCCCCGATGAGATCAAGAAGGTCGCCCCCAGCCTCGACACCTCCGACCATCCCCGCTACCCGATCCTGGGCGCCCTGTACCACCCGCCCGGCGGCATCGTGCGCCACGACGCCGTGGTGTGGGGCTACGCCCGCGCCGCGGACCACATGGGCGTGGAGATGCACCAGCGCACCGAGGTCCTCGACATCCTGTGCGAGGGCGGCGACGGCCCCGAAGGCAAGGGTGCCGGCGGGAAGGTCGTCGGAGTGCGGACCAACCGGGGCGACATCTCCGCTCCCTTCGTCGTGAACTGCACCGCCGGCTGGGCCTCGCTGATATCGGCCATGGCGGGCGTGCGCCTTCCCATAACCACCCATCCCCTGCAGGCCGCGGTGACCGAGCCGGTCAAGGTGTTCCTGCCCACGGTGGTGGTGTCGGGCTCGCTGCACGTCTACATCAGCCAGACCGACCGGGGCGAGCTCGTCTTCGGGGCCGCCGTCGATCCCGTGGCCACCTACTCGATCCGGGGCTCCCTCGACTTCACCGAGGAGTTGGCCGGCCACGTCCTGGAGCTGATGCCGTCCGTCTCGCGGATGCGGCTGCTGCGGCAGTGGTCCGGGCTGTGCGACATGACCCCCGACTACTCGCCGGTGATGGGCTTCACCCCCGTGGACGGCTTCCTGGTGGATGTCGGCTGGGGGACCTACGGCTTCAAGGCTGCCCCGGTCTCGGGCGAGCAGATGGCCGCCGCGGTGGCCACCGGCAAGACACCCGAACTCATAGCGCCCTTCGCTCTCAGCCGCTTCGACACAGGCGAACTGGTGGGCGAGAAGGGCGCGGCGGCGGTGGGGCACTGATGCTGCTGGTGCCCTGTCCGAACTGCGGGCCGCGGAACTCCGCGGACCTGCGATACGGCGGCGAGTCCCATGCTCGCCCCGACCCCGCCACTGCCTCCCCCTCGCAGTGGCGGGGCTACCTCTACCTGCGCGACAACCCTGCGGACTGGCTGCGCGAGACCTGGTACTGCCGCTCCGGGTGCCGTCGCTGGTTCACTCTGGAGCGCAACACGGCGACCAACGAGTTCCGCGATCCGCCCCAGCCCGGCGACAAGCGGGGATCCAAGGCATGAGCCGGGCGCAGACCGCGCGGGAGCGCTCGCTATGACCATGAGCCGGCTGGAGGTCCAGCCCACCGAGGTGATCGACCGATCCATCAAGCGGCGGTTCCGCTGGAACGGCAAGCGCTTCAGCGGCTTCGAGGGTGACACCATCGCCTCGGCGCTAGCCGCCGCGGGCGAGCACGTGTTCTCCCGCTCCATGAAGTACCACCGGCCCCGCGGCATCCTCACCGCCGACTACTGGGACCCCAACCTGCTGGTGCAGGTCGGCGACGATCCAAACGTGCGAGCCGGCCACCGCCTGCTGGAGGCGGGCATGGACGTGGGGGCCCAGAACGTGTGGCCCTCGCTGAACCATGACATCAAGGCTGCCAACGGGCTGGTCTCGCGGTTCCTCACCGCCGGCTTCTACTACAAGACGTTCATGCGCCCGCAGAAGCTGTGGCCAACGTACGAACGGGTCCTGGCCACCTTCGCGCCCGGCGGCAAGGTCGATCCCGACACCCCTCACCGCTACCACGACAAGCGCTACAGCCATCCCGACGTCGTGGTGGCCGGGGCCGGACCGGCCGGCATCGAGGCCGCCCTGGCCGCGGCCGCGGCCGGCGCCCGGGTGATGCTCGTGGAGCACGAGCACGCCGTCGGCGGCCACCTCCGCTACGCCCATCCCGAGTCGGACCGGACCGCCCTGTCCGAGCTGCGGGCCGCCCTCGCCGCCTCCGATGTGGAGGTGCTGACCAACTCCACCGTCACCGGTCGCTACGAGGACAACTGGCTCGGGATCGTGCAGCGCAGCCACCCGATAGCGGTCGAGCGTCTCATCAAGGCCCGGGCCAGGGTGCTGGTGGTGGCACCGGGCCTCATCGAGAGGCCCTACGTGTTCGCGGGCAACGACCGTCCCGGTGTGATCACCTCGGGCGCGGCTCGTCGCCTGATCAACCTGTGGGGAGTCAAGCCGGGCGAGCGCGCCGTCGTGTTCACCGCCAACCCCGACGGCGACGCAGCCGCGGCCGACCTCGAGCGGGTCGGTGTTGAGGTGGCCGCCGTCATCGACGGGCGCGACGGCAGGCGTGTAAGCGCCGCCCAGGGCTCACCGAAGGCACTTGAGGCGGTAGTGACCGGCGGCACCCGCACCGAGGCCGACCTGCTGGTAGTGGCCGCGGGCTGGACCGCCCCCACCTCCCTGCTCAACATGGCCGGCGACCGGCCCGTCTACGACCCGGACGCCGCCCGGTTCTTCCCGTCGGACCCGCCCAGCAACGTGCTTGCCACCGGCGGGCTCGCCGGCGACGGCAGCCTCGACGAACTGCGGGCCCACGGCGCGGCCACCGGGCAACTGGCCGCCGAGCGGGCCGCGGCGGTGGCTCACCGCTACCAGGCCCGCACCGCCCGGGCTCTTGAGGTCGCCGGCGGCGAGCCGGCCTGGGCGGCCGACGAGCGGACGCCCCTTGGGCGGGACCACCACCCGGAGCTGTACCGGTCCGACACCCACGGCATGATCGACCTCTCTGAGGATGTCGGCTCCAAGGACCTGATGGCCGCCGCCCGGGAGGGCTACGACTCGGTGGAGCTGGCCAAGCGCTACACCACCGCCACCATGGGGTCGGCCCAGGGCAAGCTCGAGACGGTCAACACCGTGGCCGCCATTGCCGAGGCCCGGGGCGAGACCATCGCGCAGGTCGGCACAACCGTCTGGCGGCCGCCGTACGCCCCGCTCACGCTGGGCGCCCTCGCCGGGCGAGTGTTCGAGCCGGTGCGGGTGTCGTCCATTCACCCGTGGCACGAGGCCAACGGCGTGCGCACCATCGGTGCCGGCCAGTGGATCCGCCCCGACCACTACGGCGACCCTGCCGCCGAGGTCCGCAACGTGCGCACCAACGTCGGGATCATCGACGTCACCCCTCTGGGCAAGCTCGACCTGCGCGGCCCTGACATCCCGAAGCTGCTCAACCTGCTCTACACCAACAAGTGGTCGAAGCTGCCGGTGGGCAAGGTCCGCTACGGCATGATGTGCGCCGAGGACGGCGTCGTGCTCGATGACGGCGTGACCGGACGCCTGGGCGAGGACCACTACCTGATGACCACCACCAGCTCGGGCGCGGCCGGCGTGTGGGAGTGGGTGGAGAACTGGCTGCAGACCGAGTGTCCCGACTGGCGGGTGCATGTCACCCCGGTGACCACCGCCTACGCCAGCATCAACGTGGCCGGGCCCAAGTCCCGGGAACTGGTGAGCCGGGTGGTCGACGGTGCCGACCTGTCGCCCGAGGCCTTCGCCTACATGGAGGTCCGCACCGCCACCGTGGCCGGCGTGGCCGGATGCTTCATGTGGCGCATCGGCTTCACCGGGGAGCTGTCCTTCGAGCTGCACGTCCCCGCAGGCCACGGCCTGCACGTGTGGGAGGCCCTGATGGAAGCCGGCGCCGACCTCGGTGTCGGACCCTTCGGCCTGGAAGGCCAGCGCATCATGCGCCTCGAGAAGGGCCACTTCATCGTGGGCCAGGACACCGACGGCCTGACCCTGGCCCCGAGCACCGGTATGAGCCCGCTGATCAAGCTGGACAAGGACGACTTCGCGGGCATGCCCGAGCTGGCCTGGGCCGCCGACCGGCAGCTGCCGCTGATCGTGGCCATCCAGCCCGACGATCCCAACATCGTGCCCGAGGAGGCCGCCCAGATCGTTCGGGGCGACACCAACGAGATCCTGGGCCGGATCACCTCGGCCCGGATGTCGCCCACGCTGGGCCGCGCCATCTGCCTCGGGCAGGTCGAGCCCGAGCTGGCCGCGGGCGGAACCAAGTTGACGGTGCTGCTCGCCTCCGGTGATCGCATCGGCGCCACCGTGATGGACCACCACGCCCACTTCGACCCGGCCGGGGAGCGTCTCCGTGGCTGACCCGCTCACCTTCGAGAGTCCGGTAGTGCGGAGCTACGAGACCGCCGACTCCGGCGATCTGCTGCTGACTGACATCAGCGCCACCACCAAGTGGCTGGTCCGGGCTTCCGGATCCCCCGACGCCGTCGCTGCTCGGCTCGGTGCGTCGTTCGGCTCTTCGAGCACGGCCGCGGGCGGAGCCCTGGTGCTGGGGTCCAGGCCCGGGGAGTGGATCGTGCTGGGCGCCGCCGGGGCCGTTGTCGAGGCGGTCGAGGGCCTCGAAGCGATCGACGGGCCGGACCTCGTCAGCGCCCTGGAGTGGACTCATGGCCGGGCGCTGTTCAGGGTCACCGGGCGGGCCGCCCCCTGGATGCTCGAGAAGGTGTGCAGCCTCGACTGGTCGGACCCGATGACGCCCGACGGCGCGGTGGCGTCCGCTTCGGTGGCCAAGGTCACCTGTGACATCGCCCGCAACGACGTCGGCGGCACGCCCTCCTACCTGGTCTTCTGCGACCGTTCACTCGGCCAGTACCTGTTCGACGCGCTGATCGACGCCGGAGACGAGTTCGGTCTGGTTGTCGGTCCCGCCGGCGGTTGAGGGCTGCATCGCGCAAGGTGTTGGCGCCTGTGTCTTCCGCTCCTGTTCGCTGCGCTCACGGGCCGCTCGGGCCGGCCGCGGCTGATCGCCTCCGAGATTTCTTGACCTCTTGACGATCCACGCGGCCTCCGGGGACGCCAAGCGCCTCGCGAGCGCCTATCCTCATGGCGCCGAGGCTTGCCGCTCCGGCGCCGTCCGGTCCGCCCCCAACCGCTGATGGAGACGTTTAGTGGTCGAGGTACCCGACTATCTGCTCGAACGCTCGCGCCAGCGACGCTCCGAGCTGACCGGTACCCCAGCAGAGGGCGGAGACGCTCCGGCCGCGGCAGCTGACGCTCCGCCGGCCGCGTCCGCACCGGTCGCGGCGGCGGCGCCCGCGCCCGCGGCGCCCGTCCCGATCCCCGAGGCGGCCCCGCCGCCGCCCCCCGAGCCGGACCCGCCCTACGTCGAGGCCGCCAACCGGCGCAAGCGGATGCCGTACTGGGCCGCATCGGTGATGGTGTTCCTGCCTGTATGGGCCATCTTCTATGTGGGCATGCTCGAGCCGCCCGACAGCGACGAGCTGGTGCTGGCCGACAACGGCGCCGCGGTGTACAGCACGTGCGCCTCCTGCCATGGCGCCGACGGCTCCGGCACGGCCACCGGCCGCCAGCTCAAAGACGGCGAGCTCCTGCTGACGTTCGGCTCAACCCCCGAATTCGACGGCCTGGCCCACCACCTGTCCTGGGTGTACCTCGGCACCGCGGGCACCAAGCGCCTGGGGGTGGACGTCTACGGCGACCCGGCCCGGCCCGGTGGCCAGCGAGAGGTCGACAGCTTCGCCAGCGGCATGAGCGGCTTCTCCAACCTCAGTCTGGACGACCTGGTCTCGGTGGTGTACTACGAGCGGGTCGTCCACGGCGGGCTGGACGCCGAGAAGGCTGCGCATGAGGAAGAGATGCTGCTGGCTCTGGTGGCCGACGCCCCGACCTTCGAGACCGGCTCGCCCGACGAGATCAGCGCTCTGTTGACAGAGTCCGCCGAGGGACACGGCATAGATCTCGCCGCCGGCGAATAGCCGGCCGGGCCGCAAGGGCCCCGGGGCTGGTGGCCTCCACCGACATCACGGCCACCGCAGAGTGGGCCGCGCTGGCCCGCCATGCTCGCGAGCTGCAAGCGGACGGCACCCATCTGCGGGAGCTGTTCGAGGACGATCCCGGCCGCGCTGGGCGGCTGACGGTGCCTGCGGGCGACCTGGTGATCGACTGGTCCCGTCACCTTGTGACCGCCGAGACCGTCGAGCTGCTCCTGGCTCTGGCCGATCGGGCCGGCGTGGTCGAACGGATCGCGGCGGTGCTGGCGGGCGAGCCGGTGAACGCCACTGAGGGACGGCCCGCGCTGCATACCGCGCTCCGGGCCGGTCCCGACGCCTCGGTGGTGGCCGGTGGTGTCGATGTGATGGCCTCGGTGCGCGCCGAAGTCGACCGCATGGCCGCCTTCGCGGCCGGGGTTCGCTCCGGCGAGCGCCGGGGGGCGACCGGCCGCCCGATCCGCACGGTGGTGAACCTCGGGATCGGCGGTTCCTACCTGGGCCTGGCCATGTCGCACGAGGCGCTGGCCGCCTTCCGCCGCCCCGACCTCGATTGCCGTTTCGTGGCCAATGTCGACCCCGCCGACCTGGCGACGGTGCTGGGAGAGGGGCTGGATCCCGCCGAGACGCTCTTCGTGGTGGTGTCCAAGAGCTTCACCACCGCCGAGACGCTGGCCAACGCCCGGGCGGCTCGGGCGTGGGTGACTTCTGAGCTCGGGCCGGCCGCGGCTGATCGCCACTTCACCGCGGTGACCGCGGAGGGGCCCGCGGCTGGCGAGTTCGGCGTGGGCGGCGAGAACGTCTTCGAGATGTGGGACTGGGTGGGCGGCCGCTACTCGCTGGGATCGGCGGCGGGACTGTCACTCATGGTCGCGGTCGGCGAAGACCGCTTCGGTGAGATGCTTGCCGGGATGCGGGCCGTCGACGAGCACCTCGCCCGCCAACCGCCGGCAGTCAACGCTCCGGTGCTGATGGCGCTGCTGGCGGTGTGGTACCGGGACTTCTGGGGCCTGCAGACCAGGGCGGTGCTGCCGTACTCTCACCGTCTGCGCCTGCTGCCCGACTACCTGCAGCAACTCCACATGGAGTCGAACGGCAAGAGGGTTGATCTCAAGGGGCGTGCTGTGGGCTGCGAGACCGGCCCGATCGTGTGGGGCGCGGCCGGTACCGGGGGCCAGCATTCGTTCCACCAGCTCCTGCACCAGGGCACGACTGTGGTTCCGGCCGACTTCATCGTGTTCGCCCGGCCCGACGCGGATACCGCCCATCTGCCCGAAGCGGGACGCCAGCACGAGTCGCTGGTCGCCAACTGCTTCGCCCAGGCGGCCGCGCTGGCCTTCGGTGCTGCCTCGCACGACCCCCATCGCGAGCTTGTTGGCAACCGCCCGTCCACGGTGATCATGGCACCCGAGCTGACGCCGTCCGTGCTGGGTCAGCTGGTGGCCCTATACGAGCACGAGGTGCTGGTGCAGGGCGCTCTGTGGGGCATTAACAGCTTCGACCAGTACGGCGTAGAGCACGGCAAGACCCTCGCCGACGCCATCGAGCAGGACCTGGCCGGGTCCGGGTCCGGGGCTCACCCCGCCGCCGGTCACGACCCGGCCACAGCGTCACTGATCGCCCGCTACCACCGCCTGCGCCGCGCCTGACTCGCGGCCCCGGCGTACCGGCGTTTCCGATCCGGGTCGGTCAGCGAACGGGCTGCCGGGCAGCAAACTGTTGTTTCCGGCTAGGTCGCCGTGGGTGCTCATCCGGTCCTTAGGGCCAGAGTCGGTCGTCTTGAAGGGCCTGGTGGAAGTTCTCGAGGGGCCATACGTCGATGCCGTACTCGGTTCTGAAGGCCCGACGGCCGCGGTAGAGGAGGATGCGACGGGCCAGGCCGGCCAGATCGGCCACCGCTCGCAGCCCCTTGAGCATCGCGGTGTTGTACCGCTCCGATGCCTTGACCTCTATGGCGAGGTGCTCGCGGTCGCGGGTGAGGACGAAGTCGACCTCGGCGGCGGACTCGGCGGCGGACCAGTAGCCGATGTCGTCGTAGATGCGCTGGTGCTCGTTGTGGGCTCGCAGCAGGCCCAGCACCCAGCCCTCGAGCAGGGCGCCCCGCTCCTCTTCGGCCACGGGTCCGAACTGGCGCTTCACCGCTCGCACCAGGCCGGGGTCGGCCCAGTACAGCTTGGGTCGGCGCCTCTCGCGCACACGGAGCTTGGCCTCGAACGCCGGCAGTTGCACCGCCAGCAGGGTGTCGTCGAGGATCTCTAGGTATCCGTTGACGGTGGTGCGGGCGATGCCGGCGTCGCGTGCGATGGAGGCGGCGTTGACGGTCTGGGCGTGCATCACCGCGGCCACCGGCAGGAACCTGACGAAGCCCGACAGGTTGCGGACCACAGCCTCGGCCCGGATCTCCTCGCGCAGGTACAGCTGGGTGTAGCTCTGGAGAACCTCTCGCCGGTCGGTGGCGGTCCACACCAGCGGGATGGTGCCGTAGCGGATGGCGCCGTCGAGATCGAAGTCGTCGTCGAGTTCGGCGGGGGTCAACGGATGCATGGCCTTGCGGAGGGCCCGGCCGGCCAGCAGGTTGGTCCCCGCCGTCTTGAGCTTGCGGGCGCTGGATCCCAGCAGGGCGAAGCGCACGCCGCGCTCCTCGATCTGCCGGTGCACCTCGTTGAGCAGGCTGGGGATGCGCTGTATCTCGTCCACAACCACCCATCGCCTCGGGCCGACCCCGGACAGCAGCTGCGGGAACAACGCCGGCTCGGCGAGCAGGTCGGCGAACAGAGCCTCGTCGAGCAGGTCGAGACGCGGGGCGTCCGGGAAGGTCTGGCGGGCCCATGTGCTCTTGCCGACACCCCTCATGCCGAGCAGGAAGAAGCTCTGCTCGGGCACTTGAGCCAGCCGTCTGTAGTGCACGTCGTCAATTATAGCCGTAAAATGACGGCTAGATGTGCAGAAAACTGCTATTCGGTCGGCTCCGGGGGTGACAGGTCGATGCGGAGCCGTTCGGTCAACCGCACGAGGTCCTCTTCGGAGCGGCCGGTTCCCAGCAGCTCGACCAGCTCCTCCTGACGGGGCTGCCCGAACGCCAGGCGATACGCGGCGAGAGCCTTGCGCAGTCGCGGCAGGGCTGCCGCCTCGTGGCTGAACGGCATGACCGGCATGTGGCGCTCGATCTTGGCGTGCCCCTCGTTGAACACCCAGTAGGGCACCATCTCGCTGTCGCGCTCGCCACGTTCGGCCGCCATGGAGAAGAGTCCGTCCCAAGGGTCGGCGCCGGCGGTCAGGCTCCCGGCGAACAGTTCCGGCCCGAGGGTGGAGGCGATGTTGCGCCGCACGGCGTGGCCCTTGTACCGGTGGACCCGACCTTCGCGCTGCTCCAGGTCCACCGGGTTGTGGGGCAGGTTCCAGTGGACGACCGCATGGCACCAGAGATGGAAGTCCAGACCCTCCTGCCCGATGGAGGTGGAGGTGAGGACGAAGGGCCAGAACGGCGAGTTGAACGCGGCGGAGACGGCTCCGACCCGAGCTTCGCCGCCATCGTCGAGCGTCTGGTTGGCGAAGGCGACCGCGAAGCGGGTGCGCATCCTGTGCTGGTCGAACGCCCCGTCGCGGTCGTTGCGCTCCCGCATCGGGACATCCACGCGATACGACGACGTGCGCAGTTCCAGGGCCTCAGCCAACTTGCCCGCGATGTCGTGGGCCGCGTCCCAGCGCCGGTCGTCGTCGCCCAGGCTCAGATGGCCGAGCCAATCGCGCAGAACATGGCCGTGCTCGTCGAGGACGGCCTGGAGGTTGCCGTCGATCGAGTGCCTCACAACATCGCGCCAGTAGCGGCTCTCGCCCTCGTCGGCGTCCGGTTGCTCCGAGTGTCCGCTGGTGATGACTGCAGTCACCTCCGGGGCGTTGAAGAAGTGCCTGAAGGCGGCGCCTATCCACGCGGCGTACTCCACGGTGCCTTCATCGGCGGAGACCGGCAGTCCGCAGACCGATGAGATCATGCGTAGAGCGCATTGCGCCGGCCCGCCGACCGCGAGTTCGGCCAGCACCTCGACAAGATCACCGGGAGGCCGGCCGAGGGCGCCGGGTCCATGGTCGATCATGGCCCGGGCCTCGGCGACGTGGGCCCGGAGCCCCTGTCCAGCGTCGTCCTCCCAGTACGAGGCGCCATCGGGGCCGAGCAACAGGTCGGTGACCGCTGGCGCGCGCTGCTGGTCGAGGAACAGAGGTGCGGCCCAGTACCACCGTTGGTCGACGGCGCCGTCGGTGGGAGCGTCCCTGACCAGCGGTTCGACAGCGTCCGCCAGCCGGGCGGCCACACCTTCGAGCACGTCCAAGATCCGGGTGCGGTCGCCCGATGTCGGCGTCGCCGCCCCGCCGATTCCCGGTGTCTGGGAGCGTTGGCCGGCGGGCGCCTGCGGCCGGGGGTCGCCGAGTCTGGCGAGGCTCGGGCTCGGCCAGGTCAGCAGAAATGCGGTCATCGCGGCCGCCCGCCGGGCTCCGTGCGCCTCTCCCGGTCTGGGCTGTCCGGCCCGCTCAGTGGTGCGGAAGGTGAGGCGCTGGCCGCCGCGCTGCCTGTAGCCGGCCGTGTAATGGTGGCTGCGGTTCTTGAAGGCATGGCGCTCGGCCTCGAAGCTGACCAGCGAGGAGACCACCTTCGGCACGACCGTCCACCCCGAGAAAATCAGGCGCTTGGTGAAGCCGGCCGTTTCCGGTGACTCGTACACCGATCCCGTGTCGTAATAGCGCATCGACGGGGGCAACCAGAGCAACTCGAATGCGCAGTTGCGCTGCAAGTCGTCGAGCAGCCAGCGCAGACGCCCGTTCTGGGGGTCGATCTGCCGGTACGCCTCGATGTCCTCCCAGCTCAACAGGCCGGGGCCGGGATCGAGTTCCTCGCCGCCGAGAAGCCCGCGCTCCGCCGCCTCCGCCACTGCCTGTTTCAGCTTGTACGCCTCCATGAAGTTGACGAGGTAGGGCGCCGACTTCCAGTACTCAGTCGGCTCGTGATGCGCCACTGCGTCGGCCAGGCCGCCGATGCGGAGATAGGCGCGAAGATCATGGTCCATCACCGCTACCTGTGTGTCTGTCTCGCTCAGCATCCCGTCGCGGTCGGGTGTGGCCGACAACCGCTCCGTCCGCGCCATCACGGCGCGCAGCTCGTTCCCGACTCCTCGGCAGGCGTCCTCGGCGGCGTCGCCGGGGTCGGCGGCGGTCAGGGCCGTGCGCAGGGCCCTGAACCGGCCTTCGAGCCGTTCGACCCGGGCCGGGTCCTGGAACAGGAACGAGCACGTGTCCAGGAAGTCCCGGTAGTGGTCGTCCTCCATCTCGTCGCTGATCGTGTACATGCGGTACGGCGTGGCCGACAGCAGCAGCGTCCGGGTCGCTCGCCCCGTCTCAGGATCGCGGTGGTTGAACAGCCTCTGGGCCGACTCGGCCGCGAAGTTGCCGGGCTCCGGGCGCAGCAGATCCTTGAATCGCTGGAACTCGTCGAGCACGATCAGGTCGGGTTGCAGAGCGGCGATGCCGACTCGCGCCATGACGCGACGAACCTCGCCGATCAACTCCCGGCGGAGCTCGTGGAGGTCGTAGGGGATCGTCCGCTTCCACGCCAGCCCTTCGGCCAGCTCATCGAACAGGTCGCGCACGGTCGGCTTGTGCTGGGCTTTCCGCGACTTGTCGAGTTCCTCGAGCAGCTCGGCGAAATGCCCCAGAGTCCTTCCGATGAGGGGCCGATACCACTGCTCCCGCGACCGCAGCCGCCCGTCGCGGTCGTGACGGTCGCCGGCCCCGAGGCCCTCCCAGAAGATGCGCCGGGCCGGCGCGTTCATGGCGCCCGCACCCCAGTGGGCCCGCAGGAAGGTGTAGGCAAGGCAGCGCTCGGGGAAGGTGCCGGTGCTGCGGCCGAACTTCAGGGAGGTTCCGGGCGTGATGGGCAGCAGATTGATACCCGTGGTGGTGCCGTCGCCGTCGTCCAGCTGTGCCAGCGGGAGCATGGTGAGCCGGTCGGTGCCCTCGATGGGCCTGATGCCCGCGGGCACGAGCTTGCGAATGTTCTGGCGGGCGATGGCCGCATTGGAGCAGACATAGACGATGTCGTGGCGCTTGTCGCCGGTGCGCCGGAGGTAGTCGATGACCTGAGCGATCACGCCCTTGGCGACGTGGGTCTTGCCCAGGCCGACCTCGTCGGCCACCAGAAACCGGAAGGCGGGGTCCTTGTCGTCGAACATTCGCTCGAAGGCCCATCGGGCGGTTCGCTGTTGGAAGTCCTTCAGCTCGTCCAAGACGGCCTCGGCGTCGATGATCTGCTCCGCCATCAGGCTGCCGATTCTTCCGTCGCCACGTCGTGGATCATCTTCCATAGTTCCGCGAAGCCCGGCGGCAGCGCGTCGTCGGCCGCCAAGTCGGAGACGAGCGGGTGGAGTCCGGCGAGCTTCGCCGGGTCCTGTCGCATCGTGCGCAGCAGCTTCTCCAACACCGGGAGACTGACCGGCTTGTCTCCTTCATCTTGGCCGTCCCCGCCAATCCGCTCGATGGTGTGGATCAGGCCGGCCTCGCTGGGGTCCTCTTCGAGCAGCGCCATCAGGTATCGGAAGAAGCGCTCAGCGTTCCCGATCAGGGTCTGCAGCAGCCGGCGCTCTCGGCATTCGGGTACGCCGTCGAGGGGAACCGGCACGACAAAGCTGCTCAACGTGCCGTCCTCGTGGGCCAGTTCGAAAGCGAGAAAGCCGCTGAGATTCTCAACGCTGGTCTCGAAGCGCTCCTCCAGCGGCTTTCCTGGGTCCACCTGCCGCCGATTGCCGGCGACGGTGAGCGGCCAGCAGTGAATCGTCACGTCGGTGGGCTCGGGCATCGGCGCGGCCGTCCGGTAGGTCACTGCCCATCCATCACCGCTCTCGGTGACGTGGCCCTCGATACAGAGGCGCGCGATGGCTTGACGGTGGTGATCGATCGACGTCCCCTCGTCTGTCTCGGTCTCCGGGCCGCGGCGGTAGTCGTAGAAGAGGTCGCGCAGGCCCGGTTCGTCGTCGGTGCCGTCGCACAGCCGGTCGATGCCGAGCGCGTCGACCGGCCCCGTCAGTTCCACCAGGATCTCGACGTTGTTTCCGAATGCGGGGCCGGTGGCGTTGGCCGATCCGAGGAACAGCTGGGCTTTGTCTTGGTGTTCGAACGCGAAGACCTTCGCGTGCAGCCCAACCAGCGGCCGTCCGGGATCGAACGCCGACAGCCCGTCATCATCGACGTTGAGACCGAACGCGCTCCCGTCGTCGAAGGCGTACACCTTGCCCACCGTGGTCGCTGATGTCGGTCTTGGGTGGTCGAGGCCCTCCTGCCGTTGAGGGCTTCGGCCGTCGCCGGCGGTATCTGGCAGCAGATTCTCGTCGAGGCGGTCGAGCCACTCCGGGCTGCTGACCAGCTCGTCGATCTTGACCGGGTGCGCCTCGGTGAAGAAGCTGTCGCTGACGAATGGCGAGATGATCAGCGATCGCTCGGCCGCCCTTGGCAGCGGCGACGGCTTGGGTTCGAGACCCAGGACATGGACCTTGAGATCATCCACGCCCGCCGGCAGCGCGAACGAAGCGTCCTTGAGAGCGTCGGCCAGTGAATGGACCCGTTCGCTGTGGTCCTTTGGGACGTCGACCAAGCAATTGCCAAGGAGACCCTTGAACAGCTCGCCCACGGGTTCCAGATTCGTTCCGCCCGATCCGGTGGTCTCGTCGAGACGCACCATCGTGTCCCAGCTCGTATCGAAGGTGAGGTTGCGGCTGGCGACGAGCACCCGGAGCCGCTGCTCGACCGCCCGCCCGTCCTCTGGGCCTCCGGCCGTCTCGTAGCGGATCACCCACACTTTGGGATGCACGATGCCGCCCCGCGGCGCCGACACCGGCAGGACGGTCCGCTCCAGGAAGGCGAACACCCGGCGCGACGGCGCTAGGGCGATCTCGCCGACCTGGCTGAACACGGTCATCCTGCGGGCGTGGGCCCGCAGCGCATGGATCAGCTCGATGGGCTCGTAGGCATCGCCGTCGCCGTCGCCGTCGCCGTCGCCGTCGCCGTCGCTGTCGTCGGCGTCGGTGCGGTGACCTGCGAGGGCCAGCGCTGCGGGCGCGGCCAGCAGTGCTCGCAGGTCCAGTGTGTATGTGACGGCCATGGCCGACTCGAACTGGAACCCAGCCGGGGGCCGCATGGCGTCGATCAGGGTGAGCCGGTTGGCGGGATGCAGCATCAGTGATGCCCTCCGGCCGCTGCGAGGTCCTGGAGGTAGGTCTTGGTGATGCCCCACCTGTAGTCGAGTTGACCGCCGACCGGCCCCTGGTGCCAGTTCTCCAGGGCGGCTCTGTAGGACAGCCGGGCCCTCTTCGACTTGAGACGCCGCTCTCGCTCGCGGATGAGCCTGTGGACCATCGGATCCTCGGCGAAGCGTCCCGGATCGTCCACCACCCGCCGGGTCAAGTCGTTCCAGAAGTGCCGGGTTGTTCCGCTGATGCCGTAGCCGGCCAGAATCTGCCAGAACTCTTCCGGGTGCTCGGCCCATTGGTCCAATACCCCTTGGCGGCTCCTGATCAGCCGGCTCCAGTCTTCCAGTCGGCCCAGCTGGTCGTCCTCAAGTTCCTTGGTTGCCCAGCCGAACTCCTGACTCGCCTCCCGTGCCAGCAGCAGGTTGTAGACGAGCTGCGGCCCGAGCGTCAGTTCCGAGAAGTATCGGGCGTGGCGCAAGACCTCGGCTAGACGGCTCGGCAACTCGGGCTCGGGCACCAGCCACGGGTAGTCGATGCTGTCGAGCGACAGGTTCGGCCGTGCGGACAGGACGGCGATCAGCGTGTCCGGGTGGCGTCGCCGTATGCCGTCCGTGAGCACTTGCGCCTCTTCCGGCTCGAGTTCGAACGTGATGTTGCTGTCCAGGAACTTCTCGGGGCGCGGCGGGATGGCCGCCCACATCGACACCGGAGCCTCGGTCGCGTTGCCGTCGTCGTCGCGTTCGGGTTGGCGCCGTCTTCGCCCCGTCGCCCGTTGGCCGTACTCGGCGATGCTCATGTCGCGCCGTCGAATGCCCCAGGCGACCATGCTCCCCCAGTAGACGTCGCTGGGCATCCGCTTCAGCTCCCGCCCCGCGACCCGGCCGATCACGCCCTGGCGTGGCCCGATATGCCGTAGGCAGTCGATGAGCTTGGCCTCCGCCTCTCGAAGCCTGCGGGCGAAGCTGGCTCTTGGGCCGTTCTCAGCCTCCAGGTGTTGGAAGATCCATGGCAGGAAGATGAAATAGCGCAGCCTGGTCTGCACGGTGGAGGTGCCTGGGCTGAGCATGTCTGCGAAGGCGTCGCGCACCGTGCCGAGGCCCAGTACGTCGAGAGTGCTCGGTTCTTCGAGCGACCGCAACAGCGTGGCCACCCGCTCGCTGGCGGCTGTGTCGAGATCCAGCCAGCCCAGCGTCGAGGCGGGCACATAGTCGTTCATATATGCCAGTCAAGCAGTCCCGCACGACAGGCGATCGATGGGTGACCCCGTCGTACGACCGAAGAGGGAATCCTCGCCGAGCGTCAAGAGGCTATGTTCTTATGTTTCAAGCTGTCTGAGGGACTCTTGTCACACCCTGGTTCTAATGTTGCTGGCATGGAATCGAGGACCGGATCGGTTGAGAGCATTGATGTCGCAGGCGCCGGGTGTGTGGCGTGTGCTGCCGGTGTGGAGGTAGCGGCGCTCAGCGATGGCGAGCTGGTGGAGCGGATGACGCAGTTGGGCCGGGGGAGGTCGCGGATGGACGCGATGCTGGCCGAGACCGCCGCGGAGATGCAGCGGCGCTCAGGCGGCCGGACCACGGCCGCGATGATGCGCGAGCGGCTGCATGTGTCGTCCCGTCAGGCCACTGCGGACACTGCGCTGGCGGCGTCTCTGGCCGACGAGTACCCGGCCACGCTGGCGGCTTGGCGTGCCGGTGAGATCACCGCGGGCCATGCCCGGGTCATCGCCCGGGTGGGGGCGGACCCTGAGCACGCCGATGAGCCGGCGCTGCTGGAGATGGCTCGGGGCTACCCGGTGGACATGTTCGCCCGCATGACCCGCCAGTACATGAGCTCGCAGGACTCGGCCGAGGAACACCAGCGCCAGTACCAGAACCGCTGGGCCTCTTTGGTGCAGGACCCCGACGGCTCGTGGCGGCTCTCGGCGTACTTCGGCGCCGACACCGGGAAGCGTGTCAGCGTGGCATTCAACGCCATGGTGCGCGCCTACCGCAACGGCACCACGGTCTACGGGTCCGGCCCCATACAGGGGCTCACCTCGCAGCAGCGCCGTGCCGACGCGCTGGTCAACCTGATCACCGGTGAAGGTGCCCACGAGCGTCCCAGTACGACGCTGCTGGTCATCGCCGACTACGACACCGTGTCCCGCGAGCTTCGCAACCTGCGCTACGACGATGGCGTTCCGGTTGCGGCCGATCAGATCGCGAAGCTGGCCGCCGAAGCCAAGATCCTGCCCGCCATCTTCGGTGCCGAGGGCGATCCTCTGTGGCTGGGACGGGCCGAACGGCACGCCAGCGCCGGCCAGCGGATCGTCTTGGCAGCACGTGACGGCGGCTGCGTCAACTGCGCCGCACCCGCGGAGGGGGGTGAACCCCACCACATCGAGTGGTTCGTCCGGGGTGGACCCACCGACATCGACAACCTGTGCCTGGTGTGCGAACGCTGCCACCACCTCGTCCACGACGACGGCTGGCAGCTGCACTCCGACGACGGTCAACTCGGACTCCGCCCGCCGGCGCGGCCGCCGGCAAGGGCCCGCTCCCAGGCAGACATCCACCGCCGATCGGGGACCGACCGCCGCACCCGGACTGACGCGCCCGCTCGGAGACAGCGCAACGCCATCCTGCGGACGTGACGGCGACCGTGCCCGGTTCGACGTCCGTCCTCGGCCAGAACTCAACCTCATCCGGCCACGTGAGGGTTGCCGAGGGCTTTGGCTACCGGCGCGGCGCGGTGTCTTGGCCCGACCGGAATCAGCGGGTGAAGATGAGCTGGAACTCCATGACACCGTGGTCCTCGACCGAGACGACTATGGGTGCGGTCGGGGCGGTGACGCCGTAGTTGCTGAAGATCACCTCGCTGGATCCGACGGCCACGATCCTGTCGCCCACGAGCCGGGCCTGCAGATCGAAAGCGACCCGATTGGTGGCGCCCTTGATGGTGAGGTCCCCGACGGCTGATCCCGAGAACCCTTCGCCGTCGGCCATCCCGGCCGGGAGTTCGACCGGCTCGACCAGAGTGAAGACGGCGAGCGGGAACTCGTTGGTGTTGAGGGCCTGGTGGATCCTGCCGTCGCGGAAGCTGCTGTCGGTCGCGAGCGTGCCCATCTGCACTTCGACGGTCGCGGCTACCAGCGCCGTGTCGTTCAGCTCTATCGAGCCCGAGACCTTGGCGGTGCGGCCCACCGCGGTGAAGTCACCGATGTTGCTCAGTACTTCGTCCACCCGGAACCCGGCAAAGCTGACCGTCGGCTCGCCCTGCAGGTCACCAGGGTTCTCCGCCACCTGAACAGTCCACACTCCGGCCAGCCCTATCGGGGCGTCAATGGTCTCGTCTGTCGATGCCGTCTCGGTGCCGGTCTCTGCGCTGGTTGCATCTGTCGTGCCGTCATCCGCCGCGGCCCCATCGACGCCTGCGGTTGAGGCGTCGTCGCCGCCCGTGCTCGACGTGGCGTCGTCGCTGTCGGTGCCTTCGGCGGACTCGGTGGTCATCGGCTCGTCTGCACTGCCACCGGTGGATTCGGTGGCGGACGGTTCGGCCGTCTCGTCCGCAGCCTCAGCTGCTTCGATCCGGGCCACCGTCGTCTCCAGGTCGACCGCTTCGGGGGCGTCATCACGCGTCAGGATGAACAGCGCGACCGCGGCCACCACCAGCACGACCACGGCAACGACTATGCCGACGATGATCTTTGTGAGCCTGCTCATGTCTGGGCTTCCTCGGGTCTCTTGTCCGTGTCAATCATGGGTCCAGGCCGCTGGCCGACATCTCTCGAGCCGTCTCGGCCGCGGCCACCACCGTGGCCTCTATCTCGGCTTCGGTGTGGGCCAGTGACGGGAAGATGGCCTCGTACGCGCCTGGCGCGAAGGCCACACCACGGCGCAGCATCCCATGGAAGAACGGCGGATAACAGCCATTATCGGCTGCCTTGCGGGCCTCGTCGAAGTCGATGGGCGCCTCCTCGGCGAAGAACAGGCCCAGCAGCGGTCCCTCTCTCGGCACGACTGCGGTCACTCCTGCCGCCGCGAAGGCTCCCTCCAGCCCCTCCTGCAACGCCACCGCGGTGGCTTCCAGCCGCTGGTAGGCGTCGTCGTCGAGCAGGCTCAGTGTGGCCAGGCCCGCCGCTGTGGCCAGGGGATTGCCCGACAGGGTCCCGGCCTGGTACACGCCGCCCAACGGCGCCAGCCCCGACATGATCTCCGTCGACGCCCCGAAGGCGCCGATCGGCAACCCACCCCCGATGACCTTGCCGAAGCACCAGATGTCGGGACGGGTTCCGAACCATGCCGCCGCCCCGCCCCGGCACAGCCGGAAACCGGTGATCACCTCGTCGAACAGCAGCAGAGCCCCGACTTCGTCGCAGGCTTCGCGCAGGCCCTGCAGGAATCCGGGCTGCGGCGCCACCAGGCCCATGTTGGCCGCCACCGGCTCCACGCACACCACCGCCACCGTCTCATCGAGCTCGGGGACCACGTTGTAGGGGGCCACGATGGTGTCGGCGACCGCACCCAGGGTCACGCCCTCGGATCCGGCCAGACCCTGCTGAGCCACGCCCGATCCCCCCGCCACCAGCAGCGCGTCGCTGTGGCCGTGGTAGCAGCCCGCGAACTTCACGACCGTCGGCCGCCCGGTCACCCCCCGGGCCAGCCGCACCGCCGACATCACCGCCTCGGTGCCGCTGTTGGTGAGCCGAACCATCTCCAGGCCCTGCACACGGGCACACATCTCTTCGGCCATCAGCACCTCGTTGCGGGTGGGTGCGCCGTAACTCGTGCCCCGTACGGCGGCCTGCTGCACCGCCTCGATCACCGCCGGGTGCGCGTGACCGCAGATGCCCGGGCCGTAGCTCTGCACGTAGTCGATGTAGCGGCGGCCCTCCACGTCATGAACGAAGGGCCCGGACGCCTCGGCCACGAAGTACGGCGTGCCCCCCACCGACCGGAAGGCCCGCACCGGCGAGTTCACCCCGCCCGGGATCACCTGCTGGGCCCGCTCGAAGAGCGCCTCGTTTGTGTCTGCTTCGCCCGAGCCCGAATCCGGGGCGCTCATTGCATGGCCTCGGCCAGCCGCCTCGAGAAATAGGTGAGCACCACGTCGGCCCCGGCGCGGCGGATGGCCAGCACGTGCTCGTATGCGACCGCGTCGAGGTCGAGCCAGCCCCTCTCGGCCGCGGCGCACACCATGGCGTACTCGCCGGAGACGTGATAGGCGGCCAGCGGAACGTCACAGGCGCTCCGGGCCGCAGCGATCACATCCAGGAACGCCAGCGCCGGCTTCACCATCACCATGTCGGCACCCTCGGCCACATCGAGTCGGATCTCCTCGAGGGCCTCCCGGGCGCCGGCCACATCCTGCTGGTAGGTGCGGCGGTCGCCGCCGCCGGCGATGGTCACGTCCACGGCATCGCGGAACGGGCCGTACAGGGCGGTGGCGTACTTGGCTGCGTAGGCGAGGATGGCGGTCTGCTCGAACCCGGAGCCGTCCAGGGCAGTGCGGATGGCGCCGACTTGGCCGTCCATCATCCCCGAGGGGGCCACGATGTCGGCGCCCGCGGCGGCCTGGGCCAGCGCGATGCGGGCGTACACCTCGAGGGTGGCGTCGTTCTCGACATCGCCGCGGCCGTCGAGCAGTCCGCAATGGCCGTGGTCGGTGTACTCGTCCATGCACAAATCCGCGATCAGCACGATCTCGTCGCCGAGGTCCGAGCGCAGGTCGGCCAGCGCCACCTGCACGATCCCGTCGGGGTTCCAGGCCTCGGAGCCGATGTGGTCCTTGCGCTCGGGCACCCCGAACAGCACCACCGCTCCGATGCCGAGGGCGTGGAGCTCGGCGACCTCGGCCCGCAGCGACGAGCGGGTGTGCTGGAACTGCCCGGGCATCGAGGCGATGGGCTGGGGCTCGTCGATGCCCTCACGTACGAACAGCGGCGCGATGAAGTCTGCCGGGTGGAGCCGGTGCTCGGTCACGAGCCGCCGCAGGGCCGGGGTCCGGCGCAGCCGACGCATGCGCCGCTGCGGGAAGTTCATCGCGTGAGGCTATCCAAGCCCTCCCATGGCGGCGGTCTAGTAGGTGGAGCACCGCCATGCCGAGGTGGATCGGGATGGGCGGGCGTCGCAGGCCGCCTGCCCAACAGCTGTGGTGTATGGTTTTTCGACACGGCTGTTTCGATTAGGGACGAAGCGCAAGAACGATGGTTCAATGGACGGTGCAGTACTTCCTCCGTCCTCGTATCGATGCTGGGATGGAGTTGGACGAGGAAGAGCCGGAAGTGATCGCTGCTGGCCCTTCCTTGCAGCTTTAGCAGCAGTCTCCAGATGGCACGCTCTCGCTCTGATTCGCGGGGTCGGCCTGTGGCGTGGTCGGTTCGCCGGACTGCGACCCGGATGGTGGCATCGACAGTCCTGGCCGCGGCCGTGGCGGCTGGCCTCGCACCTGTTGCAGCCGCTCAGGACGCCGAGGAGGCGTTCAGTGACGTCACTGGCGGTTCGCATAAGGACAGCATCGAGACGCTGGAGGCGCTGGGTTTCCTCGTTGATACCGAGTGCGGCGAGCGGCAGTTCTGTCCCAGCGAGCCGGCTGGGCGCTGGACGATCGCGGTGTGGCTCGTGCGAGCTCTCGACCGCGCTGAACCGCCGGAAATCAGCGAATCTAGGTTCGCCGATGTGGACTCCAACGAATGGTGGGCACCCCACGTCGAGCGGTTGGCCGAGCTAGGGGTCACGGTCGGATGCAAGCTCGATCCGCTGCGCTTCTGCCCCGACCAGACGGTGAGCCGGGCCCAGATGGCATCTTTCCTGGTGCGCGCCTTCGATCTTGAGACTGCCCCGGTTGCCGGTTTCGAGGACACTGCAAGCAGGACCCACAAGGCCGACATCGATGCCTTGTTCGCTGCGTCGATATCGGTCGGATGCAAGCTCGATCCGCTGCGCTTCTGCCCCGAAATGCCGGTGAGCCGGGCCGAGATGGCCACGTTCATCTCGCGAGGCCTGGACCATCGAAGCGGCACCGGTTCGTTCACGATCCAAGAAGGGCCGCGCGGCGGAGACACGCTGATCTCGGCCTCCCGGGGCCAGACCTGCGCCGTCCGTCCCGACGGCGGTTTGGCGTGCTGGGGGAGGGACGGCTTGCGGGATCGGCACGCGACTGCGGGACTGCGGAACGTGGTGGCCATCAGCGCGGCCGACGAGATCGAGTTTGCGGGGCACACCTGTGTGCTGCACGAGGATCGGACCGTCTCGTGCTGGGGCACAGGACGGGACGGGCAGCTCGGACAGGGCGACACGAGCAACAACTTTCTGCCGGTGAAGATCCCCGGCATCACAGACGCGGTTGCGGTCAGCGCTGGCAAGGAACACGTCTGCGTTCTCCACAGCGACGGTGGTGTCTCCTGCTGGGGATCCAACCGGTTTGGGGCACTGGGTGACGGCACCGAGACGCCCAGCTATCTCCCGAAGAGAGTTGCCGGCCTGTCTGACATTGTGGCCGTAGCGGCCGCCCAGCACTCCAACTGCGCCGTTCACCGCGACGGTGCCTTCTCATGCTGGGGCCAGCCAGCATTCGATCTCAAGCCCACGAGGTTCAACGGCCCCGAAGCGATGTCATCGGTGTCCATGAGCGCGCTGCGAATATGCACTGTCAGCCTTGGCGACACGGTCTACTGTGGGGCGCTCGGTCAGCCCGTCAGACCCTCGAACCGCGTCGAGAACCTGGTCGACGTTGTGGAGGTCGCGGTAGGTTGGGTCACCTCGTGCGCGCTGCATCGCCACGGAGGAGTCTCGTGCTGGGGAAGCGACAACGCCGCGGGCCAGATCGGTGACGGCACGACGACCCCGAGGCTCCGGCCGGTTCGGCTGGACGGGATCGCTGATGCGGTGGCGGTGAGCGTCAGTACTGGATCGTCGGACGTGGGGGTTCATGCCGGGACGGTGGGCTCTCATGCCTGCGCCCTGCACGAGGATGGATCAGCCTCGTGTTGGGGAGGCAATGAGCTGGGGCAGCTGGGCGACGGCACAACGGAAAACAGGCTGGTCCCGACGCGTGTCAAGCGTGTCGAACCGATTCCAGCCGACCAAGCTCCAGCCACCCCCACCGGTCTGCTGCGAGCGTGGTCTGAGGCGGCCGTGCAGGAGCGCGAGGCGGCCTACCCTTGGCTGAGGGTTGCCTGGGATTTTGCTCGCGATCGGACATGGGCAGTCCAGTCGGGGTTCGGCGGCTTGGTATTCCGCGACTGTTTCGCGTCGGCTGACTCGTTCGGCTGCAGAGTCGACGAGATGCACATCACTGACTTCTCTCTCGGCGGCTTCGTTCACGAACTGCTGCACGTCTACGACCTGCACACCGGTCTGGCACCGAGCACAGCATGGGGAGCGGTGCAGCTCTACTTCGCCACCACTCATCCCGACTGCTGGACTCGTGCCCCACCAGGATCCGAGATCCTGGCCGACACGGTGGCCCATCTGATGGTGCCCGGTGCTTGGCTGACGTACTACAACTCCCCTGGGTGCCCGACGGTGCCCGAGCGCAGCGAGCCGACCCTCGAAGCCGAGCAGGTCGTTCTGGAGGGCTTGACCGGCCAGGTACCCGAGTGGTACCGCGAGAACATCACCAACGGCACCGAGTTGTGGGACGCCTGGCTGCGGGGCCCGTCGCTACCGGCTCTGGCCAACCTGGCCGGGGAGTTCGGCGGGCTGTGCAGCACGGACTGGATCACCCATCCCTTCGATCCGGCTCTGTTCCCATCCGCGGGCAGCAATCCGTTCCGGGACGGCGGCTGCTAACCGATTCGAGGGGCCGAGCGGTCAGGCTGCGCTTGGCCCTGCGAGGCTATCCGAGCCCTCCCGTGGCGTTGGTTTGATCGGCTCAGGCGCGCTTTGGGCCCGCTACCCAGACCCGGCGGAGGCCGACCACGGCCGGGCGTGGCGGACCAGCGCGGCCACTACTCCGTCGATGGTGTGCTCGGTGGCTTCCACGGTGACCTCCAGGCCGTGTTCGACCGCGGTGGCCGAGGTGGCCGGGCCGATGGACGCCACCAGGGGTGGGACGGCGCCAGCACCAACCTCGGCCACCAGGCGCTTGACGGTGGACGACGACGTGAAGACGACGCCGTCGGAGGCGGCCACCGCCTGGCGCTGGTCGTCGCTCAGCGGAGCGGCGACGTTGCGGTAGGCGGCCACGTCGAGCACTTCCCAGCCTGCCGCTCGAAGCTCATCGGGCAGCACGGAGCGGGCCACCGCGGCCCGGGCCAGCACCACCAGGCGGCCACCGTCGGGATCGGGGGGCGGGAACGCCTGCAGCAGGCCTTCGGCGATGGCCCGGTCGGGCACCATGCGCACCGTCAAGCCGGCCGCGATCGCCCGGTTGGCGGTGCCCGGACCGATGGCGGCGACGTTCACGCCGTCGGGCAGGGGCCCGCCGGCGGCGGCCCTGGCCGCGCCGTTGGGGCTGGTGACCACCAGCCAGTCGCCGGCTCGCAGCCTCGTCACCGCATCCCGTAGCGCGGCGCCACCGTCGGCGGGGTCGGTGATGGCGATGACCGGTGCGCTGACCACCTCGGCCCCGGCTGCGGCAAGACCGTCGGCCAGTGGCTTGGCCTGCTCCCGGGGCCGGCAAATCACGATCCGCAGTCCGGCCAGCGGCTTGGGTGCGTGGGGCCGGGGCCGCGACGGCGGACTCATCGAGGCGGCTCCAGGAGTTCCCGCCCGCCGCGGTCGTCCAGCAGGTGCCGGGCGACGGCCCGGCCCAGCATCTCGGAATCGCGGCCCAAGCGGGTGTCGCGGATCAGCGTCGAGCCGTCGATCGACGACAGCAGGCCCGTCAACTCCACCCCGCCGCCCGGGTTGGTGGCGTGGGCGCCCGCCGGCAGGTTGCAGTCGCCGCCCAGCTCGGCGAGGAAGGCCCTCTCGGCGTCGACGGTGCGCCGGCTCGGCCGGTGCTCGATGGCCGAGAGCAGCGTCAGGGTCTCCCGATCGGTGGCCCGGCACTCCACCGCGATGGCGCCCTGGCCGACCTGGGGCACGAACACCTCCGGGTCGAGCACGTCGACCACATCGGGTGCGAGCCCCAGCCGCTGGAGCGCCACCGAGGCCATGGCGATGGCGTCGAAGCGGGCGGCCAGATCGAGCCGGGTGGCGATGTTGCCCCGCAGCTCCGCGAACCGCAGGTCGGGCCGCAGATGTGCGAGCTGAGCCTTGCGCCTCACCGATCCGGTGGCCACCGTCGCCCCGACCGGCAGATCGGCGAGCCGGCAGCCCACCAACGCGTCGCGGGGATCGCCGCGCCGCGGCACCGCGGCCAGCACCAGGCCCTCAGGGGTCGACGACGGCAAGTCCTTGGCCGAGTGCACCGCGATGTCGGCCCGGCCGTCAAGCACCGCGGCCTGCACCTCCTTCACGAACACGCCCTTGCCCCCCATGGCGTGGATCGGGGTGTCGGTTCGGCGATCTCCGGTGGTCGAGACGGCCACCGGCTCGGTCACGACCCCGCCGGCCTCGGCCAGCAGCCCGGCCACGATGCCGGTCTGGCAGCGGGCCAGAGCACTGGCCCGGGTGGCCGCCCGCAACACGAGAGCGGTCACGGTGTCCGGCCTCTACAGGTCGAACAGATCGCGCAGCGCTTCAGCCAGACGGTCGCCCCGGGCGTGGCCGGCCGCGTCCTTGAGCCTCACCGTCGGCTCGTGGAGCAGCTTGTTCACCACGCCGTGCAGCAGCGCCTCCACTGCGGCGCGCTGAGCGGGTGAGAGATCGGCGAGACGTGAGCGGTGCCGGTCCAGCTCAGCTGCGGTCACCCGATCGGCCCGGGACCTCAGAGCTGTGATCAAGGGTGCGACCTCCCGGGCCGAGGCTTCGGCCAGGTAGCGCCCGACCTCGTCGTCGACGATGGCGGTCACCGCGTCGATCTCCTGCTCCCTGCCGGCCCGGCCCTGCTGGACGAAGTCGCCCAGGTCGTCCATGTCGAGAAGCGTCACGCCCGGCAGTTCCCGGACGGCCGGATCCACGTCGCGGGGAACGGCCACGTCGACGATCAGCAGGCCCGCCCCGCCCCGCCGGGTCATCACGGTGTCGATGTCGCTGTGCTCCAGCACGATGTCGGTGGCGCCGGTGGTGGTGATGACCACATCGGCGGCCACCAGTGCCGCCTCCAGCTGGTCGAGGCTGACCGCCCGCCCGCCGCACGCCTCTGCCGCGGCCGCGGCCCGGTCCGGGGTGCGGTTGGCCACGGCGATGTCGGCTGTGCCGGCGTCGGCCAGCGACTTCAGGGTGCCGGTGGCCACGTCCCCCGCGCCCAGCACCAGCACTCGCCGGTCCGCGAGGGTGCCGAGACGCTCGGTGGCCAGCGCCACTGCGGCATGCGACAGCGATGCGATGCCTTGGGAGATGCCGGTGGTGGCTCTGGCCTTCTTGCCGGCCTCGACCGCCCGGCGGAAGAGAGGATCGAGCAGCGCGCCCACGGTGCCTTCGGCCTGTGCGGCCTGCCAGGCGTCCCGAACCTGGCCCAGGACCTCGTGCTCGCCCACCACCACCGAGTCGAGCCCGGCGGCCACGCTGAACAGGTGTTGCACCGCTTCGGCGTCGTGCAGGGAGTAGAGCTCGTCGGCGACGGTCTCAGGGGGGAGTCCCGAGTGCAGGGCGAGCACTTCGCGGATGTCGGCGTAGCCGCCGTGGAAGCGCTCGGCGTAGGCGTAGACCTCGATGCGGTTGCAGGTGGACAGCAGCACGGCCTCGCTGAGATGAGTGGCCGACGCCAGCTCGTGGAGAACCTTGGAGAGGTCGCCGGACGCGACCGTCATCCGCTCGAGCAGATCGAGCGGCGTGGACCGGTGATTGCAACCGACGACTACCAGCGACACTGGGCGCGATGCTATCGCCGCCCAC
>LXNI01000922.1_pt1 | contig 29777 bp, 27 predicted proteins | sample 809091 | NCBI WGS metagenome assembly LXNI01 (sample SAMN04870527, study PRJNA318959) | sponge metagenome | biome: 01000161; feature: marine sponge reef; material: water | host: Sarcotragus foetidus | place: Greece: Milos, Mediterranean Sea | collected 2013-05-29 | depth 5-7 m | reverse complement strand
GTTGCCCCGCTGTTTGGGCAACGCGTCTGCTATCCGTTCGTATTGTTCCTGTGTCAGTTCCATACGCTAATTATGCTATCCGGACAGCCCGACCCCCGGCATTTAGTGTCAACACGCCCTAGCTGCTCCGCCACGTCGGGCACGCCCCCCGGCGTCACCACGACCACTCGCAGGCCCGCCGCTTCCAGAAAGGCGCTGGCTACGAAGGCCCGGTAGCCGCTACCGCAGGTCACCCACACCGTTCTCGACCGGTCCAGCCCTTCGGGTGCGCCGTCCTTGAGGTACGGCACGTACCGGTGGACGGATCCCTCGAGGTGGCCCGCCTCCCATTCTCCAGGGGAACGGACGTCCAGCACCTGGAGGTCGTCGCGCGCTGCCATGGCCGCGGCCAACTCGCCCGTGGTCCTGGTCTCGAACGATGCCAGGGAGCCACCGGCCTGCACCCAGCCCGAGACTCCGCACACCACGCCCAACACCTTGTCGAAGCCGATCCGACCGAACTGGCGGGCCACTTCCTCGGCATCCTGGCCCGGCTCGGCCACGAGGACCACCGGGGTGTCGAACGGCAGCAACCAGCCGGCCCACACCGCCACCTGATCGCTCATCTCCAGCCCCAACGATCCCGGAATGTGCCCGGCCGCGTAAGCGGCGCGGGGCCGTATGTCGACCAGCCTGGCATTGTCCGGCAGGTCGGACGGGTCCAACACGGTGAGTTCCCGAACCGTCAGGGGTTCAGGTCCCATGAGGTTGATCGGTCCCATGTGCGCGTAGTAGGCGGGGAAGGGTTGGAGGACGGCCAACTGCCCCGCAACGAAGGCGTCACCGTCCGGGTATGCCAGCACCGGATTGGTCCGCCGCTCCATCCCGATGGTGGAGACGGACCGCCCGGCCCCCGACGCGGTACAGAACGATCCCTCACCGTGGGTGGGATACAGGCCGGTCTCGTCGGGAAGCTCGGCCAGCCGGTGGACGGACAGGTACTGGAGCCGGGCGAGTTGGCATGCCCGGTCGTCCCCGAGCAGGTCGGTCCGCCCTGCGGAACCCACCAGGAGGCTCCCACCGGAGAACACCGCCATCATCTCCCCTTCCACCAGGATGGCGTAGCTCATGTGCTCGGGCGTGTGGCCGGGCGTATGCAACGGCCGGATCGCCACCGGGCCGCCAAGGAGATCCTCGTTGTGGAAAGCAGGAAGGTGGTCGAAGGCTACGCCCGCCGCCGCCGGCAGCACGAGCCTGGCGCCGGTACGGTGAGCGAGGTCGCGCCCGCCCGACACGTAGTCGTTGTGGATATGGGTCTCGAGAACATGGGTGACATGTATGCCCGCATCGAGGATGGCTCGCTCGAACCGCTCCACGTCCCGCTGCGGGTCGACGACCACGCCGCCGCCGTCATGGGTCAGCAGGTAGGTGCTGTCCCCCAATCCGTCGGTCCGAAACGTCGTGATCTGCATACCCCTCCCGGGAGTGCGGTACACCGGCCGGTCCCCACCCTATCCGAGCCCCGCCAGGTATGGCTGCCGGTATGGCCCTGACCAGATGGTTGGGGGTGGTGCCAGGAGTCCGCCTCAACATGGGCGGGCTTCTGGCTGCCGGCTAGAGGTGGTAGACGAACATCGCGAGGAACATGGGGCAGCAGTGGTCAATCCGGTAGGCTGATTCCCTGCTGATCGTGCGATCCTGGTCGAACGTTCGATTGAAGGAAGGGCGGGTGATCTGAGGTGGGTGGCCGGAGGCGCAAGGCCAGATTGCTTGTAACCGTTGTGGCTGCGGTTGTGACTGTCGGCGTTGTTGTAACGGTCCTATTGGTGCAGGACGACGATCCGGTTGGGCTTGAGCGCTGCGAGGACGTGCCGACCCTCGCGTCGCGCCGGGAGGGGAGCCTGGGCGCCCGCGAGAACCCTCATCCAGTTGTGATGGACTTGGTCGGCGCTTACAGGGACGAGCATGCCGACACCTACGGCGGGAGGTGGATCGACCGGGAGAACGGTGTGGTGGTGGTGGCGTTCACTGACGACCCCGTGGTCCGCCGGGAGGCGATTCTGGCGCTGGCTCCGCCCTCCGACAAGACATCGAATGGTGATCCGAGGCCTCTTGGCGAGCGTGTCGACGTGGTGCAGGTTCGCTACACCCAAGCCCACCTGGAGGCCATACAGCAGCAGATCATGGACGCCGTGTCCGGGCTGGACTTTGACCGGTCAGTGGGATCAGCCCTCTCAATCACCCAGAACCGGGTGAGCCTCGACTTGTTTAACCCGCCCGACGGAACCCTCGACCAACTCACCCGGATCGTCCCTGACCTTACGGCTGTCTGCGTTTCGGTCTACTACACACCCGAGCCGCCCACCGGGCCGCTGGATGTGATCCCCGACCTGGACACCGAGGACCCGCTGGTCACCTGTCGGGGCACTCCACCGGTGCGCTACTCGCAGTTCGTCGATCCACCCTCCATCGACGAAGTCGACCATCCGGCGGTCGACGCCCTGCGCGCCGAGCTCGGGTCTCAGGGCGGCGAGCCGATGCCGCAGGGACGGTGGGTGGTCATCAGCATTGAAGAAGACCTGGCCGCCTTCGCGGCTCTCTCGCCGGACGGCTTCGGTTACGCCGACTTCGAACGCCACGGCGACAAGTGGATACTTGGCGGGATGGGCTCAGGCCGTCCCTGCGAACCCATCATGGCGCTCCCTGACGGCCTCAACCGGGTCGAGGTACGTCTCGACCCGGACTCCCTGCTCGGTCCCGACAGCATCGCCCTCGACCTTTTGGTCACCGAGGCCGCCTGCGCCAGCGGACGCGAGATGGGCAACGCGCTGCAAGGCCCCCAGGTGGTGGAAACCGACACCGCGGTGATCGTCGCTTTCGCGGCCATCCCCCTTTACGAACAGTTCGTCACGTGCCAAGGCAACCCATCCACACCGGTAACCATCGAACTATCCCAACCACTCGGCAACCGTACGGTCTACGACGGACTGTACGTTCCGCCCAAACCTCTTGACCCGGATGGCGGAGACGCGTAGAACCCACTGTCGCCGAACCAGGTCCGGGGAGCGAGCCGAGGCCGCAACGTGGTAGGCGCTACTCGCGGCTCGGGACCATGCCATCGGATACTGTACGAACCCAACGCCTGTCCCCGCCGAGAATGGGGGAGCGACGTTTCATAGCCCTCATCCCCGGGGTTGATGATCGAAGGCCTGCGCATCAATCCGTCGCCCCCCAAGAGCTGCGACACATCCCGGATGCAGGAAGCTGGTTACCGATGGTTCGGAGCTACAGGCGATCCGGCGGGCAGCAGCGAGAGCTTCTACGAGACCTTCATCGTCGCCGCCGACCATGCAGACCGTATCCAAGCGGTCGTGGCCGGCTCCGTCTGGTTCTCGTCCTTCAGTTTTTTCGAGCCCACGACCCTCCACACGATCCCACCTGCTTGAAGATCGGCCGGAAGCCAAGGGTCGCTAACCGACCCCCCGTGGCGGATCCGCGAGTGACTTGAGCTCCAAGGCCAGGCCGGCCACCATCAGGTAAGCCTTGTCCGCCCTGGATGCGACCAACTGGTTGACGCGGCCGAGCACGTCCCGGTACTCCCTTCCGAGCGGTGATGCGGGCACGATGCCCTGGCCGACCTCGTTGCTGACCAGGATCCACCTGCCGCCCGTGGCGTCAATCAGGTCGAGCAGGCGGCCTACCGTCTCGAGGACCATGCCCTCGGCATCGGGCGCTCCCTCATCCCCGAGGAGGAGGTTGCTCACCCACAGGGTCAGGCAGTCGAGGACGAAGGTGTCGTAGCGATCGACGAGCGGCCGGACGGCTCTGCTGAGATGGATCGGCTCCTCGAGGGTGTCCCAGTGCTCCGGCCGGTACCTACGATGATCGGCAATGCGGCGCTGCATCGCCTCGTCGAGGGCTTCGGCTGTGGCGATGAAGAGCACCCTTCCCCCGTCCCGCGCCATGCGTTCCGCGAGCGTGCTCTTTCCGGAACGAGCTCCGCCGAGAACGAGTACGAGTTCGTCGGAGCGACCCACGGCCCGGCTCGCGCTGTCAGTCATCGAAACCCGGCCCCAGATGGCTGGTGTCGTTGAGCAGGTCGATGGTTGCCCCGCCCTCGGCGAACACGGTGATGACAGACAGCCCGGCGTTCGATAACCGGAGCCTCCACATCGATTCGATCGGCAGCCCGAGCATCGAGACCATCATGGCGCGCAGGGTGCCTCCATGCGAAACCACCAGGATGTTCCCATCGGTTTCGGTGTGCCGTCCCGCGATGCCGGCCGCGGCGCCGGCTGCCCGGGCAAACAGGTCCAAGTCGCTCTCCCCTCCCGGGGGAGCGAATGCCGGACTCTCGGAGAACAACTCCTCGAGCATGGCGGGGTACCGGCGCCGCACCTTCTCGTATGTCATGCCCTCCCACTCGCCAAAGCTCTTCTCCCTTAGGTCGCGCCGGTAAACGATCGGGGTGTCCCGGCCGCGCATGACGGGTACGGCCGTATCCGCCGCTCGGCGCAGGTCGCTGGAGTAGGCCACCTCGAAGGAGACCGGGGCCAATCGGACGGCTACCGCTTCCGCCTGCTCCTGGCCCTCCTGGTTCAGGGGTGGGTCGGATTGGCCCTGCGCCCGCCCGACCCGGTTCCACTCCGTCTGACCGTGGCGCACGAGGAACCATCTGTGCCCGTACGTCATCCGGGATCGTTCCCGAGCCGACGGCTGGTCGGTTGCCGGCAGCCCACCCTGTCAAGAATGGCCGTCTCCATGTCTAGCGGGGGGCCAAGGATGTGCGGAACAGCGCGTCGACGTCGATTGCGTCCTCCAGGGCGGAAGCCACGTCGTCGAGAGCATCTTCAACGATGGCGCCGTAATCGAGGTCGGGGTCGGCGGAGGCGCCGAGGCGAGCCAGCCAGGCCCGCCGGTATTCGTCGCTCGCCAAGAGTCCGTGCAGGTGGACCCCGCCGACCCGTCCGTTCGGGCTCTGGGCGCCGTCGGGGCCGTGGGTGATGTGCAGCAGGGGCCGGCCGAGATCGGGGCCGCTGACCCGCCCGTTGTGGATCTCGTAGCCGTGGACGGACGCACCGGACAGCGCGCAGCGCCCCGAGGCCTCCCGCACGATCTTCGTGTCCGCCATGGTGGTCTCGATGTCGAGCAGCCCGAAGCCTGCCACACTGCGGGCCGGCCCGTCCACACCGTTCGGGTCGTGCACCGCCCGTCCCAGCATCTGCATCCCGCCGCAGATGCCGAAGACCCGTCCGCCCCCGCGGGCATGGGCGATTATGTCGTGGTCCCACCCCTGTTCCCTGCAGAGGTCGAGATCGCCGATCGTCGACTTGGTCCCCGGCAGCAGGATGAGGTCGACATCCCTCGGGATCGGTCGGCCGGGCCGGATGAGCAGGCACTCCACGCCGGGCTCCGAGAGAAGCGGATCGAGGTCGTCGTGATTGGCGATGCGACCGAGCAGGGGAACGGCCACCCGCAGCGGGCCCGGATCACCGGACAGCCGAGCCGCTGAGCCAACCAATTCGGGCAGGCCCACCGCGTCCTCCGAGGGCAAACGGGCCGCCGCGGCTATCCACGGGACGACACCGAAGCACTTCCAGCCGGTGCGCCGCTCGATCAACTCGACACCGGGTTCGAATATGCGTCGGGCCCCCCGGAACTTGTTGACCACGAACCCGATCACCATCGCCGCATCGGCCGGGTCCAGTACCGCGTGGGTGCCCACGAGCGAGGCGATCACACCACCCCGGTCGATGTCGCCGATGATGCAGACGGGGACGCCGGCCCGGCGGGCGAAGCCCATGTTGGCGATGTCACGGTTACGGAGGTTGGTCTCGGCCGGGCTACCCGCACCCTCCACGATGACGAGGTCATGGGTGGCGACCAGCCCGTTGAAACTGTCGATGACCACGTCCAGCAGCCCGCTGCGGTCACCGATGTAGTCACCCGGTTCGAGGAGACCGGACGGCTCCCCGCGAACGATCAGCTGGGCGGTGCGATCGGACTGCGGCTTGATCAGGACCGGGTTGAGATCGGGGCGCGCGAGGACCCCGGCGGCGCGGGCCTGCAGCGCCTGGGCCCGGCCGATCTCGCCACCACCTGGACACGCCGCGGCGTTGTTGGACATGTTCTGCGGCTTGAAGGGTGACACGGTCATGCCGCGCCGGACGGCAAGGCGGCAGAGCCCTGCAACGATCAGGGACTTACCTGCGCTCGAGGCGGTCCCCTGGATCATGATGGCGCGCATGGGTGGACAGGTTATCGGTCAGTGGACACTGACCGATAACCCCCGAGAACGTCGGCCAAGGCTTCAACCAAGCGGTGGCTGTCGTCCATACTTCTCACTCCTATCCGGATGTGGCCGGGCATACCGAACGAGGTGCAGTCGCGGACGCAGACTCGATGGCGCCTGAGCAACTCGAGGCGTACACCTGTGGCGTTACCCACCTGCACCAGCAGGAAGTTGGCGCTCGCTGGCGCACACGCCAGGCCGAGACCACGAATCTCTCGCACCAGGTACTCCTTGGCGGCATTCACGACCCGTCGGCCTTCCTCCACGTGGTCCGGGTTGTCCAGAGCGGCCATGCCGGCCGCCTGGGCGACCGCGCTCACGCTCCACGTGTACTGGAAACGCTGCGCCTCCCGTACCATCCGGGTCGGCGCCACCATGTACCCCAGCCGCAGGCCGGGAAGCCCGTGGTCCTTGGTCATGGAGCGAACCAGCGCCACGTTGCCGACCTCCAGCAGGGATGCCGGATCCCAGCGTTTGTCCACGAAGGATGCGTAGGCCTCGTCCACCACCAGCAGCCCGTTGTCTCCCACCGTCCGGGCGCATGCCTCGACCTCACCCGGTTCCAGGTACGTGCCGGTCGGGTTGTTGGGGTTGCACATGAAGACCACCGCGGGCTGCATCTCTGCAAGGAGGCGCGTGGCCTCCGCCATGTCCCAGCGGAACTCCCTTTCACAGGCGGCCCGGATAGGAAACGGCTCGACCTGCTGGAGACGGCAGGCCGCCTCGTACTCACCGAAGGTCGGGGCGAAGACGGCGGCGGGGTCGGCATCCCGCAGCCAGGCTCGGGCGACCAGGTGGATCAGTTCGGTCGACCCGTTCCCGACGAGGATCCGGTCCCGCCGGATTCCGAGCTTCTCGCCGAGAGCCTCCCGCAGTTCGGTGCATTCGGGATCGGGATAGCTGGACAGGTCCACCTCCCGGATGGCCCTCTCCACCCGCGGAGAGACACCAAGAGGGTTAATGCTGGCGCTGAAGTCCACCACCTGGTCGGGACGCAGACCGAGAGCCTTCAGCTCGGTGATGTTCAGGCCACCGTGGAACGGACGGGAGGACGCCACGCGCCTACTACCCCGCTCCCGATCCGCGCAGCGCCGTCACCGCCACCATCACCGGGACCGCGGTCGCCGCCACTGCGAGCGCCAGCCGGACGGAGGCGCCTATGTCGGCGCCCGTCGGATCCCTCAACCCATCCCCGATCCGGTAGTGACCGGCCTTCTCCAGCACCACCCCCAGGAGCCCGGCAGCAGCACCGATCGTCCAGCCGGCGTTCGGGCTCTCGGTCAACCGACGATCCCGGACGGCGATCCGCCGGCCACGAGCGGCCGGAAGCCCGCAGAGCAGCCTGCCCGCCACCAGCATCAGCAATACGCTCAGCCGGGCCGGTATCAGGTTGACCAGATCGTCAAGCCTCGCAGCCGCCTTGCCTAGGTATTCGTACTTACCCCGGTAGCCGATCATGCTGTCCAGGGTGTTGATCGCCCGGTAGGCGAAGGCGCCCGGCAGGCCGAACAGGGCGAAGGCCAGCCACGGCCCGATGAAACTGTCCGTGGTGTTCTCGGCCACGGACTCGATGGCCGCCATCGCCACCAGCGGCGGCGCCAGCGCACGCGTATCGCGGCTGACCAGCCTGCGTAGGCTCCGCCGGGCCCCCTCGCCGTCCCCTGACTCCATGGCCGAGCGTGTCCTGTTGGCGGCGCGCCCCAGCTCCCTGACCGCGAACGTGGTGCTGAGCAGGACAGACCCCGCCATCACATAGGCGACCGGTCCTACTTGCCGTAGGAAGGACGTCGCCAGCCAGGCAACGCCGCCGGAAGCCGCGGGCACGAGGGCGGCCATCCCTACCCCGGCGACCAGCGCGGGCAACCTGCGATCGGGTCCGGGCGAGAGTCGTTCGAGCCACGCGATCAGCTTGCCCGTCCACACCACCGGGTGGATGGCGGGCGGCGCCTCCCGGGCTACCAGGTCCACCAGGATCGCGACGAGCAGGGTCGCCGCCTCGATACGCCAATCGCCCGACCACATGCGGCGTTCCTCAGGCAGCGATATCCAGCAGGGCGAGAAGCGGCGAAGCGAGCGCCCCCGGATCAACAAGGGTGATGACCACGGCAAGCACGAGCACCGCGGCCTCGCTTGTCTCGCAGGCGGCGCCATAGATGTCACCGGTCACGCCGCCGATGCGTCGCTTCGCCCACGCCCCGACTGCTCCGGCTACAAGGCCGGACGCTGCTATGAGCAGGAGACCCACAGGACCGGTCAGCACCACGGTCGCCAGCACGGCCACAGCCGAGCCGACCGCGAGGCTCCGCCGGCTCCCGCCGCGCAGGAACGGCGTGCCAAGGCCCTCCCGGCGCACGTACGGGAACCGGTCCATCACCACCAGGATGGCCCAGCGCGACAGGCAGGGAACCAGCACGATCGTCCAGAGACGGCTCTCCACGGGGAGAGCGGCCAGCGACGAGCACTTGACCACCAGGAGGAGGACGACGCCTATGACCGAGAAGGCCCCCACATGCGGATCCCGGAGCAGTTCGAGCCGCCGCTCCCGGTCGTGCCCGCCCGCCAACGCATCGCAGGCGTCCATGAAGCCGTCCAGGTGCAAGCCGCGCGTCAGCAAGGCCAGCAGGGCCACCAGCAGCACCCCCTCGAAAAGGAATGGAACCCCGTCCACCAACCCGAGCCAGGTGACTGTCGTGCTCCCGGTGCCGGTGGTGGTCGTCATGTGGAACGGAACCCCGTCCAGAAACCCGTGCCAGATAGCCGCGGAGTCGGTGGCGGTCGCCGGGAGGAACGGAAGCTCACGGACCCCGATGACCAGGGATTGGAGTTCGCCGGCATCCGGCACAGACCGGGTCCGAAGTACCAAGTGTCCGAGACGGAACAGCCCGTCCGGCAGGGCGATGATCATCCCCAGCAACAGGCCCACAACCGGGAACCAGCCGGGTGCTTTCGACAGGCCGGAATTAGGGGTCCGTGGTGCGCCCGGAAGGATGGTCAGGAAGCCGATGGCGGCGCGTAGCCCCCTCATCCCCCAGCCCTTTCCTCCACCGCACCTTCGGTCGGACGGTCCGAGACGCCCGCCTCGTCGAAGGTGGCCATCTGGCTGAGGCACGCCGCGGCGGCTTCGATGATGCCCATGGCCAGGACCGCTCCGGTTCCCTCCCCGAGCCGCATCGCCAGGGCTAGGAGCGGGTCGAGCCGCATATGGGCCAGCACCGCCTGGTGGCCCTTCTCGGCGGAGCGGTGCGAGGCGATCAGGTAGTCACGGACCGCCGGGTTCAGGCCGTAGGCGATGAGAGCGGCCGCGCCCGAGATGAACCCGTCGAGCACGACCGCCCGCCGCTCCGAAGCCGCCCCCAGTACCACTCCTGCGAGCACGCCGATCTCGAACCCCCCGACCTTGGCCAGGACGTCGATCGGGTCAAGCCCGTCAGGAGCGTTGACCTCCAGCGCCTTTGCTACAACCGCGGTCTTGCGGCGCAACTCCTCAGAATTTCGGCCGGTTCCTTCTCCTGTTGTCTCGGTGGGAGGCCTGCCGGTAATCGCCGCTGCGATGGCGCTGGACGCGGTGGTGTTGCCGATGCCCATATCCCCGGTAGCGATCAGGTCCACGCCCGACGCCGCTACCTCTCTCGCCAGAGTCATGCCCGCCTCGAGGCAATGGACCGCCTGCTCCCTGGACATCGCCGGGCCCTGACTCATGTCTGCCGTTCCGCTCCCGACCCGGACCGTTCGTAGCCCGGGATGGTCGGGGAACCTGGCCGACGCGATCCCCGCATCCACAACTATCTGGCGCACGCCGCCCAAGCGCGCCATGACGCTGATCGCCGCCCCGCCCTCCAGGAAGTTCCGCACCATCTGCGCGGTCACCGCTTGGGGGTAGCCCGTGACTCCCTGAGCGACCACGCCGTGGTCGCCGGCTGCCACCATCACCGCTTTGTCCCGGATGACCGGCCTCGGGTTCGCGAAGATCCCCGCCAGTTGCACCGAGATCTCCTCCAGACGACCGAGGCTGCCCGGAGGCTTGGTCAGGATCATCTGCCTCGCCATAGCCCTTCGCATCGCCCTGGCATCGGCAGGCTCGATCCCCTCAAGGACCTGGGAGAGCGCTGAAGACCCACTCACGGCACGCACATCCCCGAAACTACCCTTCTCTTCTTCGAACCCCCATCCATGGATGATCGGGGCTAATTCACTGCAAGTTCTCGTAGCTGCCTTTTCAGTACCTTGCCCTGCGTATCCCTTGGAAGCGCCGGCAGGTAGTGAATGCGTTTCGGCAGCTTGAATGCCGCGAGTTCCCGTCGCGCCACGGCCATCAACTCGGTCTCGTCCGTGGGTTTGCCGTCCTCTCGCACGATGAAGGCGGTGACAGCCTCGGACCACACAGGGTCGGGAGTGCCAACCACCGCCACTTCCCGGACGCCCGGAATCCTCGAGAGAACACCTTCGACCTCCAGCGAGGACACATTCAACCCGCCGGACTTGATGACGTCCTTCTTGCGGTCATGGAAAAAGAGGTTCATGTCCTGGTCGATCCGGACGATGTCGCCGGTTCGCAACCAACCGCCTCTGGTGACCGCAGCAGTCAGGTCAGGCCGGCCGTGGTAGCCCTCCATCACGGCCGGGGATCGACAAATCAGCTCGCCGACCTCGGTCGGTCGATCATCTTCGTCAGCCACCCGGACCTCTACTTGTGGCACAGCACGACCGATCCAGCGCTGATCGTGCCCGGGAATCTCGGCCTGGCTGCCGTAGTAGCCGATCGCGCCGAGTTGGCTCAATTCCGTCTGCCCCCAGTACGTTGCCCAACGCAGTCTCGGGACACGGGATGACATCGTGTCGGTGACGTGAAGAGGGATTGCTCCACCGTAAGTATGGGCTTGCCGGAGGGATGAAATGTCGGCTCGGTCGAAGTTTTCGTGTTCGGTCAGCCGGACATAGAAGGTCGGCGTTTGCGACATGTTGGTGATCCGCTCCGACTCGATCAGTTCCAGAGAGTGCGCCGCCTTCGTGGTCCCGCCGAGCACGATCGTGGCGCCCACCGAGATCAGGTTGGTGACGGTGCCGACACCAGCCATCGTGTGCATCGGGGCCAGAAGCAGGAACCGATCATCATGCTCGACATACCGTTCTCCGGTCCACGCGGGAGATGTTGCGATCAAGAAGTTGCGATGGGGTATGCGAACGCCCTTTGGCTCGCTCTCCGTTCCTGAGGTATAGATGATCATCGCGAGATCGTGTTCGCTGACATGCCAATCGTCCGCGATCGGCTCCTCTTCCTGCAGCATGCTCGCCAGTTCGCTCCCGGGAATCACGCTGTCACTCGCCGTCCTCGTGGGGATAATCGACTGGACAGCGCCGGTGACCACCTGGGTCAATCGTTCTTCGGCCACGATCAGGCGCGGTCGAGCGCTTTCGAGCTGTCGCGTTATCTCGAACTCGGTCAGGTTCGGGTTGAGCGTTGTGAAGACAGCGCCGATCTTGAGGGCGGCGTAGTAGGTCACGATGTGGTCGAGTCCGTTACCGGCCATCATCGCCACGACATCTCGATTCCCGACGCCCTGCCGCTGAAGTGAGCGGCTCATCCGGTTGACAAGACCGTCCAACTGCCCATAGGTGAGGTTGAGGCGTCCCTGATCGCCCGTATGGACGACCACGGCCGGCGAGTCGCTGTCGCGAATAGCCCTGCGTTCCAGGACGTCACCGAGCGTTGCGCGTCTCAGGCGACTGGTGAAGAACTCGGAAGGCAGCCCGTTCGCCATCCGGATTGTCACCCGACCCTGCCGAGAAGCCGGTTCGCTGCATCGACGATCTCGGTCAGCGGGCTTCCGGGGGGATGAACGGAGACACCGCGGGAGGCGAGCTCGTCGATCGCCTGTGGTGGAATGGTTCCTCCGGCCAGGACCGGGATGTCCGCGAGTCCGGCTTGGTCCAGCGTGTCCAGGATCCGATGCACGACCTCGATCCTTCCCCCTACGTTCAGACCGATGATCTGTACGTCTTCGTCGCCGGCCATTCGAGCGATGTCGCCGGCTCGGAGCATTCCCCCGAGCACCACATCGAAACCGGCGTCCCTGAACGCTCGGGCGACGACCATAACCCCTCGCCAATGCCCATCGAGGCTCGTCTTCGCGATCAGAATCCTGGTGTGCGTCATTGCCGCTCAGAACCGCATCGGAACGTCCCAGACGCCGAATGCGCTCCGGAATACGTCCCCTATCTCTCCGATGGTTGCGTCGGCTTGCACTGCCCGCATCACCCGGGGAATGACGTTCTCGGTTGTGCGGCACGCCGCTTCGAGATCCCGAAGCCTCCGTGTCACCTCTCGTCCGTGTCGCTCTCGTCGTAACGAGGTAAGGCGTTGCATGGCCCTCTCCCAGGTCTCCTCCCCGGAGCGACCCTCGAAACCATCTATTGGCATCGGTTCTTCGTGTGCGCGATGTACGTTGGTGCCGACGATTCGCTTTCGGCCGTCCTCGATTGCCGCCATTTCCTCGATCTGGCCGCGAGCAGCCTGGTCGAGGAGCCAGCCACTATCGATCACCGAGAGGAACCCTCCCTCCTTCTCGATGTCGCTCATGAAGGCGAGCGCCCGGCGCTCGAGCTCCTGGCTGAGGTGCTCGATGTAGAAGGAACCCCCGAGCGGATCGGCCACCGCGGTGATGTTCGTCTCCTCCTGGAGGATCTGCTGGATCCGGATCGACATCAAGTGCGCGTGGTCAGAGGGGATGGACATGGCCTCGTCATAGCCCGAGACTCCCAGCGATTGGGCGCCTCCCAGCGCTGCCGCCAGAGCCATCACCGTCCCTCGGACGATGTTGTTGAGTGGTTCCTGGTAGGCCATGTTGCTGCCGGCCGTCACGACGTGGATGCGGAGGCGAAGAGCCCGTTCGTCCGTGACGCCGTATCGGTTGGTCAGCAGGTCGTGCCACATCTTCCGCGCCGTTCTCAGCTTCGCTGCATCCTCGAAGAGATCCATGGAGGTGCGGAAGTTCATGCCGCCGATCATCCGGGCAAAGTTGTCGTAGTCGCCGTCCACCCGATCAGACACCGCCTCAAGGTATTCGACGGCATTGGCGAAGACGGCCCCAAGCTCTTGCCAGGCGTTGAGCCCCGAGTCCGCTCCGTTGTATCCGGCAATCGAGACCGGCACCCAATGAGGCATCCGTTCCATACACCAATCGATGATGTCCAGGTTGAGGCGCATCGCAGCACCCGGAGGGATCTGTTCTTTGGGTGGGCATCCGATGTAGGTGAGGAAGAAGTCGCTCTGACCGGTGCCCCTCAACTTCTTGAGCGGGATCCCGCGACGGCCGGCTGTGGACCAGTAGCACGCCAGTGTGTACGGGGCGCTTTGTGCGACCCCTCCGCCCGGCTTGACGTAGATGGATTCGAGCGGAATTCCATCCATGATGGTCTCGTAGTCCCTGAGCCCGACCGTGACCGTGCCCGTCAAGCCGACGTCTTCTCGACGCTCGACGATGTCCGGGTGGTCGACGTCATACAGGTGGTCGTCCGTCATCCGATCGTGCTTGACGATGACGCCCGTCTCCCCGGCGTCCAGCAGGAACCGGATTCGCTTGTTCATGTCGGAGGGGTTGCCGAATCCACTCAGCTGGAAGATCCGCCAGTCCTTGGCGCGGTACATCTCTGGGTATGCGCCACGCAGAAAGGGAGCTGAGCCAGGGAGAGACCCGGCAGCGAGGTGCTGCCCATCAGCAACATGATGCGAGCGGTAAACCGGCTCCAGCTCGACCCCGGACGCCGATACCCACGTCCGATCTCGCTCGTTCTCGTGTTGACTACCCACAGTCGTTGCTCACCTCGATCGAAGCGCGAAGTCCGGGTCCGTCAGCCACTCGTGCGGAGATGCCACGAACCGCTCGACCATCCTCGTCAAGACGCCTGCGGCCCGATGCATCGACGCGACCGCGCCTTCTGAACCGGCGGCGTCATGCAGTTCGCGCGAGTGCCATGTTACGGGGGACCAACCGACTTCGGTCACGCACACCGTCGGGATCGCCTGGCTGACGTCACCAAGATCACTCGAGCCCGAGATGTCGTAGGTAGTGCCGACCGGGATCCCCAGAACATCCCAGGCGAGTCGAGCGAGCCCCTCATGCATCAGATAGGGACGCGCTTTGCTCAGGAGACTCACGCTGACCGCGGTCGCGGTGGCGTGGGCCGATCCTTCGGCAATGCGCTGCACGCTCTCGATCAGACCTTGGAGGAGATCGTCCTTGGGAGCTCGAACGTTCACCCTGAGGCTCGTCATATCCGGCAGAACATTGTGGCTTCCGGACACAGACTCCACCTTCGCGTGGATACGGCAGCCGTCACGTAGATACTGGCGTTCCATCGCGAGAGCGTGGGACGCGAGAGTCGCTGCATCGAGAGCGCTCCGGCCGTCCCACGGTCGGCTGGCCGCGTGCGACGCCTGTCCTTGAAAGGCTAATTCGAACAAAGCGGCGCCGTTCAGGGTCCCGAATACCGCGACCACGTCAGACGGGTGATAGGTGAAGGCGGCGTCGACACCGTCGAAGGCGCCGGCCTCAAGCATGGGCGCCTTGCCGGCGAAGAGTTCCTCGGCCGGAGTGCCGATCACCTTGAGAGTGCCCGCCAGATCAGACCGGTCGGCCAGCTCCAGCGCTGCTTCCATGACCCCGCCGCAGATCAGATTGTGTCCACAACCGTGTCTGACTTCGGGGAGAGCGTCGTACTCGACCACAAGCCCGACGGTCGGGCCGTCCCCACCGAGGGTCTTTTCGGCGACGAAGGAAGTATCTAGCGCGGCTATGCCGCGTTCGACCCGGAATCCCCACTCACTCAGTAGGCGTACGCAGCGCTCCGAAGCATCGACCTCGGCGAGCCCCGTCTCGGGGTTGGCATGGAGGTGGCGGGCAAGTTGCTCGCCTCGTTCGGCTGCTGTCGAGCGTTTCTCCATATCACGCAGAGTATCGGCGAATCTGGACGATCTTTCTATGTTGGGGATGTTGGTCCATGACGCGAGTCCCTCCAAACTTGTATCACGTCATCACCCATCCGCCGTTCATATCGATGGTTGCGCCGGTGATGTACCCGGCGTCGTTTCCGGCGAGATACACGACGAGCGCCGCGAATTCCTCGGGTGTCGAGAAGCGACCGGCCGGCACCAGATCGATGATCCTCTGGCGTCCCGCTTCGTCGAGAAACGCGTTGAGTTCGGTGTCGATAGCTGCGGGCGCCACGGCATTGCAGGTGACGCCCCTGCTCGAGTACGCCGTCGCGAACGACTTCGTGACCGCGATGACGCCGGCCTTCGCTGCGGCGTAGGGCGCGGACATTATCCCCCCGGTCCGGGCGACGACGCTGGAGAAATTGATGATGCGCCCCCATCCCGCCGCGGCCATGGAGGGTGCGCTCCCTTGACACAGAAGGAACACAGAACGCAGGTTCACGCTCACCGCCCGATCGAAGTCTTCGACTGTTGTCTCTTCGATCGTTCGCGGCTCGAGCAAGCCGTGAGCGGTCACGAGGACGTCGATCCTCCCAGCCTCAGCGATCACCCGGTCGCAATCCGATGGATCGCTCAGGTCGGCGCTGATAGTGGCCGTAGCTCCGTTCAAACGCTGTTCGCGGATGTCGACGCCCACAACCTCGTAGCCTCGCTCAGCCAGCGCCAGGCAGGTTGCGTGCCCAACACCTCGCGCGGCTCCGGTGACGAGCGCACGTCGAACATTTCTCGTCATGGCAAGTCGGCCTTTCCTCGTGCTTCGCGCTGCCGGTAGTGGGGCTGGTTATAACAGATGAGATATTATTTGAGGTAATGCAAGCCCCGTTCAGCCGCATCGTCCCTGGCAGCGTCGTGCCACCGACATTGAGAGTCGAGAGCGAGTTGGACGATCTCAGGCTGGGCCTTCGCCAATGGTTCGAGAAGAACGACCCCGGCCCGCAGCCATTGGAATACGCCGCTCGCATGGCGGCACTCACTCGATGGCAGCGTCAACTCCACAGGGCGGGCTTCATCGGACTCTCATGGCCGACCGACTTCGGTGGCGGAGGGCTGGGTCTATCCGCGGAGGCCGTGCTGTGCCAGGAACTCGCCACAACCAGCATGCCGCAGCTCATCAACCGCCTTGCCCTCTATACCTGGGGACCCACGATTCTCAGCCGCGGTACCCAGGAGCAGAAGGCTCGGTTTCTCCCCGGCATGCTCGACGCCGGCGAGATCTGGTGTCAGGGCTTCTCTGAACCGGACGCCGGTTCGGACCTCGCCGCAGTCCGCACGAGGGCGCAGGTCTCCGGCGACGTTCTCGTGGTCGACGGCCAGAAGGTTTGGACCAGTCGCGCAGAACTATCGAAGTGGAATGCCATGCTCGTGCGGACCGACCCCGAAGGGGTGAGGCACTCCGGTCTCTCTGTCCTGATCGTCGACATGGGGTCACCTGGCGTAACGGTTCGGCCGTTGTTGCAGATGCTCGGTGAGCCCCACTTCAGCGAGGTCTTCTTCGACGGGGTCGAAGTGCCTCTGGAGAACGTCCTAGGCGGGCTCGGTAATGGCTGGGACGTGGCCATGGAGGCGATGGCCTACGAGCGCGGCCTGTTCGTATTGGAACGGACCACCGGCCTTCGACGCCGGCTCGCCGATCTCGTCGACCGGCTCGATGCGCTCGGCAAGATCGAAGACGCCATCGAGTCGCTGGGGGTTCTGGAATCGAAGCTCGACCTGCTCGACGCGCAAGTGTTCAGGACCTTGGGTCATCAGGAGAACGGAACGCTGGCGCCGGGTTCGAGTTCCGTGGACAAGCTGTTCCTGGCTGACGTATACCAGGACATCTTCGCCACAGCCTTCGACCATCTGTCCGACGAGGGCCTCGACGAAGGGTGGATCAACGACCTCCTGGAGTCCCGGTCGGTCAGCATCTACTCCGGTACATCGGAGATCCAACGGAACGTGATCGCCCGCCTGCTGCTGGGCCTCTGATGAATGGCATCACGGCCATAGAAGTCGCGTCCACGCTGGATCACCTGCTCGCAGACCACGCCTCGACCGATCGGCTGCTCCATGCGGCTGCTTCAGAGGCTCCTGACTCGACCCTGCTCACGGCGTTGGACGAGATCGGCCTCGCCGAGCTAGCCGTTCCCGAAGAGACGGGAGGCCTGGGACTCGACCTCGACCAACTGTGTGTGGTGGGCTGGGTGGGCGGTCGCCGCTTGATGCCGACCCTCTCACGCCTCAAGATGAGCCTCGTGGGCCCACTGGTGATGGGCGGACTCCCCGGCGCACCCTCAACCAGCGCTCGTTGGGGATGCGGATTCCCTGTAATCGGCTCCCCTCCCGCCGGCGCCGGGCCGGCGGAGGTCTGGGTCGAAGAGGGAGCGAGGGCTGCGCTGGTGGTGGGAGAGAGCGCGTCACGAGTCGTCGACCTCGGCCGTCCGGACAGTGTTGTCGAACCCTCGCCCGGAGTAGACCCCGGGCAAGGTCGCGGCCGGCTCAGGTTCGACCCCGATGCTGCAACCGTTCTGGCCAGGGCCGACCATGCTCGAATAGTGGATCGCTCTCGGGTGCTCGTAATCGCCGAGCTCTCCGGAATCGCGGACCGGGTCATGGAGGTGTCGGTGGACTATGCCCGGCAACGATCCCAGTTCGGGCGGCCGCTAGCCGGTTTCCAGGCGGTCCAACACAAGCTTGCCGATATGCGCGCGGGATGTGAACTCATTCGCTCTGCTGTCAGCCGGCTCGCATGGCTGGAGGAACCGCGCCCGGAACTCACTGCGAGCCTCAGCGCGGCGACCGTTTCCGTGGCTAGGCAGGTGGCAGAAGACGCAATCCAGGTGCACGGCGGGATGGGCTTCGCATGGGAGTATGGAATCCACCTGTACTACCGACGGTGCCTGGCGCTGCAGCAACAACTCGGGGGCACGGCGAGTCTTCGCCGTTTCGTCGGTCGCTCGATCATCGCACGGAGGAAGACCCAATGAACGATAACGCACCGTTGCTGGTGGAAGACCGTGGACCGGCGAGGTGGATCTGGTTCAACCGACCCCGCGTGCACAACGCCCAGAACACCGCAATGCTCGAAGCCTTCGACAATGCGCTTGAGCTGGTCCGCCAGGATGCAGGTGTTCGTGTCGTCGTGCTCGCAGGCAAGGGAAGATCGTTCTGTTCGGGGCATGATCTCAAGGAGATCGTGGCGCATGCCGACTACGCCCGAGCGGTCGAGACGGTAGAGGGCCGGATGCGATGGGAGCAACGGCTGTTCGTGGATCCGGTGAACCGCTTTCGCGAGCTTCCCGTGCCGACGGTGGTGCTCGCCCATGGCCACTGCCTCGCGGCCGGCTTGATGTTCGTCTCCGTCGCGGATCTTGTCTATGCGACGCCTGACGCCGTCTTCGGTTCACCCATCATCCCGGCCATGGGCATCAACGACGCCGAGGTTCCCGCATTCGCCTGGGCCGTGGGTTCGCGGCGCGCCAAACAGACCCTCTGGCTCGACCAGCGGATGGACGCGCAGACCGCCCGCGAGGTGGGTCTGGTATCCGAAGTCCTGGCGCCCGATGAGATCGAGGAACGGATCGAATCGGTCGTCCAGTCCCTGGCAGCGATCCCGGCCGAGACGCTCATGCTGTCGAAACTCTCGCTCCGGCAGATGGAGGATCAGGCCGGCTACCAGGCGGTCAGTGGCTTCCACTTCCTCTCGCACTCGCTGAGCCATCACACGACGGGCGCGATGGCCGCACTCGCGGAACGCCAGCAGCGTCTTTCCGGCCCGAAGGAGTCACATTGACTGATCCGCGGCGCCTTGAGGGAGGGATCGTCGACATACTCCCGAACATATATCTTGCACGAATGGATGTCGCTCCGGAGGGCTTGCCGGCATTCATGAACTGGTATGAACACAAGCATGCGCCTGACTTGATCTCGGTCGGGTTCCACAGCGCCCACGGATATCAATCCCGGACAGGTTCGCCGCTCATCCTCAATGTGTACGAGATTGATAGTTCGGAGATCTTCTACTCGGAGGCTTACAACACGAAGCGAACCCCGGAGTCGGACCCGGAACGCCCGACGATTCTCGCCGACGTCACGAATCGATCGAATACCGTCTACCGGCAGGTCCACACACTCGGTGTGGAGATACCTGACCGGCCGTGGTCGGAAGGCAGCCGGTCCGGCGCGGTTGCCGCCCCGGTTGTGACTTCGGTCCGCTTCGACCTGGTGGAGGGTTCGAGTGAGGGAGCCGTCGTCGATTGGTTCCACGATGTTGACTTCCCGGAGACTGCGAGCCGGTCCGGATTCCTGGCTGCTCGACTCCTGAACCGGACCGGACGTCCGCACCACGCCAACCCGTGGCTGTCCTCATGGGCGACGCTTATCGAGTGGGAGGATCAGGCGTCGGCGGAAGCCGCCGGGGGCGAAGCGCACACGCTGGAGCGGCTCGCCGGATCCGGCCTGGGAGTCACTGACGCTGCCTTCCACCTGGCTGTCCGTGTCTTGTCCATGACGGCCGGTTGAGGGGCGCCTCAATACAGTGGACAGTGGACAGTGGACAGTGGACAGTGGACAGTGGACAGTGGACAGTGGACGCCCAACCATCCGAGAGGGCTCACGAACAGAGGGGGCTAACGACTTCCGAAATAACCCCAGCCCCAACTGGCCACTAGCCACTGACTACACGGCGAAGTGGGGCATCACCTCGGAGGCGACCATCTGCTGGCCATCGAGTGCGGTGTCGAGGCCGGGGCCGTGGAAGTATCGGAGGCGGACGATGATCTCTTCCGGATCGAGGATCTCCTTCCACTCCTCCAGCATCTCTATCCATGTGGCTGGAGAGCCGACCAGGGCCCTGTTGCGGAGAACGTGGTCGAGGGTGATGTCGTCCGCCGAACCGATGTCCTCTATCCAGGGCTCCCATCTCGGCTTGTAGTAAGCGTTGCCACGCCTGTAGTAGATCCGGTGGTATTCCAGGATGTACTGGCCAAGGAGACCTCGTGCGGCTTCGTCGCCGGGGGCGATCGCCGCTTCGCGGAGGATGGCGATCCGCGGAGTCTTTCCCAGCTTCGCGCACTCCTCCCTGTACAGCCCGGCGAGGTGTGAGAGGTGAGCGGTCGAGCTGATCGGCCCGGTCTCCCAACCATCGCCAAGCGCGGCGATCTTGACGCCGACATCACTCCAGGCGCCGACCCAGACCTCTGGAACGAGATCACCCATCGCCGGATCACGAGGAGGAACCATCCCCCGCCACGGGTCATCTTCGGCGAAACGGAAGTGCTCGCCGGAGCGGAATGCGTTGATGGCTTCTAGGCCTCTGCGCATCCTCCGGGGTCGTTCCGACAGGTCCACCCCATAGACGTCGAAGTCGTCCTGCAGGTAACCCGCGCCGACGGTCAGCCGGTACCGGCCCGGATACATGGTGTTGATCATCGCCGCATCCTGGATCACGGTCACCGGGTGATAGAGGGGGAGAAGCACCACACCGCTTGCGAACTTGAGGCGCTCCGTTTCTGCGAGTCCGAACTGAGCGATGAGTTGTGCGTTGTTCACGACCCCATGTGTTCCGGAGTGGGGGCCGTGCCCGCGCCGCTCGCCCTTATACGCATACTCGAAACCGAGCGCGTCGGCCGATTCGCACTCCGCTAGGTAGCCGTCGAGGTCCCATCTGCGCTCGCCATCCTGAATGCCGACAACGGTCGTGGAAATCGAGAATTTCATGGAGGACTCCCGGAGCGGGTGTAACGTACAGTAGTCGATCTCACCATTGGGAAGGCAGTTTGGTTATCGCTCGACAGAGCACCGATTCCCGATGAGCAGTGAGCGCCGAGGGGGTCGGAAGGCCATCAGCGCCCGGTCCCGGGAGACCGCTGCGGGGTGGGCGGTGGCGGATCCTGACCGGGGTCGACGATCGGGTCGTTCGGCAGAATGCTCAGAACACGGCCAGCGGATTTACGGCCGAACCCGTTCCGCCCGGAAGCCGGAGAGGAGAGATGATGTAGAGGAACTCCCATCTGGATTCCTCCGCACACACAGTCGCAAGAGCCTCAAGATCGACGTTGTCCAGCAGGATCAAGCCCATCGAAGCCTGGGCGATCTGATGAAAGGCCCAGGGATGCTCGGTATACGGGAGGGGCAGGCGTTCGAAACAGTCCCCTCCGTAGACCGCCACATCTCGCTTGTGGAGCCAACGAACGCAGGCGGGGGAAAGTCCGGCCCGTCGACTGACATCCTCTACGCCGAATTCAGCCTCTCGGGCTCCTAGGCCTGACCGGACAAGCACGACATCACCCGTTCCGACCTCGAGGCCCGCCCACTCGGCGGCAGCGTCCAGGTCAACCTCGGTGATGTACTCGTCAAGCTCCAACCAACGTCGTCCGAGAGACGCGGGGATGTCGAGCAGCACGCCCCGAGTCACGATGCCATCCTTGGCGGCCAGGACGGAGCCGGACTGCAGGCCGGTGCGCTGCACGACGGCTTCAGCGGCGCGACCGTTGTAGAGGGCGCCGCCGTAGTTGGAGTGTGACACCGCATCGATGTGCGTGACGGTGAACGAGTGCGGCACGATGGTCACTTGGTCCACCGCCGTGGGCGGTCGTTCGAAGCCTTTGAACAGCATCATGTGGACCGTGGGGAAGTAGTTCTTGGCGGAGGGCTCGGTGTCGAGGTCGAAGGAGGTGGAGACGACTCGTCCGGTGCGAACCAGGCTGATGGCTCTGAGCGTGTGGGCCGGCGTCGCGTGGTTCAGCGTTCCTCTCTCGTCATCCCATCCCCAGCGTCCCCAGTTCTTCACCTCCTCGAACAGGGTATCGAGTTCTCCCTCCCTCGGGACGCCGCCGGAGTCGTCCGAGGTCGTCGTCAAGGTCTGGCCTGATTGAAGGAATGATCCACGGCGTTGTAGCCGGCCAAACGACCGAAGACGAGTCCGCGGAGGACCGACGTCGCGCCCACATATTTGTCGCGGTAGATGCCCGTCATCTCACCGGCGGCGTAGAGGCCGGGAATAGGGTTTCCGTCCACGTCGATGACGCGGGCCGTGTGATCGGTGCCGATGCCCCCCATGGTGAACACGTTCGAACAGGTCACCGGGTAGCAGTAGAAGGGCGGGGTGTCGAGCGAGCGCGCCCAATTCGACTTCGGCGGAGTCAGGCCATCCGTCGACAGCCCATCGAGCCTCATCGCGTCGAACTGTGCGTCGTCTTGAGGGACAGCGGCGTTGTAGGAAGCGACCGTGGCAGTCAATGCCTCGCCATCGACTCCTATCAGCGTCGCCAACCCCTCGACCGTATCCGCCTGATAGGGCTCAAAGACCTTGTCTCGCAAGACTGCCTTCCGGTAGTGCGGCAATGTCATGGCCTTCGAGTCGAAGACGGCGTATCCGGTCTGGCTCGGTTGTCGCTGGACGGCGCGCCCGACCAGGTCGTAGAGGTAATCCATGGATGTGGCGCCCTCGTCCATGAAACGGTCCCCTGAATTGTTGACCATGAGGCTGTAGGGCACAGTTTCCATGACGGCCGCAAAGGTCATCAGCCCGGACGCTGCTCCTGCTGTGCGCCGGTCGGCAGGAAGCGGGTGGAACTGGTTCCACTGCCCGGTGGGTCTCGCTCCGACGTCGAGCGCCATCTGGATTCCTTCTCCACGGTTGTGGGCGCCTCCCCGTGAGACCGTGGGGAGATCGAATCCGATGTAGCGAGCCATCATCTCGGAGTCCCCCTGGAAGCCGCCACTGGCGAGGACAACCGCCGGCGCATCCAGGCGCGAGAGCCTCCCTGCCCGGTCGCGTGCCTCGATACCGGCTACGGCGCCTTCCTCGTCAAGCAGGAGGCGGACGGCGGTCGTCTCGTAGAGGACTTCGACGGCGAGCGCCCGGTCGTTGTCCGGTCCGAAGAACCGGCCCCGGGAGGCGTCCTCGACCCGCGAGAAGAAGTGCCGGACGATGGCCGCTCCGGCGCCTTCGGGTTGGATCCGGGTATCGCTCGAGGTGAGGAATACCCGTGGCCCCGGAGCGAACTCGAGTCCCTGACCCTGGGCCCACAGGACTGCTTCCGACGCCTGGCGGGCGAGCACCTGGATGTACTCCTCCGAGGCGTCCGTCTTGGCGCGGAGCCTGTCGATGAAATCGTCGTTGATCGTGTGGACATCCTTCATCCGGAAGGTGGCGGTGCTGTACCGGGTGTTGCCGCCCCGATCAAGGCGCGAGGCGCGTTCGAGCACCGCAATCCGCGCGTCGTCGGCGCCGCGCTCCACGATTCGCTCGATCGACGCGAGCGATGCGGAAAGTCCAGCTACACCGGCGCCAACGATGATCACGTCGTATCGCTCGGCTATGACTCCGCTCCTTGGTCTTGTGAGTGGTGGAGCCACGCCTCGGCACCGGGCAGCCGGCCGGTCGTAATCTGCTTCTCCGCCCTTGGCGTCATGACGCTCCGGGGACTTCGACCTCGTCATGGGGGAACCCGACCATGAAAGCGAAATCGCCAGGGTTGACGATCGTCGGCGTGGTCACCGCCATCAAGAGGATGCCGGGCCGGTCGATCTCGAACTCCTCCCACACCTCCCAGGTAGCGGGGCTGGTGATCCATCCCAGACGGCCCGCGGGGATCTCACTGCCGACCGAATCGGTCGACACGCCGGCTTGGAGGACGCCACTCGTGGAAGCGAGGAACAGCGGCCGTTCGCGGATGACGGGCAATCGCGGTGGGCCGGTGGGACTGCCGCCGAGATGGCCCCGATAGCGCAGCGTGTTCAGGCTGCCCTCGACGCCGGCGGCCGGGGAGGGCAGGCTCGCCCCACCGAACTCGGGGAGGAAGCCTGAGAGCCCGCGCTCGACGGCTGTCGCGCTGACCTGGCCTCCCGGCCGGAAGTCAACGACGACCGGAAGGTAGCCGAACGAGGACGTGAGCTCGAGATCTCCGGCATCATAGGAATACCACAGCGCCATATTGGGCGTCCCCGAGTGCAGGTCGATGATGCACTCCGAATGCTCGTAGACGACGTTTGCGACGGCGTGAGCCACCTGGTCGGTGAGAAAGCCGCTCGGTGTCCCTGGGAAGCGCCGGTTCAAGTACAGGTGGTCGGGCGAGACTCGGGTGCCTACCTGAAGGGCGGGGAGGTTCACGGCTGGGGCCAGGAGAACCGTGCCCTTCAGTTGCTCCTGCATCAGTTGTAGTTCCAGATTGTGCACCGCGATCGACCCGAGCGGTTTGTCGCCGTACAGCCCTGCGACGATCGCCGTCGCCGGTCCCGGGGCGGCGCCACGGAGCTCGACGAATCGGATGTGCCATGGTGTGCCGTCGATCCGGCGTCCGACAGGAACGCTCCACTCTCGCCGTGTTGTGGCAGCCGTCATGCGATTCTCGAGTCAATTGCCGTCACGCGTCGGATGGTCCTCCTGCGGGCGTTTGGTTCGTCCGTTTGGGAGATCTGAGATGCTATACGAGGACTCCCCAGGTCGGAAGTCGGGTTTGCCGAATCAAGGTCGGGTTTCGCGAGACGATCTCGAGCGGGTGTCCTCCCAGATCCGGTGGGCGATGGGATGCTCTGCTTCCTCGATGACGTGTGCGAGGAGGCCCGCCGAGCGAGCGACGATCGAAAGGCCCCGAGCGAACCGCGGAGGCAGTCCCATGTCGGACACGATGGCGCCGATCGCTCCGGCGGCATTCATCGGTACGGTCCTGCCCTTGGCATCGCTCAGAGCATTTTCTACCAGGACCGCGGTGAGGAAGTGCTCTTCCGGGAGATCTAGATCGACTTGGACACGTCTGAGTGCTGCAACCCGCTTGTCGCCGTCTCGATGGATCGGGTGGCCAAAGCCGGGGATCACCACCCCATCCCTCAGCCAGGTGGCCACGCTTTCTGCCACGAGTTGCTCTCGCGTCTCAGTTGTGGAGTCGCGTACCAACCGCGCCAGCATTTCGGCAGCCTGCTCTGTCGTGCCGAGGAACGCAGGACCGGCCCCGAGGAGACCGGCGGCCACCGCACCCTGGAGGCTGTCAGGCGCACCGTGATAGGTGAGACGCGCCGTGATGGCGGACGGAGTGAGGCCGTGCTCCGCGAGGGTCACCAACATGGCGTCGATCATCGATTCGATCGATCGCTCGGGCATCGTTCCGATCGTGAGGAGGTGGAGCATCGCAGCGAAGCTGGTGCCGCCGATCAACTCCTCGGTCAGGTCGAACCCCTGGATGTTGATCTGGTCTCCACTCGCATCGGCCAGCCCTGGCATTCAGATCTCCTCCTGGATCGGCACGGGTATCTCAGTTCACCTGGCGGGATTGTTGATCCCAGTGTCGACTTCTGAGCGCCGACTTGAGAATCTTGCCCGTCGAGCCCTTCGCCAGCTCCTCCACGATCCACACGTTTCGCGGCTTCTTGTAGCCGGCCAGCCTGCCGGCCACCTCCGCAGTGACCTCCTCGGGGCTCACGGTGTGCCCGGGCTTCGCAACCACATACGCGACGACGCGTTCGCCCCAGCGCTCGTCGGGCACTCCGATCACGGCTGATTCGAGAACGCCGGTGTGGTTGGCGATCGCCGCCTCGACTTCCGCCGGGTATACGTTCAACCCTCCGCTGATGACCATGTCCTTCAGCCGGTCGATGATTGTCAGGTAACCGTCATCGTCCAAGTACCCGATATCTCCGGTCCGGTAGAACCCGTCGACAAATGCTTCTCGAGTCGACTCTTCGTCATTCCAGTATCCGATCATCACGCTCTCCGCTCGAGCCTGGATCTCGCCCACCCGTGGGTCGAGAGCACCTGTCGAGACAAGTCGGAGCTCGACCGATCGCGCCGGTTTTCCCGCTGACGCGAGACGTCGATCGGACGCATCGACGTGATCAGAACGGGGGAGCACGGTGAGCGGATGCGGCGCCTCCGCCGTCCCGTAGACCTGCACGAATACCGGGCCGAAGACGTCGACGGCTCTCCTGATTGTGCTCGGCGCGATCGGGGAGCCTCCGTACGAGACGTGTCGCAGGCTGAGTGCCGATCTTTCCCGTGCCTCGGCTTCCTCGGTGAGCATCGTGATCATTGTGGGCACGACGAACGTGGCGGTTGCCCGCCGGCGCAGAGCTTCATCCAGGAAGCGGCCGGGATCGAATGACGGCGCCACGATGTTGCGCGCTCCGCTGAGGGCATACGCAATCACCTTCGAGCCACTGCCGTGTGACAGCGACCCTGCGTGCAGCATGCCGTCTCCAGGCGCAACGTCGATCAACTCATCGAGCAACATGTTCCAGGTTGCAGCCATCCGACTTCGAAAGGTGGCTGTTGCGCCCTTTGGACGGCCGGTCGTACCGGAGGTGTAGAGGATCACGCTCGGGTCATCCGGTCGCCACGGGCGGGAGGGGGGCCGGTTTGCAGCTCCGAGAACATCTTCGTAGTCGTGGGTTCCGCCACCGCCGACGGACACGACGGTATCGAGTGCTTCAGCCTCGTCGACCAAGCTCAGGGCAGAGTCGGTCGATGTAGCTTCAGTGATCAGCATTGCGGCCCCGGAGTCGCTCACCACATGCAGGCGTTCGGACTGGCTCAAGCGCATGTTGATCGGGACTTTGGGATGGCCCGCCTTCACCAGGGCAATGTCGGCTTCGATGTACTCCATGCGATTGGAGGCGAGAATGGCGACCGGTCTCCCCGTGGGATTCAGTTCGAGAAGAGCCGACGCGAGGCGGTCAGACCGGTCGGCAAGCTGGGAGAACGTTTCCGCTCGGTCTCCGTCTTCCACGGCGACTCGTGGCCCGTGCTGTCGAAATGACCGGTCCAGCAGGGTGCCGAGATCAGCCACCGTAGATGTCATCGGTAGGTTCCCCACTCGTCCCGCAGTACGGAGGTGATTTCGCCGACGGTCGCATAGCACTTGACTGCTTGGAGAATCGGCTGCATGGAGTTGCGGCCTGTGGCCGCCGCGTCCCTGACCTCGGCGAGCGAGGCGTCTACGTCCGCTTTGTTGCGATCGGCTCGAAGCCTCCGCAGGTTCTCGACCTGCTCATCCTCACCATCATTCGCGATCGCAAAGGCGGCGGTGGGTGTGGGAACGCCATCAGCGAAACGGTTCACGCCGATACGCGGCCGTGTGCCATCGTCGATGCCGCGTTGGAGCGCATAGGCCTCTCGCTCGATCTCCGCCCCGATCCAGCCACTTTCCAGGGCCGCGATCGCTCCGCCCTGATCGGCGATCCGACTCATGTATTCGAGAATCTTGCTGTGGAGTTGGTCGGTCAGCCATTCGACGAAATACGATCCGCCCAAGGGATCGGCGGTACGCGGAACGCCTGTCTCCAATGCAATGATCTGCTGGGCGCGGAGAGACAGATGGGCTGCTTCCGCCGATGGCAGGCCGATTCCCTCGTCGTACGAGGATGTGGCCAGCGTCTGGACACCTCCCAATACCGCGGCGAGGGCCTCGAACGCCACCCGTGAGACGTTGTTCAGAGGCTCCTGCGCCGTTAGAGATCCGCCAAGCGTGTACACGAAGATGTTGAGAGCGTGGCTATTCGGGTCTGCAGCTCCGTAGCGATCGCGCATGAGATGAGCCCACATCCGGCGAGTCGCTCGATACTTCGCCACCTCTTCAAAGATATCGAGGTCGGCAGAGAGGAACATGAAGAGATTGGGGGCGAAGTCGTCCACCGAGAGCCCCCTCCTGAGGGCAGCTTCGATGTATTCGATGCCGTTGGCGGAGGCAATGGCCACCTCCTGGATGGCATTGGCGCCCGAATCGCGAATGTGATACCCACAGAATTCGATGGGTTCCCAGTGGGGGAGATGTCTCGCGCAGTATTCGACGAGGTCGACCGAGAATTCCAGGCCGCGCCGGGGTGGGAAGATCTGCGTGCCCCTTGCCACGTACTCCTTCAACACATCGTTTTGGAACATCACTCGGAAGTCGTCGGGTGTGCCTCCCAGCCTCTCCGATGCAGCGATTATGAGTGATGCAGCAATTGGACCGATCGAGTTCGCAGTCGTACGGATCTGATGGAGTTGATGGAGCGGTATCCCGTCGAGCAACTCTTCCATGTCGGCCAGGGAGTCGATCGGTACCCCGACTTTGCCGACTTCGCCCATGGCCAACGGATCGTCGGAATCGAGGCCATTCTGTGTCGGCAGGTCGAGAGCGATGGAGAAGCCCTTCTGACCTTGGGCTAAGAGCGACTTGATCCGAACGTTCGTCTCCCGGGGGGTCGCGTAACCGGAGTACTGGCCCATGACCCACAGCCCCTCGCGGTACATATGCGGCCGGATCCCTCTCGTGAATGGGAACCGGCCGGGTGCACCGATGTCGGTCGCCGGCTCGATCCCCTCAAGCGCTTCTGGTCCGTACGATGACTCGAGTGGTATACCGGACTGGGTGACGGTCGGGAATTCCGGCGGCGGGTGGGGAGACCTGTCCTCTGGGCTTTTGTTCCTCACTTCTAGGGAGCATAATCCGCGATGTGGAAGGCAATCAGTCGATCTCGAACCCGGGAACGGCACCCGGCGCGACCCTCTTCGGAGGGGATCGACGAGCGCTCGCACAAGCGATCAGCCGCTGCGAGCGTGAACCTGATTCAGTGGGTCAGCTGCTTGAGCGCGCCCACGCCCACGCCACCGGCGCGCTTCGAATCGGGATCACAGGCCCGCCCGGATCGGGCAAGAGCACGCTCACCGACAAGTTGCTCGGCGCCTACCGGCGGGACGAGCGCCGGGTGGCCGTTGTCGCCACAGACCCGTCCAGTCCCTACTCCGGCGGTTCTCTCCTCGGGGATCGTGTCCGGATGGGATCTCACACCGGCGACCCAGGTGTTTTCATCCGTTCGATGTCCACGCGTGGCCGTCTCGGAGGGTTGAACGCGTCGGCCGAGATGGTGGCTGTCCTTCTCGACGCGGAGGGCTACGGACCGATCCTCTTCGAGACGGTCGGAGTCGGCCAATCCGAGGTAGAAGTGATCGATCGGACCGATACTGTGGTCGTTGTCATCGCACCGGGCTTCGGCGATGACATCCAGGCGGAGAAGGCAGGCCTCATGGAGGTCGGGGACGTCTTCGTCGTGAACAAGGCTGACCACCCCGGAGCGATCAAGGCAGCGAGAACGTTGGAGAACATGGTGTCAATGGGCCCCGGCCACGACTGGCGGCCACCGGTGCTGCTCACCGTGGCCAAGACCGGTGAGGGTGTCGATGAGGTGGTCGACGCCATTCGGTCACACAACGAGAGCATGGCCGGCTCGGGCGCGCTGCGGGCCAGGCGCCGGGCGCGGGCGGAAGCGGAGATCTCCCGAATGATCGAGAGGCTGGTGGTGCAGGTTTCTGAACCGGCAATCGCTCAGTATTCGGAGGCTGTGATGGCGGGCGCTACTGATCCGTGGAGTGCCGCCAAGCAGATCTTCGACTCGTTCCGGATCGAGGACACCGACCGCGAAGCTAGTTGCTAGTTGCTAGGGCGTGTTGACACTTCGGAGCCTGTCGTGGATGAGGGCGAGGGTGATGAAGGCCAAGAAGATGGTGTCGAGTTTGTCGTAGCGGGTGAAGACACGTCGGTAGCTTTTGAGCCTTCGGAA
>LXNI01000921.1_pt1 | contig 29792 bp, 25 predicted proteins | sample 809091 | NCBI WGS metagenome assembly LXNI01 (sample SAMN04870527, study PRJNA318959) | sponge metagenome | biome: 01000161; feature: marine sponge reef; material: water | host: Sarcotragus foetidus | place: Greece: Milos, Mediterranean Sea | collected 2013-05-29 | depth 5-7 m | reverse complement strand
GAATGTTACATGAGAGGCCGTGAGAGTTTGAATGCAGAAGTGGTGCGCAAATTAATTTGAGTCAGTAGTGTCCCCCTAGTAGTCCAATACGCATTTGAGCTCCATGTGGCATCAGCACCGGGGCAAGGGGCGCGAGGTGGACGCCAATATCCAGGAGAACTGGAATAATTTGAGAATCTGGTATAACGTTTTCCTTTGACATGAATTAAAACGAATGAGTTTCTCTCTTGACAATTCTTTTTACATAGATTAAAATTGGGAACAGTTTATAATCAGGTGTTCTGGGGCTTTATGAAGGTCTTCAATACTCCGCAAATTGAAAAGGCTTACAAGAAGTATACCGACGCCATCGGCCCGTTGCAGAACTGGTATCAGGAAGTCGAAGAGGCGGACTGGGACACACCGGCCAAGCTAAAGGAACGATACCCGAACGCCAGTATTATTCGTGGAGATCTTGTGGTCTTCAACATCAAAGGCAATCGCTACCGGCTGGTCGCGAGAATTAACTTTCGCAGGCAGCTGGTATTCGTAAAGTTCTTTGGCACGCATAAAGAATACGACCGCATCAATGTCGAGGGGGTGTAATTCAATCCACTTGGAGGACAGTTTCCTTTGGGAAACGACTACAAAAGGCGAGGAGACAACGATGAGCAGTGTTATTAAGCCAATTCGTACAGAGGAGGATCATCAACGTGCATTGGCGCGTATCGATGAGATCTTCGGCGCTGAGGAGGATACGCCCGAGGGCGACGAGCTTGATGTTCTTGTGGATCTTGTTATGTATTACGAATCCAAAACGGTGGACATGGGCTTCCCCGACCCGGTTTCGGCCATCAAGTTTCGCATGGATCAGGCCGAATTGACGCAGCGTGACCTCATACCCTACATAGGCAGCCGGGCTAAGGTATCCGAGGTCCTGTCTGGCAAGCGGGATCTCACAATGTCGATGGCGCGCGCACTGCACCAAAATCTAGGAATACCGGCCGACGTGTTACTGCAGAAGCCCGGCGCGGAGTTCGATTCAATGTTGGAGGAGATCGACCCGCGCCGCTATCCTGTGAAGGAGATGGCGAAGCGCGGCTGGATCGATCAGATTCCCGACCTCGCTGACCGGGCCGAAGAGTTGATCCGCGACTTGATCGAACAGGCCGGCGGGATGCAAGTCGCGGCCGCTCCTCTTTACCGCAAGAACGGCCACCGCCGCATCAACGCCAAGGCCGACCCCTACGCGCTGAGAGCCTGGTGCTGGCGCGTGCTTGGCCTTGCCAACGAGAACCCCCCCCAAGCGGCCTACCAATCGGGCACAGTGACGCCCGAGTTTATGCAGGAAGTCGCCCACCTGAGCGTCTCTGAAGATGGCCCGCGTCGGGCGCAGGAGCGTTTGGCCGAACACGGAATCTCCCTTGTTGTTGAACGGCATTTGCCCCGCACCCATCTCGACGGCGCGGCACTGCGCCTGCGAGATGGCCGCCCAGTAATCGGCCTCACGCTGCGATACGACCGAATCGACAACTTCTGGTTCAGCCTGATGCACGAGTTGGCCCATGTCGGCCTGCATCTGGACAATGGTGAGGAGGAACCGTTCATCGATGACCTTTCGCTGAACGTTACCGACCCGCTTGAGAAGGAGGCCGACCGACACGCCCGGGACGCGCTGATCCCGCCGGAAATCTGGGAATCGAACCCTGTGCGTGAAAGGGCGACTGTGCTGGAGGTCTACGACCTGGCCCAGGAGCTGGGTGTCCACCCGGCGGTTATCGCCGGCCGCGTGCGCCACGAGAAGGGGAACTACCGGCTGCTGTCGCAGCTGGTTGGGAGCGGGAAGGTTAGAAGGCAGTTTGAAACGAGTGCGCCTGCTGCAGAGGAGCACAGTTGAGGATACCAGCCGTCACCGCGCTGGCATCCGGACTGAAAAGCTCTGCGACCACTACAGGAGCCGGCGGCTGAACCTTTTCGATTCGGCCATACTGAATTCCTCCTTTCGTCAAAGCGTAGAGGAGATCAAGACACAATATTATGGAGCTTGAAGCGCGAAGGTACCAGTATGACATCCAAAGGGCAGCAGATCTGCTGGCCGAGTTGTTGGCAGGAAAGACCTACGCGCATGGAGATGACCTATGAGCTACAACGAAGAAGAGATCATGCGTCGTCTGCGTCTCGGCGAGGACAGCGCCTGGGAGTTCAAGCAGGTCGAATTCAATGGCGACCGGCCGACAAGCCCGCGCCGCGAGGATTGGGCCAATGAAATCGCGGCCTTCGCCAATGCCAGCGGCGGCGCGCTGCTCTGCGGCGTCAGCGACGATGGCGAGGCGCAGGGCATGTCTCGCCAGCAGATCACCAACCTGGACGCGCTTCTGGTCGAAATCTGCACAGACGCGATCAAGCCCCCGGTCCGCATCAGCACATTTCACCGCGAACTCGCCGATGGCAAACCGGTCCTACTGGTCGAAGTGCCGCCGGGCGATTCGCTGCACGAAGCGCCGGGCGGGAGCTACATACGGGTTGGCGCGTCCAAGCGCCGCATGACGAGCGACGAGCGCCTGCGTCTGGCGCAGCGGCGGGGCCAGGCGCGCTTCCGCTGGTTCGACGAGCAGCCGGTGCCGGACACGGGATTTCGGACGCTGGAAGAGGAACTCTGGAAGCCCTTGTTGAGCGCCGAGGGCGCTGCCGATCCAGAGTCGGCGCTGACAAAACGGGCTCTCCTGGCCCCCGACGACACAGGCGCGACCCGTGCCACCGTTTCCGGCCTCCTGCTGTGTAGCCGGAATCCTGAAAAGTGGCTCCCCAATGCAGCCATCACAGCGACCCGTTACCGGGGCCGAGATCGGACTTCGGGCCAAGTCGATGCGCAGGACATTACTGGCCCACTCAGTCGACAGGTCGCCGACGCCATCACTTTTGCAATTCGAAACATGCAGGTTGCCGCGCGCAAAGTGCCTGCGCGACTGGATCTCCCCCAATATAGTGAAAAGGCGTTGTTCGAGGCATTGGTCAATGCCGTGGCCCATCGGGACTACTCAATGCGCGGCAGCAGAATTCGCCTCTCTATGTTTACAGACCGCCTGGAAATCCAGTCGCCCGGTTCGCTGCCCAACAACCTGACAGTGGAAAGCATGGCGACGCGGCAGGCGACGCGCAACCAGACATTGACCTCTTTGCTGGGGCGTATGCCGGTGGAGGGAATCCAGGGTTCCGAGGATAGGCTGTTCTTCATGGAGCGCCGCGGGGACGGTGTCCCCATCATTCAGCGCACTACCCGCGAACTGTGCGGCAGATTGCCGGAGTACCGTCTGATCGACGACTCCGAACTCTGTCTCATCATCCCGGCTGCGCCACTGGAGCCAAGCGCGGCCAGCGTCCACGTCACCGTGCGTAGCGCCGACAGACCCTTGGCAGGTGTTGAACTCTTGCTCCTGTTCCCGAATCGGACGTGGCAGCACGCCCAGACGGGCCAGGACGGCACGGTGGCCGTTGACCTACACACGACCCAGTTGCCCATGACCGTCTTCGCGGCCGCCGAGGGCTTCGCCGCGCGGTTGGAATACGAGTGGATTCCCGCCCGTGGAACTCTTTCACTGGACCTCGACCCCCTGCCTGACGGCGGCTCCATCATCTTCAAGGAAGCGGCCGGCAGTATTCCCGGCCTATTGGGGGAGGTGCGCCCTAAGCGCGACGCCTACGACCGCACCTATCTCTTCACCTCCAACATGATCATCGACCAGGGTCGACGGCAACCGGTCTACTTCCTCTTGGGAGAGGAGCTGCGTCTAACCGACGCCAACGGCCGGGAGATGATGGTGCGGATTGTCGATATTGTGGGGCGGGCCGCGCTGGTGGAGTATCGGTCTTTCGTTAGAACAGACAAGTCGGATTCGGCTTAGAGGGGTTGCAATATAGCAAGTGAGGTGTTGGAAGCAAGTTTCGGCAAGGTTTTTGCGCTTAATGCGGATATGACTATGCCAAACGTGACTGCATTCTCGGCATCTTTTGCGAACGCTTATGGCGCAGCGCCAAATGTGAGAACATCTATCTCAGACAGTATGACTCGGTGCGCCGACTGTATGTCGGCTTAACCGACTACTTCGCCTTCTACAACAATGAAAGAGCGCATCAAAGCCTCAACTATCGCACGCCGGTTGAAGAGCACCTCGTGCTCTTATCTGCGCCGGCCCTATCCAATATGTTGGCGTTGATTTTCCTCATTTCGTGGTCTAATCATTGGGGCCAACCATAGAACTCGCTTACTTCGCCGGCGTCGCCGACGTAAACGAACTCACGCTCTATTACGACTTGGTCACAGCTGAACGCGCCGGCTTTGCATTGGTCTGCTGCCAAGATTGATGTAGAGTCAAGTGAAATTGCGAGCGTACGCTATCTGAAAATGCACTCCCCATGACACCTGTACGATATCACTCTGGACAGTTTCCACCACAAAATCTGGACCTGCAGAGGTTGCTGCCGCTTATCGGCCCGGCCCATGCCGAGGTGGCCAGATACGAAGGGATGCTCAAAGGGCTGCCCAATGCCAACGTGCTTCTTTCCCCGCTCGCCTCGCAAGAGGCTGTCCTGTCCAGCCGCATAGAAGGTACGCAGACGACCCTGACCGAACTCCTGACATTCGAGGCGGAAGGGAACCTGTCGGACGAGAGCACGCCAGCAAAAGCCGATATTCATGAAGTTCTGAATTATCGGCTAGCTCTCTATGCCGCAATCGACATGTTGGAGAAGATCCCGCTGTCACAGAGGCTAGTTCGGGATGCACATGAGGTTCTCATGGGGGGTGTACGGGGCTATAACAAAGCGCCCGGCAAATATCGCCGCCTGCCCGACACTTGTTGGATTGGGCCGCCAGGCTCAACGATTGAAACGGCTCGGTATGTCCCATGTCCAGTGGAAGAGTTGAACTCGGCCATGGATGCCCTGGAGTCTTACATGCACGCAGGAGCTCCAGATACCCTTATGCAACTTGCCATTGTCCACGCAGAGTTCGAAGCCATCCATCCATTCCTGGACGGCAACGGACGGATGGGTCGGTTGATCGTTCCTCTCTTCATGTTTACCAAAGAACTCTTATCAACCCCGAGCTTTTACATCAGCGAGTATCTCGAGAGTCATCGTGATGAGTACTACGATCGTTTGCTTGCGGTGTCGCGCGACAGTGACTGGAACGGATGGTGCGCCTTTTTCCTGACCGCGCTGACAGAGCAGGCGCGTGCATATCAGCAGAAAAGCCAGGATCTGCTAACTCTCTACAGCGAACTCAGAGACCAAGTCGTGGAGGTCATCCCATCCCAGTACAGTGGAAGAGCACTTGACTGGATATTCAATAGGCCGATTTTTCGTTCAATCGACTTTGTAAACGGCGCCGGAATCCCCAAATCTACCGCGCGGCGGCTGCTTAACCTTTTCAAGACGCGTGGCTTGTTGAAGGAGTTAAGGCATGGTGGTGGCCGCCGCTCTTCTATACTAGCGTTTCCTGAGTTGCTCAACATCGCAGAAGGACGAAAGGTCTTTTGAGTTTCATCTGTTGAACTCAAAAGGCGTTGAGATTCAAAAAACGCCATTTTTGAATCTCAACACAGTTTGCTATGCACAGATGAACAACATAAAACGGACTTTCGCCAGATTACGCCCGCTTTCTAAGTGACCTCCCTCACTGAAGTCCCCCGTCGAACATACGGCACTCCCGTCGGAAGGCGGAGCAACGGCCTGAAGCGCCAGCGGCAGACCCAAGCCTCACGGAGCTACTCACCTCCGCATCAGCCCTTCCAGCCGCCCCTTCACAGAAGGCCACTCACTTTCAATGACACTGTAATAAACGGTATGCCGGTCAACGCCGTCGCGCGCAATCCGGTGGTTGCGCAGCGTGCCCTCCTCCACCGCGCCCAGTCGCAGAATCGCGCGCCGTGATCGTTCATTGCGGCTGTCCGATTTGAGGCTGACTCGGCGCGCTGACAGCTCCTCGAACGCGTGCCGCAGCAGCAGGTACTTGCACTCGGTATTCACGCCGGTTCGCTGCCAGGCGGTGCCGTACCATGTGAAGCCTATCTCCAACGTTCGGTGCTCGCGAACGATGTCGATGTACGCGGTCGAACCCACCGCCTTGCCGGTCTCCAGGTGAATCACTGCAAAGGTGACGCGTGTTCCCGCTGCCAATTCCTCCAGGCATGCCTGGATCCACCCTTCGGCGTCGGAAACACTGCTAAGAGCAGGGCGGGCCGAATATCTCCATATCGATTCCTCCGCGCCGGCGGCATACAGGTCCGCTGCATGCGCCAGCGCGATTGGTTCGAGACGCACCAGGTTGCCGGTCAGCGTGACAGGCTGCGGATCAAAGAATGTCTTCGTTAAAGCCATTTCAGATTGTAGTAGAGTAGGTAGAGGTATTCTATCGAATTACGAAATGGTAATGGCAATCGGTCCGCCAGTCAACCGACTGGCGGTACCTGATGCACTTCAGAGTAAAGGTAGAATCTGGGCGTGTCTCTGCACAGTTGCACAGGCTGAGACCGGGAGGCCCGTGCTCCCGGGGGAAAGTCCCCGGTTCTGGGGACATCCTGAGCAAATTCATTTTTGGTAACTACTAAGCCATATACAGTGCCTGTTTTGACCAGCCCTGTATCCTTGCCGCCATTCAGGCTATCTGAATGCGTATTCGTTTGGCGGCAGCCAGGTTGCTGGAGCCGCACGGCTGGAATGCGCACACACGGTCGGTGAGCGATGGTTTTGTAGGGGGGCGTTGCGGGGGCGCAGCCCCTGCACAAGGGAGGGCCGAAGGCCCGACCGCCCAAATGACAGCAATGAGGGGAGTAAGAACACCTTTGCTTGCCTCGTTCAGGGTTGCGATTCAGTCGCGGCTGAGTAGCTACCATTTTTGCGAAATATCGCCCTATCCTGTACAATCCAGCCTGCTCAGGACACCTGCACCCGCCTCCCTCGACGACATTCTAATACGCTTCACATTTCTAACCACACTTCAAACGAAAGGGGCGAGAACTCTATGAATCACGATACCACTCTCAGCCGGCGCCGTTTCCTGCAGTGGAGCGCGGTCGGCATCGGCGGGGCGGCCATTGCGGCCTGCGCTGCGCCCGCGGCACCGGCCGCCGCGCCCGAAGAGGCGGAAATGGCCGCCGAAGAGATTGTCACGATTTCCTGGTGGCACCAGTGGGGCGGCACCACCGGCATGGCCGCCATGGAAGGCGTCGCCGCCGCCTTTAACGAGGAGGACCGCAACGTTAAGGTCGAACGCCTCCATGTCACTGAAATGAACGACAAGCTGCTGGCAGCAATCGCAGGAGGCACGCCGCCCGATGTCGGCGTCTGCTGCGTTCAGTATGCCGAACTCTTCTCGCGCGGCGCGGTCATGCCCATCGACGACCGCATCGACAACAGCGACGTCGTCGGCCGCGACGATTTTGTGCCCGGCCTGCTCGAATCGATGCAGTGGCAAGGCGAAACATACGGTGTGCCCGGCTTCGAAGCTGGTCCCCGCTACGGCCTCATGTACAATAAGGCCATAGTTGCTGAGGCCGGCCTCGACCCCGAAAACCTGCCGCACACATGGGACGAAATGTTTGAATGGCACGTTGAGCTGACCAAGTTTGACGCCGCCGGCAACGTCGAGATCGTCGGCTTCGACCCGCGCGACGCCACTGCCGGTAACGGACCGGCCACCAACATCCCCCAATTCTGGGCGCTCACATACGGCCTCGACATGTGGGACGACGAGACCAACGCCTTCAACTACGACAACGAGCTCTTCGCCAGCGCTCTGAATACGATCAAGCGCTTCACCGACCACGTCGGCGTGCAGCAGATGGAGTCCTTCCGCTCCAGCTTCGGCGGCTGGACCCAAAGCCCGTCCTCCTCCTTCCCCAGCGGCGTTCAGGCAATGATTGTTACCGGCTACTACGCACCCGGTGAACTCTTCCACTCCGCCCCCGACAAGGAGTTCGGCGTCGGTTGGGTTCCCGTCTCCGAAGACCGCAGCGACATCAACTTCCAGAACGTCGGCGGCCATCCGATGTACATCCCCAACGGCGTCACCGAAGTCGACGCCGCTTTCGAGTTCATCGAGTTCTGCTCTGAGGAAAAGGCTCAGAACGTCATTTTTGACAGTACCGGCTGGCTCGGCGGCCGCAAGGCTCTCTACGACCCCGACCTGCCCAAATACCAGCGTTACGAAAACCTGGACTGGTTCCTGCGCTCGGTCAACGAGGCCGACGAACTGTGGGCCTGCCCGGTCATCCCCATCCAGGGCTTCGTCAACCAGCAGCGTTCCCGCACCTACGAATCCGTAATATTCGGCGACAAAGATGCCGAACAGGCCGCAGCCGATATGCAGGCTGCCTGCACGGAAGAACTGCTCAAGCAGTTTCCCGAGTTGGTAGGATAGCAAGAGGCGAATTATTCCGGTGGCTGGCGGTTGGAGAAGACCGCCGCCAGCCACTGACCACGGCCCACGAAAATGTCACAAAATTGGACTCCCGCCCAAACTCGCAGCCTTCTCAAGGGGCTGGCTTTCATCTCACCCTGGCTGGTGGGCTTTGCCGGCTTCGTCCTCTTCCCGATCGCGGCCTCCGCCTATTTTAGTCTGACCCGTTACGATGTCCTGCGCCCGGCCCGCTTCATCGGCCTGGAAAACTACATTGAGCTGTTCACCAAAGATGAGATCTTCCGCACCGTGCTCGGCAACACCGTCTACCTGGTGGTGATCGGCGTGCCGGCCGGGCTGGTGGTGGCCTTTCTGCTCGCCAGCCTGCTCAACCGCGATATGAAGCTCCGCCCCCTGTTCCGCACTATCTTTTTCCTGCCGGTGCTGGTGCCGGCCGTAGCCTCCGCCGAGGTGTGGCGCTGGGTTTACAACACCAACTATGGGGTGATTAACTCATTCATCAAGAGTTTGGGGCTGGCAGTCATCCCCTTCATCTCCTCCGTGGAGTTGGCCAAACCCTCGCTGATACTCATCCACGTGTGGGCACAAGGCACCGCCATCATCATCTTTCTGGCTGCACTGCAGGACGTGCCCAGGTCGCTGATGGACGCGGCCGAAGTCGACGGCGCAAACCCCCTGCAGCGATTCTGGCACGTTACCATCCCTATCTGCACGCCCGCGATCCTGTTCGTGATGCTTACCGGCATGATCGGCATGTTCCAATACTTCACCCTTGGCTGGCTGCTAACCCAGGGCGGCCCCAACGAATCGACCGAGTTCTTCAGCCTCTATCTCTACCGCAACGCCTTCCAGTTCTTCAAGATGGGGTACGCCTCGGCCCAGGCCTGGATTCTTTTCATCATCATTCTTGCATTCACTCTGCTCATCTTCCGCAGCTCGGCCCGCTGGGTCTACTACGCCGGAGAATCGGATTAACCGCAAGGGCTAACTGCCCGCCAAAATCATGCAACAAGCCGAAGCCATCGCCAGCAGCCCATCACAGCATCCCTCGCTCACACAGAGCGCGCCTTTTAAGGCTGTACAACGCGCGCTCTTTTACGTGATGATGGTTGCGCTGGCGCTCATTTTTGCCGGGCCCCTGCTGTGGATGCTCTCAACTTCATTGAAGACGGATCCCCAGGTCTACACCGTCCCGCCGACCTGGATTCCCAATCCCATGCGTCTGGTCAACTATCCGGAGGCGCTCTCGTCCCGCCCCTTCGGCACGTATACGTTAAACACGCTGAAGTATGCGCTGGGCGCGGTGGCCGGCGCGTTGCTCTCCAATACGCTGGTCGCCTACGGCTTCGCCCGCATCCGCTGGCCCGGTCGGGATATTTTCTTCATCATTTGCCTTTCTACAATGATGATCCCGTTCCAGGTGCGCATGATTCCGCTCTACCTCACTTTCAAGAATCTAGGCTGGCTCAACACGTATCTGCCTCTCATCGTACCGACTTTTCTTGGGGTGAACGCCTACTACACATTCCTGTTGCGCCAGTTCTTCCTCACAATACCCAGCGAGCTGTCCGATGCGGCGCGCGTCGACGGCTGCACTGAACTGGGCATCCTTGTTCGTATCATCCTACCCTTGGCTAAACCCGCGCTGGCGGTCATCGGCCTGCTCCAGTTCATGTTCGCCTGGGACAACTATATCGGACCGCTGATCTATCTCAACAACGAGTCCTTATATCCGATCGCGCTCGGCCTGCAACAGTTCCGCACCATGTTCTCGGAAGAGCTGATGTGGCCCTACATGATGGCGGCCAGCACCGCCGTGGTCGCGCCGGTCATCATTCTCTACTTCTTCGTCCAGCGAACCTTCGTCGAGGGCATCTCCATCACCGGCCTAAAAGGGTAAGAGCAGTAGCTAGCGGTTAGCGGCCTGTCCTGACCGGCGGCGTTTTCGCGCAACAACCTCAAATTCACAGACCAAGGTGAAGAACTATGCCAACCGACAGCCGGCCCAACATCCTCTTCATCTGCGTGGACCAGTGGCGCGCCGACGCCCTGAGCCTGACCGGCCACCCCGTCGCCGAGACGCCCCACCTGGACAGACTAGCCCGTGAGGGCATCAACTTCACGCAGGCTTATGCGGCCACGCCCACCTGCGTGCCGGCGCGGGCGACAATCTTTACCGGCCTCAACCAGCGCCATACCGGATTTGTCGGCTATAACGACCAGATCGACTGGCACTACGACTGCACGATGCCCGGTCTGCTGGCTGAAGCCGGCTACCATACGCAGTGCGTCGGCAAGATGCACACCCACCCCTCGCGTAACCTGATGGGATTCCACAACGTCGTCCTGCACGACGGCTACCTGCACCGCGAACGTTCCAAGCGCGACGACTACGGGCTGGTTGACGACTACACGCCGTGGCTGCGGGAACGGCTCGGGCCGGAAGCGGACTACATCGACACGGGCGTGGGCTGTAATGGCTACGCGGCGCGGCCCTGGGTCTACGACGAGATGCTGCACCCGACCAGTTGGGTCACCACAATGGGCATCGACTTTCTGCGCCGCCGCGATCCGACCAAACCGTTCTTCCTGATGCTCTCCTACCACCGGCCGCACCCGCCGCTGGACCCGCCGGAAGTTTTCATGGACCGCTACATGACGAAGCCGCTGCCTGACCCCATCATGGGAGACTGGGCGCCCGATGCTCTACCGGTGCGCGGGCTGGACAGCCCGATCCCGACCGATGCGGCGCAACGCGACTACGCGCGGCGGGCCTACTATGCCCAGATCAGCCATATCGACTACAGCCTCAACCGCGTGTTCCAGGCGCTGTTTGAAAACGGCGAACTCGATAACACCGCCATCGTCTTCACGTCAGACCACGGTGAGATGCTCTACGACCACAACCACGTGGCCAAAGGCTATCCTTATGACAGTTCGGCGCGTCTGCCTTTCATCCTGCGGCTTCCGCGTGCGGGCAGCCCACACCATCAAGCGGGGCAGGCGGATGAGCCTATACGGGAGGTGAATCAGGTTGTCGAGCTACGCGATCTGCTGCCGACCTTCTGCGACCTCGCCGGTTGCGAAACGCCCGCGCACGTCGATGGCCGCAGTATTCTGCCGCTGGCCCGCGGCGAAACCGGCGGCTGGCGCGAGCATTTGCACGGCGAACATTTCCTGCAAAAGGATTCCAACCAGTGGCTGACTGATGGGCGGGAGAAGTATATCTGGTACAGCCAGAGCGGACGCGAGCTGCTCTTCGACCTGGAGGAAGACCCGACGGAGCTACACGATTTGGCCGCGGCGCGCCCGCAGCGCGTGGCCTACTGGCGCGAACGGTTGATGGCGGAGTTGGATGGCCGCGAGGAGGGGTTTGTTCAGAACGGGGAACTGGTGAGCGGGATGCCGCAGAGCCCGACGCTGGTCAATGCGGGGCACTATCGGGAGCGCTGAGCTTGGTGAGTAGTGGCTAGGAACTCGACAGGAAAAATCCCGCCCCTCTCTCTGCTCGCGCTGCAAGAGCGGGTTCCCACTGTCAAGACGGCTTAATACACCGGAATCCTTTCCTTCTCCAAAATCCGATGCACATTGGCCGCGGCCAGCGGATATTTTTCGTTCGGCAGGTGTTCGAGCATCATGTAACCGTCAGGGTGCTCCTCGTGCCACAGACGCAGCGCGGTCCCCAGGTCCAACTCCCCTTCGCCCGGAATCTCTTCGTCCATATGGGTTACGAAGCCGTCGCGCACGCTGATATCCTTACAGTGCCCGTGCGTACTGATCGGCCCCATGCAGTCGAAAATATGCCGCAGACGCGTCCTGCTGTCATACACCTGGTACAGTGCCTGGAAATGATTGACGTAGTCCATCACCACCCGCATCCGCGGGCTGCCCACGTCACGAATGATGGCGCGGTTGTACTCCGGCGAGTTCATAATCGTCGACAGATGCGTTTCGACGGCGATGGTCTGGCCGATCGATTCGGCAGCCTCCGCCAACCAGCGTAAAGATTCCAGCAACAGCGCGCGGCGCCCCGGCCGGTGATTTTCCCGGTGGGGGCTGTAGGAGCCATTGGGGCTGAGGCTGCCGGTGCGGATCAATGCCACATGGCCGCCCAACTGGCGCGCAACCCCAAGTCCGCGGCGAATATCCTCCAGCAGACGCGCCCGCGTCGCCTCTTCCGGGTCGAACAGACAGTCTCTGTAGCCGATCCCGACCTGCACAATGTCCATGCCCTCGTCGGCGAAGAGCCGCCGTACCCGCTGCCAGACGGGGGCAGAGGCCGACGGCGAACCGCTGGCAGAGACGGAAAGACCAACTCCGGTCAACTTCAACGCCCGAATCGCGGTCAAATGCGGAAGGCTGATCTCCGCAGGATCAGCGGGCAACATGCCGACAACGCCTAATCTCATAAGACTACTCCATATTGTCCTTACCGTGATCAGCGGTCAGCGCAACGGTTGGTCTCTGACCACTAAAGTTGACATCCGCTGTACATACTGTAGAATCCGTTCAATCCCACCTCAATATATCATCAGATATTATTGAAAAGCGCAAACGGCCGCACCAACACCGCTGGTCACACTTTTCATCCTGATCACGCGACGAAGAGTGTATTTATGAGCGAGGCGCCCGCCCTCTCAGGGGGATCCCGATGCCTGAAACGAACAATCAACCCACCGGCCTCGCGCAGGTACTCGCTTACGTGGATGCCCACCAGCAGGAGTTTATCGACCGTCTGCTGGCCTATGTCGCACAGCCCAGTATCAGCGCTCACGGGATAGGCATCAGGGAGACGGCTGACTCTCTGTACAGCTACCTGCAGGATCTGGGCATGGAGACGCAGCTGCTGGAAGGCACGGGCTGGCCATTCGTATACGGCCGCCACAAACAGCTGCCGCAGGCGCCGACTGCCCTGCTCTACGGCCACTACGACGTGCAGCCGCCCGATCCCCTGGATGCCTGGCTATCGCCGCCCTTCGAGCCGGGGCGTGGGCGACAACAAGGGGCAGCATCTGGCCCAGCTCCTGGCAATTGAGTCCTGGCTTGCGGTCACCGGCGGCCTGCCCTGCAACGTCATAGTCCTGTTGGAGGGCGAGGAGGAGATCGGCAGTCCCCATATCAGCGACTGTGTGCGCGCCCACCGCGCCCTGCTCGCCGACGCCGACCTCGTGATCACCGCCGACGGCCCCGTCCACGAGAGTGGCCAACCCTGCATCAAGTTCGGCCCGCGCGGCATCGCTTCATTCGAACTGCGCGTGACGCACGCGCAACGGGACTTTCACTCCGGCAACTGGGGCGGCGTTGCGCCCAACCCGATCTGGACACTTGTGCATCTGCTGGCCACGATGAAGAACAGCCAGGGCGTCATCACCGTCGACGGATTCTACGACAATGTCGCGCCGCTCAGCGAGTTGGAACGTGAAGCGCTGGATGCCCTGCCTGTCGACGTGGCAGCGGTGATGGAGGGCGCCGGCCTGGCGCGCCTCGATGAACCGCAGGAGCGGCCTTTTTTTGACCGTCTGGCCGCGTGGCCGACCTTCACCGTCAACGGCTTTCACAGCGGCTACGGCGGGCCGGGAACCAAGACAGTGCTGCCCCACCAGGCGACAGTGAAGTGTGATATGCGCCTGATCGAGAACCAGCGCGTCGACGAAATCCTGGACAAGGTGGAGGCGCATGTCAGTCAGCACGCCCCCGAAGTAGAGGTGATCCGCCAGGGTGGTATGGAGCCGTCGCGCACGCCGCTGGACTCGCCCTTCACGCGGCCGCTGCAGCAGGCCTTCCGCGCCGCCCAGGGTACCGATCCCCTCCTCATCCCGGCAATGGGCGGCAGTCTGCCCGACTATGCCTGGACAAAAATACTGGGCGTGCATTCCTTCACCACGCCCTACGCAAACCACGACGAGGCCAATCACGCCCCCAATGAGAACCTGGAGGTGGAGCGCTTCATCGCCGGCATACGCACCGGCGCCGCGGTGCTGGCTCACTTGGGTGAAGAGGGTTGAGACGTTTGTAACAATATGTTTCCGAGCAGCATCGTTCAGTGACAATCCATAAAAGAATGCGAAAATCTCGAAAGGAACCATCATGTTACGCGTAGGTATCATCGGATATGGCCGCCGCATCGCAGGCATGGCCAAAGGCCTGGATATTTTCGACATTCCCTACCGGGTGACGGCCGTCGCCGACCCGGGCAGCGAACGCATCCAGGCTGCCAACGATCCCCTCCTCGCCGACGCCCGTTTTTACAACTCGGCAGACGAACTGCTGGCCCAGGCCGACGAGCTGGACGGCATCATGATCGGGACCCGCTGCAATCTGCACACGGAGATGGCACTCAAAGTAGCGCCCACGCAACTCCCGCTCTTCCTGGAAAAGCCGGTCGCGATCACGTTCGACGAGGTACGCCGCCTGCACGCGGCCTATAAGGACTACAGTGCGCCCACCGTGGTCTCTTTCCCGCTGCGGCTCAGCCCGGTCGCCCAAAAGGTGCGGGAGATTATCGAATCGGACCAGGTGGGCAGTATCGAGCAGGTGGTCGCGTTCAACGATGTCGGCTACGGCAGCGTTTACTTCAGGAGCTGGTACCGCAACTACGAACTGGATGGGGGGCTATGGCTGCAGAAGTTCACCCACGACGTCGACTATATCAACTACCTTCTCGACGCGCGCCCGCACTGGGTGAGTGCCATGAACTCCCGCCGCGTCTACGGCGGCGACAAACCTTGGGATCTGCAGTGCAAGGATTGTCCGGAGCAGGAGACATGCCCGGAAAGCCCGTTCGTGCGCTTCCGCACCGGCTTCGAAGGCGGCCGCGTCCGTTTTGCCGAGGAGCAGGTCTACCGCGACGATCAGTTCTGTGTCTTTTCCGAGGGGCATCAGCTGCAGGATAATGGCAGCGCCATGTTGGAATATGAGAACGGCGTCCAGGCGAGCTACACGCAGAACTTTTTCACCCGCTATCGCGGGGCCCGTCGCGGCGCCCGCCTCTACGGCTATCGCGGCATCATCGAGTTCAACTGGAACGACAACTATATCAAGATCTTCAGTCACACGTCGCCGGTGGTGGAGACGATCGACTTTAGCGGGGAAATGCCCCACTTCGGCGGCGACCGTGAGTTGAGCTTTGATTTCCTGATGGCGATGCGTGACCGGCGGCCTTCCCGCAGCCCCATCGCCGCCGGCATTCTCAGCGCCCTCACCTGCCTGTGGGCACGCGAATCGGCCAATAACCGCCAGGGCTACGAGGTCGTCATGCCGGAGGCCGTGCCAGCTGGCTGACGGTTAGCGGCTGCCAGCCGCTGTTCACTGGCTACTGGAAACCGGTCACCGCAGCTCAGATCAGGAGCAGGAGCAGTCCTACGAGGCCGATCAGTCCGGAGATGTGGTCCATCTGGAGGATGAACCAGAGGGCCAGGCCATGCACGGCGATGCGCGCCGCCCACACACCCCAGCGGTGGGGCGCTGCGGCCAGCGCGGAGATTAACACGAACCACAGGTAAGGGGTGAGCGCGCCCCACTCCATGCCGGTGCGCACAAATTCCCAGCCCGCCCAAGCCAGCGAGAGCATCCGCAGCCCGGTTGCCGCGCCGGCCCGTGGATAGGCTGCCGCCAAGTGCGCCAGCCACGTCCACGGCGCCGCGTAAGGTGCGCCGATAAACCAGCAGGCTCCGATCGCCACCAGCCACTCCAGCGTGCCGGCCACCAGCGGCGCAACCGACATCTGACAGAACAGACCCCAGCCGCGGTCCTGCTGCAACAGCGTTCTATAGGTAGCCACGCATCTCCTCCAGCGCTTCGTCGCCCAGCGATTTGGCCGCGCTGGCCATGTAAGCCAGCTGCTCCGAGACCAGTGACGAGAAGGCGAAGAACAGGTGGAAGGCCCGCAGCGGCGTGGTCAGATAGAAGCTGGCGTCGGTCGCCATGTCGAAGATCTGAGACGGCCAGTAGAGCGCGATCAGGAAGGACATCCCCGACCACTCTTTGGCCAACTTGCCGTACTCGATCGTAAAGACCGAGCCGTAGTTGGCGCTGTTAAATTTGAGGCTCTTGCGGCCAAGGATGGAGCCGAACAGCCAGATGTAGAAGCCCACCCCGGCCATGTAGGGGTTTGTCTTGGCGCGGTAGGCCATGCCGCTCGACACCATCTGGATGCCGGTTGTGAGCATCCAGATCAGCAGTGTCATCATGACGCCCCAGTTGGAGATCGGGTTGTTGAACACGTAAAAGAGTGTCTGCCCCTGGATGCGTCCCTGCACCCACCCCATGCTCCCCAGCAGGTCGGCCACAAACATGGCCGCCACCAGCGCCAGAATCGGTCTTGAAGAAAGGAGAGCTACACGTCCAATCGAAGTCTTGGCAATATCGTTTTTCACGGTTCGCTCCTTGCTGCATTAATCGTGCCCTTTTACCTGCGGCGGAGACCGGCTTTCGCCGGGCCGCGAGGTCATGTTCTAGACATGTTAGCACATATGTTCTAATACGTCAAGGGGGATCTTTGTGGTTTCTTGTCGGATATGGGGAAATGGATGAGTCGGCGCTGGAATGCCATGACTGCGCAAAGAGAGGCTGTGGTTGCAATCGACGGATTCCGGGGGTCCAAGTTTCCTGTTGGGGTCTCTGGAGGGACGTCCGTGGTGCAAAAACACATCCCGTAGGAGATCTGGGCACTGTTCGCGCCCTGAGGCGTGAGGCGCAGGATCTGTCGGGAGAGACCAGGTCTGGGACATTATTTTGCGCGCTCAAACTGGGAAAGTGCGGTATACTGTAGAGTGAAATGCGCAGCCTATGTTAGGGATCTTGGTTTTCGACAGCGCTCACCAAATCAAGCTAGTGGGAATAAACTTGGCAATACCTCTTGAATTTATCGTTGAAGGCGTTCCCGTATCACAGCAAACCCGTAGAAGGGAGCGACTAAGGATGTGGATGCAGGATGTAAGCAGTGTCGCCACCCGAGAATGGAACGAAGGGCCGCTCAGTGCCGGGGCACTCATGGTGACGATAACTTATGTCTTTGATGAAGATTCTCTTGACGTAGACAACATTCCGAAGCCTATTCTGGACGCATTGAAGAGATTGGTCTTTTCCGACGATGATCAGATAACTGATCTACTCTGCCGCAAAAGAGAACTGCAAGCCGACTTGCAAGTTCAGCGTTTCTCACCTGTCTTGAATGAAGCGCTCGCAGGCTCAACGCCTTTTATCCATATCATTGTGGACCATGCCCCAGACCAGGGGGTGATTTCTTGATCGAAGACATAGAGATTGTTCAAAAGAATTACATCGAAAAAAAGGCAGCGGAGTATCGAAGCCGTGGTTATGAAGTGGAGGAAAACTGTCCGTTGGACTTCCTGCCCGGCTTCCGCGCGGACTTGGTCGTACGTAAGAATGGCGAAGCGAAAGTGATCGAGGTAAGGTTCAGGACTTCGTTGGCTGGATCACCCCAAATAGAGGAACTTGCGCGAATTTTACATGATAAACCCGGCTGGAGCTTCGAACTAATGCTGGTGGGCGAGCCGGAAAGGCTGGATTCCCCGGAAGGCGTGCAGTCGTTTGCCAGAGAAGAAATCCTTCAGCGGCTTGATGAAACGAAAAAGGCTCTCGATCACGGCCTGAGTGAGGCTGCCTTTCTGCTGGTCTGGTCGGCTTTCGAAGCGGCCACCAGAGAATTGATTGCGGCGGAGGGAGTTTCCATCGCGCGCGTCACCAAGACCGGCCATGTCCTCGATCAGGCAGTCCATCACGGAGTAATCTCCCGTGAAGACTACGACTATCTGGCCAATATGAGGAGATATCGAAACGCCATAGCCCACGGCTTTGACGTCAGCGATTTCAACGACGAAAAGGTGACAGAGTTAATCGCAGTCGTCCGGCGACTCCTGGATTCCGAGCCTGAGTTGGCGTAGCAGCGCGCATAAACACTTGTGTCGCCGGCGTCGTCGAGATCGGGTTTGGCAAAAGACGCTTTATGAAATGTTCCTGGAGACGAATTGGTGTGTGTGTGTGAATAACCGCGATGACGAGACCTGCCGGCTTGTGGCCCGGGAACGCCCACACAACCGACAACATGCCAAACCTTTCGTCTCACCGGAGGAAGTCATGGCATTCTTCCAGGAGTGCGATTCCCTGGACAGCCTCGACACGGAACCGGACTGGAGCAAGCATCTGCGCGTCATCAACGGGTCGCGCGCAGGAAAATCCGCTGGCACTTGATTCGCGTCGAAATGCATGTCTTCATCTACGCAGCGGGCCGGCCCCATCCACCACTTGAACCGGCCCAATCACCTCGCTATTAACGTTTCAGGGCCCAAACGTTAATAGCGTAATCCACTATTCAAGTAACGCTAATACGGATTGGCCACCACGCTGCATAGTGGGATCGGCTGCAGTCCTGTCCATCCCCGAAATCCCAAGAATCCCGGTTCAGTCAGCACCTCACAAAAAACCGGGGATACATCTTCTGACGGGTGGATGCCAGATTTGGGACATCTCACGAGGTTCGCGGATGGGACACTCGCCGTCAGTGCATCCGACAAGTGACGCGCCTCAATCCCAACCCCACTCTGGCACACACTCCCAAAATGGGTGCATCCCCAATTATTGTGTCGATTCGTAGCGCCCTATTTCGCCGGCCCAGGAAATCCGCAACGTCTCAATTCGCGGCCCTGCCTGGGGCCAGCGAAGGGATCTCCCGCTCCTTATTTCCGTTTTGTGGACGGTCGGCCGCAAGCGGCCTCCCTTGTGCAGGGGCTGCGCCCCCGCAACGCCCCCCTCCAAAAACATGCCTCCCCGACCGGTGCGCCTTCTTCGCGGCGGTACGCCTGTCCGGCAGTGTGCCTGCCGCCAACCAACGACGTTTCGAAGAAAGCCAGCATGGTGCCGGCAGTGGAGGGTTGGTCAAGCATGGCGCCAAAAAAGAGGGCTGATGGCATGAAAACTGTGCTACAACGGTCCTGTCCATTCCCCAATCTGAGTTCCTAGTATGGGCGGAGTCACAAAAAACGAAGAACTGACTATTCTTGATTCAGACAGCGGCTGTCCAAGAATCTGGGATGCACCCCCCAAAATGCCGAGATTGCCCTCTGCCCCACAATCTGCTATACTTGTAATCAACTGTCGTTAGCTTGTACGATTTTGATAGATTCGTAGGTCTGAAGTGGGTTCTGCCCACTTTTCTTGTTCTACGGGCTCGTCGCCTGCAATATCTGTTCGGAGCATTTGTCTGTATGCCTCCGCGTTTTCGTCTGCCGACGTCTTCATCGCCCGGACATCCGGCGGCGGCAAATATGCAGAGGGGTCAAGTTTTCAGGAGTAGTTGAACAAAAATGTCTAAAGCACTCATCGCTGGGATCAATCAGGTTGCTGTTGATAAAGACCTCGACAATGAGGTGATTTTCGACGCAATCGAGGCTGCGCTCATTTCAGCCTACAAGCGCAACTACGGCTCCGTCGCCAATGTGACGGCTCAGGTGGACCGCGCGTCGGGCGAGATGAGCGTGTTCGCCGAGAAAGAGGTCGTCGAAGATATCCTCAACCCGAATACCGAAATTCTGTTAGACGATGCCAAAACCGTGGAGCCGTCTACTGAATTGGGCGATGTAGTTCTGGTGCAGAATACGCCCGACAACTTCGGCCGTATTGCCGCCCAGACCGCCAAACAGGTGATCCTGCAACGCATTCGAGAGGCTGAACGAGACACCGTCTACGAAAACTTTGTCCACAAAGTTGGCGAGACCATCACTGCACAGGTCCGCAGCATCGATCTCGTCTCCGGCGCTGTCACCATTCTGATCGATGACAGACACGAAAACCTTCTGCCCCGCGAGGAGCAGATCCCGTCGGAAAACCTGCGCAGGGGAGACTATATCTGTCTGTATGTGGTGGACGTGCACCGCAGCAGTCGCGGGCCGATGATCAAGCTGAGTCGTACCCATCGCGACCTCCTTCGCCGTCTGATGGAACAGGAGATCCCGGAGGTGCGGGATGGCACCGTCGAAATCAAGGCTATATCCCGCGAGCCCGGCGCACGCAGCAAAGTAGCAGTTATGGCAACGCTGCCCGGCGTCGACCCAGTGGGCAGTTGCGTGGGCATGCGCGGCTTGCGCATCCAAAACATCGTAACCGAGCTGGCCGGCGAGAAAATCGACGTCGTCGAGTGGAGCGGCAATCTGCGCACCTATATCTCCAACGCACTCGGTCCGGCCAAAGTGCAGAGCGTTATCCTCGAAGAAGACACCAACATCAAGACGGCCATCGTAATTGTGCCGGATCGACAACTCAGCTTGGCCATTGGCAAGGCGGGGCAGAATGCCCGTCTGGCAGCCAAACTGACGGGATGGCGCATCGACATCAAGAGCGAAACCGAAGCCCACGCCGAAGGGTTGGACCTGCTGGCTGCCGAACAGGCGCAGTTGGCGGCCGGTGAACAAGACCTGCTCAGTATGGCCGAGAAGATTCTGCGCGACAAAGATGAATCCGCGACAAGCGAAGATGCTTTCCGCCAGGCCGCAGCGCTGCTGCAGCGACGCGATGAAGCAAACAGAACGGCCGATCAGAGTACAGCAACCGAGTGGCCCGAAGCCTTGCCGCCGCAGGACGAAGAACGCGGCCTTGGCGTCGATGTAGAGGAGGCATTGAGCGCGTTCGATCGCGCCGCGGCTGCTGTCCAGGGGGATGAACCGCCTATCACTTCCTTCGACGATATTGCCGTTCCGGAACCGGAGCCGTTTGGCTTCGGCGAGACGTTGGAGGATGAGGAAGAGATTCAAGAAGAGAGCGACGAAAGCTCTGACACGGTGGAAGAGAGTGAATTGCCCACCCTTCATCCCTCAGAATTGCCGGCGGAAACAACAGAGGAAGAATCCCTGTTGGAACGTCCGCTCAGACCTGAAGAGTTGCCCCAGGTCATTACTGCCGATATGTTGCGCCAGCGCATGGCCGCGCGCCAGCAGGGTGGCGGTTCGGGCCCCGTTATCGGTTCAGCCGACGATCTGGAAGTGCCCCCTGAACTGCTCGATTCTCTGGTTGCAACCGAAGAGTCCGACGAAGAGACTGACGAGCAGGAAGCCAAACGCGGAAAGGCTCGCCGCGGCAGCCCTACTACACCGAAGCGGCAGCCAAAACGGCAACGCGCGCGCGGGTCACGCGGGCTCGACGTCGACTTGGACGAATTCGATGAAGATGAGTTTAACATTTAGGGTGGCCGGTAGTTCTTGAATCACGCCTGGAAAACGTCACCCGCCGTGTAACGCCGAAGATGACAAAACGGGCAAAGGGACCGAAACAGAAACGGGGTGCCCTGCAGACCCCCCAACGGATGTGCATTGCCTGCCGGGAGTCAGATGGAAAGCGCGCCCTGATTCGGCTGGTTCGGGTTGCAGACGGGGTCGTTCTGGATGAGACCGGCAAAAAGGCCGGCCGCGGCGCATATGTCCACCCGCAGACCAACTGTTGGGAAAGGGCGCTGGCCGGTTCGCTAATACAGAAAGCGTTGCGAACAAAAATCAGCGCCGAGAACCTGATAACACTTTCGGCGTCTGTGGCAACACTCTTGCCCGTAGCGGACGAGACCGCGTAGCGGGGAGGAAGAGGGAAAGTCCGTCGGTTACTCTTCACTGACTAACAACTTCTCCTCAAATCTCGACCTTTCACACGGTCTGTCAGACTTGTGAACCGTGTGTTTAAGAAGAGGTCTGCTATTCCGTCGTAAGAATTTCAACTGTTATTGCACAATGCAAATAACAGGTTTTCATATCAAGAGCACAATCGCTGATTGACAGAGAGAATCCGATGAACATAAGCCGATTGCCCGCTCCCTGACATGTGTCGGAATAGCGGGCTCACATTGGCTGTACTGCAGTTTGGGATGGAGAGGGGGAAGGTTACAGGGAAGGGAGAGATGGTTGTGTAACGACTAATCTGCCCACCGAAAGTGCCTCTTGGCTCCCCACATTATGACCTTCTCCGCATACGTCTGTGCATGCTTCCTATCCCGACCATAAATCTGTGTAAAGTTTGAGCAGTAGCACGCAACTTGGCGCGTGAACGCTTCTCAGCTTCCTCCCCTCTGTGTTCAGAGGGAGATTTTAGTTGTCAGTTTTGATTCGCGCGGCGCCGTGCAAAACTGGCAACCGGAAGCTATCGACGAAAGGAATGGGAAAATGACAACCGCAACGAAAGATCCAATGCAAATCCAGAATGACGGCCCGGCTGACGACGCCTCCAATGGTGAAGAGGCTGGGCCGCCATCTTCCATTATTGTGGAGGACTATGTCACCGTCCGCGCATTGGCCGAACGAATGGATCGCAGCCCGATCGATCTCATCAAAGTCCTGATGCAGTTCGGCATCATGGCGCCGATCGATCAGACTCTCGATCATGATACGGCCGCCATCGTCGGTGAAGAGCTCGGCATCGAGGTGCTGTGGCCGGTCGTAGAGGACGAGCTGCCGGAGCAGGCGCCCGACGAGGATCGAAGACCCAAGCAAAGGGTGCTGATCCAGGAAATTGTGGCCGAAGAGGCGGAAAAAAATCTCGTGCCTCGGCCACCGGTTGTGGCGGTTCTCGGGCACGTCGATCATGGCAAAACAACACTCCTCGATCGTATCCGTCGCGCTAACGTGGTAGATACCGAGGCCGGCGGCATCACCCAGCATACCGGCGCCTACCAGGTGGAAGTCGACGGCAGGAAAATCACTTTCCTGGATACCCCCGGCCACGAGGCGTTCACAGCCATGCGGGCACGCGGCGCGCAGGTCACCGACATGGTTATCCTCGTCGTTGCCGCCGACGACGGTATCATGCCGCAGACGCGGGAGGCGATCAGCCATGCCAAGGCAGCCGGAGTCACCATTGTCGCTGCGATCAACAAGGTCGATCGCCCCAACGCCAATATAAACCGGGTGATGGAGGATCTGTCGACCGAAGACCTGACGCCGGAGGAATGGGGCGGCGAAACTATCACTGTGCCCATCAGCGCACTTAACGGTGACGGTGTCGACGATCTGTTGGAAAACATCCTTGTCGTCGCCGAACTCGACCAGCACACTGCCAACCCTAATGGGCAATGCGTCGGCACCGTGATCGAGGCCGAGTTGGATAAACAGCGTGGGATCACTGCAACCCTGCTCGTGCAAAACGGTTCCCTCAAACGAGGGGATTCCGTGGTCGTCGGCGAGAATTGGGGACGTGTCAAGGCTATGTTCGACTACGAGGGGAATCCGTTGAAAGCCGCCGGGCCCAGCACGCCGACCATAATTTTGGGACTCAATGGCGTTCCGGACGCCGGCGAGGTCTTTACTGTAACGAAAAACGATAGAGCTGCACGCGCGCTTGCTACCGAACGGCAAAATCAGGCCGCGCGCGCTTCCCAGATCACTACGAACCTGCCAATGACGCTGGAGGATATGTTCGCCCGCGTCGAAGGCGGAGAAGCCGAAACTCTCAATATCGTCCTGCGGGCCGATGCTCAAGGAACGTTGGCCCCAATTGTTCACAGCCTGGAACAGCTTGACAACGATGAGGTCAAGGTAAAAATCATGCAATCGGCTGTTGGTGACATCACCGAGTCCGACGTCATGCTCGCTGAAACCAGTCAAGCGATCATCATCGGTTTTGGCGTCAACATAGACAAGTCCGCTCTGGTGCGCGCAGAACAGTCCGGCGTCGAAATTCGTCACTATCAGATCATCTACAATTTGATCGAAGATGTGGAGCAGGCGCTTACCGGCATGTTGGACCCTATATTCGAAGAGGTAGTCAGCGGTCATGCCGAGGTGCGCCAGATGTTCCGCGTGCGTCGCGGGGGCTTGATTGCCGGCTGTATGGTGCTGGACGGAGTTGTCAAACGCAACAGTCAGGCGCGGCTGCTACGCAACGAATCAACCATCATCACCACCTCCGTCGAAAACCTCAAACGATTTACCGAAGACGTCACCGAAGTGCGGGCCGGCTATGAGTGCGGCATCAATCTGGCCGGTGTCAATACAGATCTTCAGGAAGGCGATATCATTGAAGTTTATGAAAGACAACAGGTACGATAATAGTTTCTGGTTTTCGGTTTATCGTTTATAGTGGGTTTGAGTGCCTGACAACCGAAACCGAGGAACTGACGGCATTTTAACTATGACGACCACAATTCGTCAGGAGCGGGCAGCAGCACTGCTCTATCAGGAACTTTCTATTTTGATCGGCAACGAACTGGATGACCCGGCGTTGGAACTGCTGGCGGTGACGAACGTCGTGGTCAGCCGCGATCTGCGTGTAGCCAAAGTCTACATTCACCAGGATAGCGACATCCAACGCAGTGTCGTCCTCGCCAAACTGAAAAGAGCCGCCCCTTTCCTGCGGCGCCAATTGGCCCAGAGCGTAACGTTCCGTGCCGTGCCGGAACTGCTCTTCTACTACGACGATACCCCCGACCAGGCCGCTCGGGTGGATGCACTTTTGCAGAGCATTGCCGCGGAACGAGAGCTACGCCAGCAGGATGTGAACTATGAGAGGGACTCTCTTTCACCTCCCTCCTCTTCACTCTCTTCCCAGGATTTCTCCACCTACAATGCCCAGAAAGAGGATGCATGACCCCTAATGCGTCCCTGCTCAAGCAGGGTACCACCTGCGACCGAGAGGGCGCCCCGGTTGCGCCGCCCCCTCTCTTGCTCAGCCTCCTGGAATCCAGCCACCATATCCTCTGCATCAGCCATGTAAGCCCTGACGGCGACGCGGTCGGCAGCCTGCTCGGCTTGGGCGGCATCTTGCGCGCGCTGGGCAAACGGCCCACTCTGGCTCTCCAGGACGAAATTACGTCGGAGTTTCAGTTTATGCCCGGGGCGGAAATGATCATCGGACCGGCCGAAGTCGCCCACAACTATGATCTCATCGTCTGCCTGGACACTTCCAGCATTGATCGCATGGGCACCGTCTACAGTCCTGAAATCCACAACCAAATCCCCCTCGTAGTCATAGATCATCACATCACCAATACGCTTTTCGGCACCGAAAACTGGGTGGATACAGGCTGCGCAGCCACCTGCCAGATGCTTGTGCCCCTTGCCGATGCCTTGGATGTGCCGTTGACTGAGGAGATAGCAGTCGCTTTGCTGACCGGCCTCGTGACCGATACACTCTGCTTTCGCACGGCCAATACCGGTGCAAAGGAGTTGCAGACGACCTTGCGGCTGTTGAACGCCGGCGCAGACCTGGACCACATCGTTCGCAACACTCTGGACAGCAGATCATTCAGCCTCGTAAAGCTGTGGGGGGCCGGCCTGGCCAATGTACAGATGGAAGATGGCATCATCTGGGCCGCTCTCAGCGACGAGAACCGTCAGCGCAGTGGAGTCGAACTTTATCAGAGCGATGGTTTGGCCAACTTTCTTGTAACTGTGCGCGAGGCCGATATCAGCGCTACTTTTGCCCAACGCTTTGCCAAAAATGGACAAGAACTGATCGAATGTAGTTTTCGGGCCAAGCCGGGGTTCAACGTGAGCCAGGTCGCCTTTGCATTCGGCGGCGGTGGACATCCACCCGCAGCAGGCTGCACCGTTGCCGGCAGTTTGCAGGAAGTCTCGGCCCGCGTGGTAGCATCTCTGCACGAGTTGCGCAGCCAAACTACTGATGTCGACCGTGGTTAGAGGACAGAGATCAGCGCTATTCACTATCCACTAACCGGTGCCATGACCGATCTACACGGGATTCTTCTTGTCGATAAACCGGGTCGTCCACGTTCCCCAGCGGGCGTCGACGAGCCGGTTTCTGCAGAGTTGCCTACCAGCCACGACATTGTGCAGCGCGTCCGCCGCTGCAGTCGGCAAAAACGCATCGGCCACACCGGCACTCTGGACCCAATGGCAAGCGGGTTGCTCGTATTGTGCCTGGGTGTTGCCACCAGGCTCGCGGAATACTATCAGGGACATGACAAGACATACGAGGCCCGCGTCACACTGGGAAGCGCCACCGATACCTACGACGCTGTCGGTCGAACCGTTGCCCGCGCTTCGGTTCCGCCCCTGACCGCCGCCGACGTGGAAGAGGCCCTGGTTACCTTCCGGGGCCGGATTTCGCAGGAGCCGCCAGTCTACTCGGCACTGAAGCAAGGTGGTGAGAGCCTGCACCGCAAAGCCCGGCGCGGTGAGTCGGTGAAAGTTGCGCCAAGGGAAGTTACGTTTTACGAGATCAAGCTCCTTTCCTTTGCGTCGCCCACACAGATTTCACTTCGAATATGTTGTTCCGCCGGCGCCTATGTGCGCAGCCTGGCACATGCGCTGGGGCAGGCACTGGGCACAGTTGGCCACCTGAGCTATTTGCGTCGATTGGAGGCTGGCCCGTTTTCCGTCGCCAACGCAGTACTTCTGCCGGCAATTGAAAGGGCGGCAGCCGACGGCGGGCTCGCCGACCTGCTGCTGGCCCCCGATGTCGGTCTCGGAATGCCCCGTCTGACCGTCAGTGAGGAGGACAAGGTTCGGCTGGGCCACGGCCAGAAGATCGCTCACAGCCCGGCCCTTCCAGCCCACGATCCACCCCTTCCCGACCCCTGCAGTACGGACGGTTGGCAACGGGCTGGACTCGCGGCTGCCTATGATTGTCGCGGCCGCTTCCTGGGGATTGCACGCGCGCGCGCAGCTGATGGGGGCAGAGACGGCACAGTGTGGAAAGCCGAAAAGTGGCTTGCCCAACATCTTGGGAGCCTTTCGTAATTCGCGCCCGGTTCTTTATTGCCCGCCGCCACTGGAGACCAATGCACGTTCAGTTTGAAGACCAGCGTTTTCCCTCATCTCCTATTGCGTAGGGGTAGGCTCAATGTCCGCCTCCCTACCTCGCACATTGTCGGAAAGTCCTGGTGGCAAACGGAACTCACGTAAAGAACCAGAAACTGATTTGAGATGAGAATTTGGCGCAGCGATCTGCGATCTCTCCGGTTTTCCGGCCCAACCTTCCTGACAATTGGCAATTTCGATGGTGTTCATCTGGGCCATCAGGCCCTTTTGCGCATCTTGCAGACAGAAGCCGCGGCCCAATCGCCTGCAGCTAAGACTGCCCTGCTCACGTTCGATCCCCACCCCATGGCCGTACTGCGGCCGGATATTCCTTTGCGCCTCTTGACCACGCCGCAAGAACGTCTGCGGCTGATCGAACCAGACGGCTTTGACCTGGGAATCATTCAGCCTTTTGACATGGAATTCGCCAGCCTGACCCCAGAGCAGTTCATGGCGGTTCTGGTAGAGAGTTTGGGGCTTGCCCGGCTGGTGGTGGGGCCGGATTTTGCCTTGGGCCGCGGGCGCAGCGGCAATGTCGACCTCCTGCGGGCCTTGGGTACGCGCCTAGGCTACGATGTGTCTGTGATCGAACCGTTCGCGTGTGAGGGTGCAGAGGTCCACAGCCGCCAGATCCGTGAGGCTCTGCTGGCCGGCGCTATTACGGATGCAGCGCAGATGCTGGGTCGTCCCTATCAGATCGCCGGCGTCGTCGAAGAGGGCGCGCGCCGCGGGCGCGAAATCGGTGTGCCCACCGCTAACATTCGACCCATCCCACAGCGGCTTATCCCCGCCAATGGGGTCTACGCGACCTGGGCATACCTGCCGGGCAGTTGTTCGAGCAACCCTCGCGCCAGCGTTACCAATATCGGCGTGCGGCCCACCGTGGACGGACGCCAGCGCCGCATCGAAACCCATCTGCTGGACTTTCCCTCAACGGGCGAATCCAGCCAGCTGTACGGGCAACAACTGACTATCTCTTTCGTTTCCCGCCTGCGCGACGAGCAACGATTTGACAGCCTGGAGGCGCTCGTCGCCCAGATTCAACTGGATATCTCCGTCGCGCGCCGCGTGCTGAGAGAGGAGCCGGCCGTTTCCGACTCTATCTCCTGGAATTAGGAATCCATCCGGGCGCAGCATTACAAATAGCAGGGGCGCCTCCCAGCCGCTTCGCGAACAGGTTCTCATTCAATGTTTCATCGCCGCAGTCCAGTTGCATTCCCCGCCCTTCCACTGCTCGTTTGTGCAGTATTGTTTCTCGGCGCGTGCACGTTCCAACCAGTCGACTTCGACGCATTCAGCAGTGTCGGATCCGCCGAAACTGTCAGTCCCGAGAAAAAATGGCCGCGGCCGCCTGCGGCCCAACCGGATGCGATGGGGGGCATCGCCGAAATTGCGCTGATCCATGGTATGGAAGGCGCCTTGTCCTGTCTTGCCGGGGGCCAGCCGGTGTATGCAGTGCTGCAACGCAACGCCAATGTGCGCAACCGCCCCAACCGGGAAGGCTGCCAACTCGGCCGCGTCCCCGCCGGCACTCTGGTACGGGTTGATGCGATCTTCGGCCAGGATAAAGATCTTCCTTTTGTCGCTCTCAACCGTTCTATCGGTCGGATTCCCATCTCCACGCCGGGCTTCGATGAGGACATTCTGCCGCTCTTGGAACAGAACTGCGGCGCCTGCCATAGCGCCGTTGTGCAACAGGCGGAGTTGCAGGTTACAGAGTTTGAACCCTTGATGGATGGTGGTCAGAGTGGACCGGCGGTGACGCCGGGCGAGCCAGACGCATCTAAACTCTGGACGCAAATCCAGTCCGGCGCAATGCCGCTGGTGGGCGAGTTGGGTGACGACGAGAAGGCGCTCATTTACGATTGGATTGTAGCTGGCGCGACCAGGCAAGGCACAGGGCCGGCGCCCGAGACAGAAATGTGGCTGCGTCTGTCGGACGGCGACTTTACCTGGGCGCCGAACGACTGCGCCGAGAATGGCGGGACTGATCCCTACATCAGTGCACAACTAGCCCTGGCCGCAAGCTGTGCCGCGATTCCTGATGACGAGCAGATCGCCGCCTATCTGCCGGAGGTGGAGACGACGAACGCAGTTCCTGCCCCGGCTTCAGACAATACGGACGGTAATGTTTCCGGCGCCGAAGTCAGCAGTACAGAGGGCAGCAGTACCGAAGGCAGCGCCGCCAGCCCCGCCGCCAGCGCCCCTCCCAGAGGTGTCGCTGCCGGCAGTGTAGGCATCCGCGCCGCCCCCCTTAATCTGGGCGCCCCGTCTGAATCCGATCCGTGGCTAATTCCCCGGGGTGGCTTCTGTGCAGAGCAATTCCTGGCCCCGAAGCTACAGGATCAGTACAGCATCACCGCTCTCACCTTTGCTCCGGATGGCAGACTGTTCATCGCTTTGGACCATCCGGCTACCGGCAACTTCGATGCCAATATCCTGTACGATCCGTATCACGCCAGCCGCTCGGTTGTTATCTGGCACAGCGTTTCCAGGGACAGCTACTACGAGATCCTGCGCGAGTCCAGCCGGGTCACCGGCATGGCCTGGCATGCGGGCGCACTCTACCTGAATCGGGCCGGCGAAGTGGGGCGCATCGTCGACGGAAGCGGGTATGAACCTCTGGCCGGCGGCTTCGCCGT
>LXNI01000920.1_pt1 | contig 29950 bp, 25 predicted proteins | sample 809091 | NCBI WGS metagenome assembly LXNI01 (sample SAMN04870527, study PRJNA318959) | sponge metagenome | biome: 01000161; feature: marine sponge reef; material: water | host: Sarcotragus foetidus | place: Greece: Milos, Mediterranean Sea | collected 2013-05-29 | depth 5-7 m | reverse complement strand
AGCGAGATGGCCACGAGCCGAGCCACACCCGGTGTCGACATCGAGAACACGGTTGCTGCTGCGCTGGCGAGCACGCCGTTCAGCACAAACACCGGCACGGTCAGGGTGAAGGCAAACAGAATGTCGAGCCGAGCGCCGCGTTGAGGCAGCGCCCGGGGCTCGATGACGCCGAGATGCAGCTTGGTCGACAGCCGGCTCGACAAGATGCCCCCGATGGCACCCGCGGCTGCCAGACACGCGGGCACCAAGATGAGCACCGCCCGCTTGTCGATGAAGTCATCGAGACGGTGTTCGATCACCACGCCGGCCACGATGAGCACGAGGCCGCCGACGCACAGCACCGGTATGGATTCGCGCAGGATCTGCCAGAGCTGTTCCAGTCCCGAACGCCACGCCCAAGCCATCGCAGCAACGGCCCCGATGACGCTGACGATCGCGATAAGCGGCGTGAGGGCGGTGATCCCAACGAGGTAACTGGCCAGGAACAGCGCCGGAAGCGTCACGACGTCGCCCATCGCGGAGATGAGGGGCGCGCTGACATTGTCCAGGTCCCAGCCTCGCCGTGTGGAACTCGCTGCGAGCCCAAGTGTCACGACGAGCACGACGATGGAAGCAAGCTGCGCTCCGACGACGGAGACCACGATGAGATCGGTGACACCGATGATGTCGGAGAGCCCGAACACCGGAGCCAGCACCTTGGCCATCACGCCGAGCGCCACCGCCGTCACGAGTGTCAGCACGGCTGCGGCAATCACGTTCTGACCGACGATCGTGTCGCTCCGAGCCGTCGCGCGGAACGTCCCTGCGTGAATGGTCGTGGCGAGACGGCTGCCGAGCGCGCCGAAGATGTCGCCCCGCATGCCGATCGCAGCAGGAACCAGCACGAGCAGGCCCGGCAGGCGCTCGAGCGTCCCGGTGACCGCGGCCAGCAGCACACCTGCCGCTGTGGCGGTCAAGCTGCTGACCGCGAGCGCCGTGAGGCTCTGGCGGGCGCCGGTGATGTCGGGGCCGAGCAAGCCGCGCAAGAAGCCGAACGGGTGCAGCCTGGCCACCGGACGGAGTAATGCGCGGCCAGCAGGCCGCCCGCGGGCGGCCCCTGCGAGGGCGCGCCAGGTCTGCGTGCCGGTGCGCCTCAGGGCGCGGCGCGGCGCAGACTCGCCCTCTGCCATAGGCAAAGAGTGGCAGCCCCGCTCGTGGTCGCGCGCGTTGGTGCGCCCGCTACGGCATCTGTGCCTCGCAGCTCAAACCCTCTAGGAGGGGGGTTCAAGCAGAAGGGTGAACAATGCGGCGAGTTCCGGCGGGCCGCCGGGAATGTTGCCGGCGAACCGCAGGACCACCTCGTTGTTTGCATCGACGGCAACGAGGTACGGCACCGACTGAAGACCGAATGCATCGACGACTGACAGCGCCGGCGTGTCGGCAACGACGGGATGCTGCCAGCCTTTGTCTCGCAGCCACTTCTCCGGCGGATGGTTGCCGCGGGTGGGATCTTCGAGCACCGAGACGGCGTAGAAGTCGACGCCGGCGGGCAGCTCATTGGATTCCAGCCACTTGGTGAGATCGTCCACCTCGGCTTGGCAGTGCGGGCACCAGTGGGCATAGAAGGCCACGACCATCGGCCGTCCTTGGCTCTCGATGCGCACAGGTTCGCCGGTGAGCAAGTCTGGGCCGACCACCACCGGCGGCGTTCGCCCGACGGCAGGGTCGCCTTCCAGTTGCTCGAACTGCGGCAGCGCCGTGCCGAACACCTCCGTCTGGCCCGGCGGCGCGTCTGAAGCGGGCGTGGCCCCCGCCGAAGTAGCCGGCGCGTCAGCGGGTGCGGTGACCACGGGCGCGTCAGCGGATTCGGTGCCGGCTGGCGCAGTGGTGGTCGGTGTTGTCACATCGCCGCCACAAGCGGCGACGAGAACCGATGCACACAGGACAATGGCCGCTCGCCGCACAACGGCCAAGGCTAGACACCGCGCGGGATTTCGGTTTCTCAGGCTGGGCGGCAAGGCTGACTGGGCTCATCTGCCAAGAGTGCTGCGGCTGGAGGATCCACGACGACGGTGACGTCGGGATGCAGTTGCAGCGCCGAGGCAGGCACTGATCTGGTTACCGGTCCCTCGAGAGCCCGGGCGACCGGGCGGGCTTTTGGTTGTCCGCATGCGACCAGGAGCAGCTTGCGGGCCAAGAGGATCGTGGCGATTCCCTGTGTGATCGCCGCTCTTGGCGGGCAGGTGCCGTCGGGGAAGGCGCGGGCGTTGTCGCTGCGGGTCTGCTCGTTGAGCTGGACCACGCGCGTGCTGCTGGCGAGAGACGAACCTGGTTCGTTGAAGGCGATGTGCCCGTTGGTTCCGATGCCGAGCAGTTGGAGCCCGATGCGGGCGGCGCGTACACGTCGTTCGTAGTCGGCGCACTCGGCGTACAGGTCCGGGTTGTGCGGGTTGGGCCCGTGCATGGCGCCCGGCGAGAGATCGGTGGGCTGGACAAGCAGCCGGTTGACGGTGCTGGCAAATGAGCAGGGATCGTCGGGTTCGAGGCCGACGTATTCGTCGAGCAGATACACCTCGGCATGAGCCAAGCTCAGTGCCCCCCGCTGACAGCGTCCGGCGATCTCGGCGAGAGGTCCTTCCATGGTTTCGCCGGTGGCGATGCCCAGCGCTGTCGCTACGGCGCTGTTGACGAATCGTTCGACGATGTCCGCCGCGTGCTGCGCCGCCGCAGCCCGGTCGGGGGCCACGACGATTCTCATCGCCGATCCGATGGCCTACCCGACAGGCCAGACCGTTCGACGGCTGCTGCGGCACCGACAATTCCGGCATGCATGCCGAGGTGCGCAATGTCCACCGGCTTGGACAACTTCAGCCGAGACGAATACTTCTCGAAGCTCTCGCTGAGCCCACCTCCGAGAACCCACCGACCCGGGTTGAGCATTGCTTCGAGCTGATCAAAGTACGGCTGGGCGCGTTCGGCCCACCCCGCAGGCGTGAGCTCGTCGTCGGAGATGGCACGTCCCGACGCGACATCTTCGAACCGGACGGCGTCGACCGCGAGTCCGCCCAGTTCGGAGTTGGCGATGAGGTTGCCGTCGTGGAGCAGGGCGCTTCCGATGCCGGTGCCGAACGTGAGCACGACGGTGAGACCGTTGTCGGGTCTGTCGGGTTGTCCGTAGGTGAGTTCGGCGAGTCCGGCGGCGTCTGCATCATTGATGAGCACGATTTCCGCGTCGCCGGGCGTCCGGAGCCGATCCAGTGCGCCCTCACGCTCCCACGCACTGGAGAGGTTCGGTGCGTGGCGCAGACACGATCCGACGATCACGCCCGGCAATGCGACTCCGACTGGGTCTGTCCAGTGCTCTGCCGCAGCCATCTGCCGGACGAGTGCCGATACTTGTTCTGGTGTCGCCGTGCCAGGTGTCTGCGCGCTGTGGATCGGCCCCGCGAGCTGGCCGGTGTGCAGGTCGACGATGGCTCCCTTGATGCTGGTGCCGCCGACGTCGATGCCGAGTTGCGCGGCCAGGCCGTCGCGATCGGCGGGTGGCGAGTCGTTGAGAGGGTCGGCGGCGGCGATGGTGCTCATCGAAAGACCTGCTGGGTCTTGGCGCCGGTGATGTAGGCGACGAGGTCGTCCTTGGTGACGTCGGCGACGGCGACCTCGGCGGTCTTGCGCCCTTGGCGCAGCACGACCGCCCGGTCGCAGACGTCGGTGACCCGATCCATGTTGTGGGTGATGAGCAGCACCGCCGCTCCGCCGTCGCGCAGGTTCCGTATCAGGTCGAGCACTCGGGCCGCCTGTTCTACCCCAAGGGCGGCTGCGGGCTCGTCGAGCATGACGATCTGGCGGCCCCAGGCGGTGGCTCGTCCGATGGCGACAGCTTGGCGCTGGCCGCCTGACAGCGCGCCCATGGAATGTCGCAGCGACGGGATGCGAATGCCGAGCCGTTGGAGTATGTGCTCGGTCTCGCTTCGCATGCGCTTCTTGTCGAGCACGCCGAGCCACGCGCCGATTGGCCCCCCACGGGTGTGCTCCCGGTTGAGGAAGAGGTTCTCTGCGACGTCGAGCGTGTCGATGACGGCCAGCGTCTGATGGACGGTTTCGATGCCCAGCGCTCGGGCTGCGTCGGGGGTGGTGATCGACGTCTCGACGCCGTCGACCCTCATCATTCCTGCATCGGGCGCGTACACCCCGGCGACGCATTTCACGAGCGTCGACTTGCCCGCGCCGTTGTCGCCCAGCAGGGCAGTGACCTCGCCGTAGCGCAGCACGAGATCTACGTGGTCCAGGGCCTGCACCGCCCGGAAGGACTTGCACAAGCCTTCCACCTCGAGGGCGGTGACCGTTGCTCCGGCGTTCATGCCGGCTCCTCGAACTGGACCGGGTCGCCGAAGCCATTCCAGACGCCGGCGACGCGAGGCCGGCCCTGGGCAACACCGGCGACGCAGGCGACGAACGCACGGGTGACGAAGGCCTGCACCCGAAAACCGAAGATGACCGTCGAGCCTTCCTTGAAGGTGCGCTCGACCGCGGGGACCAGCTTGGCGTAGTAGTCGATTGCAGCCGGGCTAGGCATCTCGACGGGCACGGGCGGCGTCGCGATCTCCGAAGGGTCGTCGGCCACGACAGCGCGGACCTGGTAGTCCCCGAACACCGGGTCGATGTACAGGCCGCCGCCGAAGCACAGCGGAACTCCTTGGTGCAGGTGGGCGATCTCGCTGAGGTAGAGCACCGCAGGCAGCTCGGGGAGTTCGCGCACCGCATGCAGCGGTGTGGTGCCGCTGAGGCCGTGGCCAGGCTCCACCTGGGTCGCACCGGCCTCGGCCAGCAGCGCCAGCACCTCGGTTGAGGTGGTGCCGGGGGCGTTGAGCTGCAGCTGGCTTGGGGCCCCATGGTGGCGATGGGCGACGGCGGCGGCCCGAGCAAGTGTCCTCATGTTCGGGGTGATGCGAGCGCTCTGAGACGACCCGTCGTACAGCAGCGCAGGGAAGGTGGTGAGCCCGGCGAAGGTCGCGCCCTCAAGCGAGGCGATGTGGTCGATCATGGCCGGCAGGTCGCTCAGCGGAATCCCTCCCTCGTGACCCGCGTAGAAGTCGTCGCGATCGTCGAAGACGCGCACCAGCAGCGGCTGCGAGCGACCGCGACTGCGAGCGGCCGCGGCAGCTTCGTCCGCCTTGTTGCGCGAGAACACCGTCCAGTAGTCGGGCGCCAAGCCGGCCGCCTCGGCAGCCTCCCCGCGAGGCACCTGCACGAGGTGGCCGAGATGGCCGAGGCTGTGGCCGCTGCGCACAATCGGGCGCGCGCAAGCCATGTCCACCGCAACGAACCCGTCGGCACCCCCTGCCGCGATCGCGTCGAGCGCTGCGGGTGCGCGACCGATCTGTTTGGTCATCGCGTACACAGTGAGGTCCAGGTCGCGGGCACGGCTGCACAGACCGGCTGTGTTGGCTTCGATCGCGTCGAGGTCGAGCACGTAGCTGTTGGCAGGGATCACGCCGGCTTGGTGCAGCTCCACCGCTGCGCGCACGAATCCGGGGTTGCGCTGCAGGAGCGTGCGCAGGAACACCTCAGGCCTCCTTGTGCTCTCGCATGCTCAGCGCAACGGCGAGGATGATGATCACCCCACGGGCGATGAGCTGATCAGCGACGCGCAAACCCATCAGGATCAGGCCGTTGTTGAGCATCGCCATGACGATCGATCCAGCGATGGCGCCTGCGACCGAGGCGCGCCCACCGAAGAGGTTGGTACCCCCGATGACGACCGCCGCGATCACCGTCAGCAGCAGGTTCTCGCCAAGGTCATGGCGCCCGATAGCGAGCCGGCCGGCCAGCAGCATCCCCGCGAGCGAGGCAGCCGAGGCGCTGGCGACGAGCGCGGTGATGCGGACCCGATCCGTCTTGATCCCCAATGCCCCAGCAGCGGAACGATCTGCGCCGACGGCGAGCACATGTCGGCCCCAGCGCAAGTGGTGCAGCACCAGATGGCCGACGGCACCGACGATGACGGTCCAGATCAGCAGCGACGAAATCGGTCCCAGCGATCCGGCGCCGAACACATTCAGGTAGGCGGTGTTGCGGATCGGCAGCGACTGCAGGTTGTTGAGGTTGCGGGCGATGCCGCTGACGATGCCGAGCGTCCCCAGCGTGACCAGAAACGACGGGATGCGGACCTTGACGGCGATCAGGCCGTTGACGGCCCCGATCCCGGCGCCAATCGCCAACGTGATCGCGACACCGGCCGCGAACCCGAAGCTGCCGACAGCGTCAGCCACCACCAGCGACGACAGCGCCGCAACCGAGCCGATGGACAGATCGATCTCGGCTGCGCCGAGCGCGAACGCCATTCCGACCGCCATCACAGCGATCGGCGCCGCCTGACGGCCGATGTTCAACAGGTTCGAGACGGTGACAAACCCGTCGTCACGCAGCACGACGGCGAACAGGACGAATATGAGGACCGCAGCGGCATAGACCACGTACTGGCGAGGCGCGGCGAACTGCCTGCGCTGGGCGAACCGTCTGATCGATGATTCAGTCAACTGACCGACCGCAACTCACTCATGTAGACGACGATGGAATTCTCGTGCCCCGCCGACGAGTCTCGCCGACGGGGCACGAGCCACGGGGAGGGATTCCTCGTCAGCGGTCCAGCGCGTCGAGCACTTCTTGGGGGGGATCGGCCGCGAGCGATTGCTGGTAGCCCTCCACGATGTTGTCGGCGGTGACACCGATCGCAGGCACCACGACGAACGCCGGTGCCGCTTTGCCCAACAGCCCGTAGGCCCCTTCGAGCGCCATCGTGCGACCGAGGTTGTATGCCTCGTCGGCTGCGATTCCCACGACGTTGCCGCCCTCGACGAGATCGAGGGACACGTTGGTGTCGAGGTCCATCGTCACCAGCGCGACATCGGAGGCGCCCGCAGCACGCAGTGCGGCCAACACCCCGTCGGCTGGGCCGGCCGACCACGGGGCGTAGATGCCATCCAGATCAGGGTGGCGGGTCAGCATCGCCGTGGCGATCTCCTCAGCGGCGGCCGGGTCGGCGAGCCCCTGCTCCGCGACGATCGTGATGCCGGGATAGTTGATCTCGATCCAGCTCTTGAACGCCTGATCGCGCTGGTTGGTGACGTAGTACACAGCATCGTGGAAGATGTAGCCCACCTCGCCTTCGCCGCCGAGGGCTTCAGCGAGCAGGTCTGCGGCGGTGATGCCCATGGCGGCCAAGTCATCGGTCACGATGCCCACGTAGTCCGCACCGTGCACGTATCCCTGCGGGATGTTGGACAGGAACACCAGCTGCACCCCCGCCTCCACCGCCGGGCGGAACGCCTCCGCACCCGCATCGGGGCCGATGGCGAGGCTGATGATGACGTCCGGCTGCTGGGCCATGACCGTTTCGACGTCATTGGCCTGCTGGGCTGCGTCGAAGTTCGCGTTCGTCTCGGCGACCACCTCGATTCCCAGTTCTGCAAATGCGTCGCGGGCGCCTTGGCTCACCGCGTCGGTGAACGCGCCGGCCGTGTGCCACAGCAGCGCCGCTGTGTAGCCGCCCTGGCGCACCTCGGCGATCTCGTCGTCGCTCAGCGTGATCTGGCCCGACGCGATGGCTTCTTCGCCGCCGGGGCCCCGTGTCTTCGGCGGCTCGGGTGCCGGCTCGGGTTCGGGTTCTGGCTCCGGCTCGGGCTCCGGTTCGGGTTCCGTCGCTGCTGGCGCGGCGGCGGTCGCCGGAGTTGCACCGTCGCCATCACCGCCGTCATCGCCGCACGACGCGGCGAACAGTGTGAATGCCGCGATCAGCGACACCCACAACAGCAGCCGGGGTATCCGTGTGTTGTTGATCATGTCCCCTCCCAGGGTTGCGTTTACGGATCAGTGGTCTCGCACCACGCAGCGATGAAGTGCGCGAGGGTGCGGGTTGCCGTCACGAGCTCGTCGATGCCGAGCCGCTCGAACGGCGTATGGCAATTCGAGATGTCGCCCGGAGCGAAATAGACGCTGGGAATCCCCAGGTCTGCCAGGAACGACTTCTCTGACCAGTAGGGAGCGCCGTCGACACGCGCCGGCTCGCCGGTCACGGCCTCGATCGAGTCAGCCAGCGCCCGTACTCCGGGATGGCCGGCGCCGATCTCGTCGGGCGTGCCGCCCACCGGGTGGTCGCGAGCGGCGTTGAACTCGACCGCGCAGTCGACACCGTGGGCCTCCGCTGCGCCCACCGCGATCGAGCGGATCTGCTCTGCCGCATCGTCGAGACTCTCGCCCGGCAGGAGCTTGCGAATCAGCGACAGGTCGAACCGGCCCGGCACTGCGATATTGCCGCCCGAAGAGACCGAGGTGACCAGCAGGAACGCCTCACCCAGCAATTCGTGAGACGGCACAGACTCCCGCAACCCCTCAGAGCACTCCCACAGCCGCGCCAGCAGCGAATGACCTGCCCGCAACGCATCCACGCCCAGCTCGGGCCGGCCGAAGTACGCCGACACTCCGGTGAGTGTGATGTCGGCGATCAAGAAACCCATCTGCGCCGTGTAGATCGCGGAAGTTGTGGGCTCGGTATAGATCGCAAAGTCCGCGCTCGGGACCGGGCCGCTGCGTCCCTGCACAGCCGCACGTATGCCGGCCGACACACCGCTGCCGGGCTGGCCCGACTCCTCGTCGCACACGAACAGCGCCGACACATTGCCGGCGGGCCGAAGCCCGGCACGCCGGACCGCGCTGACCGCTTCGACGATGGCGCAGATTCCTGCCTTCTGGTCTGCCACGCCGCGGCCCCAGATCTCGCCGTCGATCACATGAGCGCCGAATGGATCCGCTCGCTCGGTGCCCTTCCAGTGTTGGGACCAGTCCTGCGTCGCCACCGTGTCCAGGTGGCCGGCAAGCAGCAGGGACCGGCCTTCCGAACCCCCCACCGAGCCCCACACGTTGGGCCTGCCGGGCTCGAACGCAGCCGAACCGGTGTCGTCGAAAGCGCCAGTGGCGTTCATGGCGTCGAGCACCCACTCGGCGAAAGGCCCTTCGTTGGGAGTCACGCTCGGGATGCCGGTGGCTTCCCGCACCAGCCGAACGACCTCGTCGCCGTCGACGGCCGCAGCGGCGCGTTCTGGCGCGGTCGCGGAGGCGGGGGTGGGTGGGGCGCTGTCGGGCGCCGGGCTCACTGCTGCTCCCCGAGGAATTCCGTAATCAGCGATTCGCGCACGAGCCGCAGGGACATGGATGCCGCGCCGATGAGCGTTGCCCGATCTCCAAGACTGGAAGCGATCAATTCCGGAGCCGTCGTGACGAGGCTCGACAGGCGATCCCGCACGGCGTCGATGAAGACGAGATCAGCGCCGACCGGTCCGCCGAACACGATGCGAGTCGGATCCGCGATGAGGCACAGATGCGATACCGCGAACGCCATCGCGCCCGCGACCTCGCTCAGCACCATGGTGGCCGCTGTGTCGCCACGTCCCGCTGCGGCGAGAATCTCTGCGATGTCGGCGCCTGGATCGAGCGTCGAGGGGCGGCCATCCTCGATGGCCCTTCCCAGGCGCTTGCGGATCGACGGGGCCGACGCCACGTCTTCGAGCGTGACGGGGGTCGCATCGACGTGGGGAACGGCCACTGCCAGCGAGCCCAGCTCGCCCGCCGACCCTGTGCCGCCCCGATACAGCTCTCCCCCGACCACCAAGCCCAGACCGATGCCGGTACCGGCGAACACCGCAGCGAAGTCCCCGCCTGCTTCCTCATCGCTCAGGCGGGCAAGCTCGCCCAAGGCGGCCAAGTTGACGTCGTTCTCCACGAATGCGGGGACACCGAAGCGCTCGCTCAGGTAGGCGCCGACCTCGAGACCGTCGAAGCCGGGCAGGTTGAGAGCCTGCTCGACCTGGTCCTGCTCGGGCCGGTAGATCCCCGGCACACCGACGCACACCGCATGGCAGGGCCGTCCGGATTCCGCGAGCATCGACGACGACGCCGTCACGAGCCGCTCCAACGCCGTGTGCGCATCGGGACCGGTTTCGAGCTCTACCTCGGTGACCACGTTGCCCAGCAGGTCTGCCAGGCCGATGAGCATCCGCGTCGCTCCCATATCGGCCACGACGCAGTGACGGGCCGACGGAACGAGCTCGTAGAGCGATGCAGGTCGACCAATCGAACCTGACCGGGCACTCGCCTCGGCCATCCGAACCAGGCCGACCGACTCCATGTCGGCCATCAGCGCCGACACCGTCGGCTTCGACAGCCCGGTGGCGCGAGCGATTTCCGCACGCGACATCCGACCCGGATGCGCAGCGAAGAGCGCGTCGGCGATTCGCTGCCCGCTGAGCAGTCTCAGCACGGCGGTACCCGATGCCTCTGCCATATTGTTAGTAATATTACCTTACAAATAACAGGTGTCAAGACACCGGCCGCCCCGCGGACGCAGTTCCATCTGCGAGCACTCAGGGATTGTCGGGCGGGCGGTGGCAGACTTGGCCCGTGGAGACCCGCCAGCTCGAATCGACACCCGGCTTTGTCATCTATGACCTGCCCGGTGCCCAGCACTATGTCGGGGAGACCCGACTCGGCAGCCGCCTCATTCCCGGCAATGCGACGATGCTCGTGCGACACCTCACCTATGTGTTCGCCTCTTTGGAGCAGCAGCGCAGCGGTGCGAGTGTCGGGCTGAAGTCCGATCCGTCCGAGGCGGCCGCCGCGGTCGAGGCGCTGGCCGGGGAGCTGGCCGACGATTGGGAGAGCGGCAGGCTGTCCACGGGCCCGGGTCTGCGGCTCGATGCCGACACGCTTGCGCCCGTACTGACCCACGATCAGCGCAACCTCATCGGCAACGACCACCGCGACGGCATCTCATTTGCCCATGAACTCATCGGCGTCGGCGCCGCCGCAGCGGCATCCAGCCTTGTCGGCGGCCTTGATGGCAAGCGCATCGCCATCGAGGGATTCGGTGCTGCGGGCCTGGGCATCGCACGCGAGGCAGCAGCGGCCGGCGCCACGATCACGCGGGTCGCCACGGCGAAGGGCTGCACCGGCGACCGGATTGGCGGCGGCGAGCTGGACCCCGTGGCGCTCACCGAAGCGTGGCTCGCTGACGGCGACATGTGCGTGGCCACGCTGTCGGGCGACGGCGAACCGGCGAAGCCGTGGACCGTTTGGAAGGACGACGTCGACGTGCTGTTCTGCGGCTCGAAGCCGGGTGCCATGTCGGGAGACGGAGCCGCGATGGCCGGTGCCACACCGGTCGTCGCGTTCTCAGCAGCGGCGGTGTCGTCGAAGGCGCTGGCAGTGCTGCGGGCCGCCGGCACCACGGTGGCCGCCGACTTCGTTGCCGCCGCCGGGCCTGCACTGGGCTGGTGGGCCGACGAGGCGCTCACCCACGACGACCTACGCTCGGCGACCGCCGACACCGTCAACGCTGTCATGTCCGAGACCGCCGGCCATGACGACGGCCCGTTCATGGCCGCCTGCTACCGAGCTGAAGCCTTCCTGCGCACCTGGCAGGACGAGCTTCCGTTCGGCCGTCCGCTGGGCTGAGCTGACGACAATCCCGTCAGCGGAAGTCGCGGCTCGCTACCGACGCGGCCACATCGAGCGCTTCGATTCTCTCGGCGATCACGTTCGCCACCCCTTCATGGCGCTCCAATCGCCCTGACACCACCAGCGCGGGCACGTCCCGAACCACCGAGCGATACCGGATCCAGCAGCCTTTCGACACCACTACGTTCACCAGGCCTGTCTCGTCCTCAAGATTCAAAAATGTTGTGCCTCCAGCCGTCATGGGGCGCTGGCGGTGCGTGACCAGACCGGCGACGCGGATCTTTCCCGGTGGACACCTCAGCAGCTCCCCTGCCGTGCGGACCCCTGCCGCTTCAAGCCCCTCACGCAAGAATCGGGTGGGGTGCCCGTCGGGGGATACACCGGTCGCCCACAGGTCTGCTGCGGCAGCTTCCATTCCCGTCATCGACGCAAGCGCTGGAGGCGATGCCCCGGTCACGACTCCAGGCAACCGATCTGCACGTGCTTGGTGCACGGCCCCTGCCGCCCACAGTGCCTCGCGCCGCGAGAGCCCGAAGCAGTCGAATGCTCCGGCGGTGGCCAGCGCCTCCAGCGCTGCCAGCCCTACATCGGTCCGGCGGCACAGGTCCTCCATATCGCAGTACGGACCGCCGACCGCAATCTGCTCCGCGAGCTCGTCGCCGATCCCCCGCACTGACGACAGCCCCAGCCGGACTGCCACTCCCCCGCCCGAGGTGCCACAGGGCTCCAGCGTGGCTGTCTCGGAGGAGAGGTTGATGCATGGCGTGTGCACCACGACGCCGTGACGGCGGGCGTCCTGGCACAGCGAGTGCGGCGAGTAGAACCCCATCGGCTGTGCGTTCAGCAGCGCTGCGCAGAATGCCGCCGGGTAATGCAGCTTGATCCACGACGAGGCGTACACCAGGTGGGCGAACGACACCGAGTGGCTCTCGGGGAAGCCGTAGTCGGCGAAGGCGACCATCTTGTCCCACACCTGCTCGGCCACGTCACCGACCAGTCCCCGCTCGGCCATCCCGCTGAAGAGCCGCTCGCGCAGGCGGCCCATCCGTTCGCGAGACCGCTTGGAGCCCATGGCCTGACGCAGCTCATCGGCCTCGGCTGCGGTGAACCCGGCCACATCGATGGCCATCTGCATGAGCTGCTCTTGAAACAGGGGGATGCCGAGCGTCTTGGCCAGGGAGTTCTCCATCAGCGGATGCAGATACGTGACCGGCTCTTCCCCGTTGCGCCGCCGGATGTAGGGATGCACCGATCCACCTTGGATGGGGCCGGGGCGGATGAGCGCCACCTCCACCACCAAGTCGTAGAAGCAGCGAGGGCGCAGCCGCGGCAGGGTGGCTATCTGGGCGCGTGACTCCACCTGGAACACGCCGATGCTGTCGGCGCGGCAGAGCATGTCGTAGACCTCGTCTTCCTGCGGCAGCATGCCGAGGTCGACGTGTGTGCGATGCGCGTCAGCGATCAAATCGACGGCGTAATGCAGAGCCGACAGCATCCCCAGCCCCAGCAAGTCGAACTTCACGAGCCCGACCGCCGCGCAGTCGTCCTTGTCCCACTGCAACACCGAGCGGTCGGCCATGGCTGCCCACTCGGTGGGGCAGACATGTGTGACCGGCCGGTCACAGATGACCATTCCGCCCGAATGGATGCCGAGGTGACGTGGCGCATGTTCCAGCGACACCGCAAGCTCTGCCACATCTGGGGGGATGCCGTGATCTTGGAGCGGCGGCTCAGGCGCCGCGTCACGCCAGTCCACAGCGCGCGGGCGGTGCGGGGCGGGCGGGCTGGCGCCGCCATGTCCAGCCAGCTCAGACAGCGAGCCGTACCGATCCAGCGACTTCGCCCACGCGTCGGCTTGACCAGGTTCGTAGCCCAATGCACGGGCCATGTCGCGCAGTGCCGAGCGCGACCGGTAGCTGATGACGTTCGCCACCTGCGCTGTGTGGGCGCGGCCGTAGCGCTCGTACACATATTGGATGACCTCTTCGCGACGACCGCTCTCGATGTCGATGTCGATGTCGGGCGGCCCGTCGCGCTCGGGCGACAGGAAGCGCTCGAACAGCAGCCCCAGGGCGACCGAGTCGACATTGGTGATGCCGAGCGCGTAGCAGACCGCCGAGTTCGAGGCCGAGCCACGGCCTTGGCAGTAGATGTTGCGGCTTCGGCAGAACGACACGATGTCGGACACAACCAGGAAGTAGCCGGCGAAGCCGAGCTGTTCGATGAGGTCGAGCTCGTGGCGGATCTGGTCCCAGGCGCCCGGCACTCGTTCGGCATCGGGCCGGCCGTATCGCCCCTGTGCCCGCTTGGTCACCAGATGCCGCAGATGCGACATCTCGTCGTGACCGTCGGGGCAGGGATAGGGCGGCAGATTCGGCGCGATCAGCGACAGGTTGAACGCGCAGTCGCGGCCGAGCTGTGCGGCAGCGGCGACCACGCCTGGCCAGCGGGCGAACCGGCGGGCCTGCTCGGCGCCGGAGCGCAGGTGGGCGGTGGCCGCCGGCGGCAGCCAGCCGTCGAGCTCGTCGAGGCTGCGACGGGCGCGCACGGCGGCCACGGCTGTGGCCAGCCGACGGCCCGCCGGGGTGGCGTAGTGGACACCGTTGGTGCAGACCGGCTCGACGCCTGCCCTGATGGCCAGCTCGGCCAGTGCGTCGTTGCGCTCGCTGTCGAGCGGGTCGCCGTGGTCCCACAGCTCGACGAAAACGTTGTGGCGGCCGGCTGCGTCGACGAGCCGGTCGAGCTGTGCTGCTGCGGCGCGCGGTCCCCCTGCGGATCCTTCGGCCATGAGTGCTGCAGGGACAGCGCCCTTGCGGTGCCCGGTGAGGATCGCCCACTCGTCACGGTGTGCCGCAGCGGCCACCAGGAACTCGCTCGTGCTGAGACGCGGAGCGTGCTTGCGACCCGCCATCTGCGCCACCGAGACCAGCTCGCCCAGCGAGGCGTAGCCGGCCGGCGAGCGCGCCAGCACCACCACATGGGAGCCCACGGGATCGGCGCATCCGGTGCGCTCTGGCCGTATCCGGCTTCGAGTACTGGGCATCGATCCGTCGGCGCCGTACGCGCCGAGCGTCAACTCGTCGGCGCCATGCGCGCCGAGCGTCAACTCGTCGGCGCCATGCGCGCCGAGCGTCAACTCAGTGCCGAACACCGTCGCCAGCCCGGCTTCGGCGGCGGCCTCTGCAAAACGCACCGCTCCGTAGAACCCGTTGTGATCGGTCAGTGCCAGCGCGTCGAGGCCCAGCCGCACTGCTTCGTCCACCAGCTCGGCCGGGCTCGACGCCCCGTCCAGGAAGCTGAAGTTGGAGTGGGCGTGCAATTCCGCGTACGGCACCGTGGGGACCGACGGCCGCGATGGGGTGGCAAGCTCGACCCGCTCGCCGTTCACAGCGGATGCCTTGCCAGAGCCGTGTTTGGTGCGCCGGCCCTCACCGGGCCGGCCGGATGGCGGCGGCCGGTCGGACAGCCGTCGTTCCAGTTCCCGCCAGGAAATGCCCGGATTCGTGAAACCCACGGCGCAACTATAACGAACGCACGTTCCTAGAACAAGAGTTCTCGGAACGGAAGTTCTCTCACTGTGCATGCTCGTTCGTGCGACACCTCGATTCGAACCCCGAGACCCAACCGAACTACGTTGCGCCCATGGCCGAAACATCGCCCACTGGCGCATCTACCGACGCACCCGTCAGCGACCTGCCCGACGGCGTAGCCATCGCTGAGCTGTTCGCCTCGGGAGCCGCCTCCGCAGTCGAGCTCCTCGACGAGGCCATCGCCCGGGCCGACAGGCTCAACCCGAAGATCAACGCCATCATCGGACGGCTCGACGGCAGCGCCCGCCAGGCGGCCGAACGGCACGACGCCGCACGGGAGGCGGGGGACGCAGGCGGACCGCTGGCAGGGGTCCCGTTCCTTACCAAGGACCTGACCTGCACCACCGAAGGCCAGCCCTACCACGCCGGCAACGCAGCGCTCAAAGAAGCGGGCTATGCCGCACCGAGCACGGCACACCTGGCCACCATGTTCGCCGCGCTGGGATTGGTGAACTTCGGGCGCACCAACACGCCCGAGTTCGGCCTGACCATCACGACCGAGCCGGTGGCCTATGGCCCTACCGCAAATCCGTGGAACACCGGCCATTCGACCGGTGGGTCCAGCGGCGGGTCTGCCGCGGCGGTGGCCGCAGGCATCGTGCCTATCGCGCACGCCAACGACGGGGGCGGCTCGATCCGTGTGCCTGCCGCCAATTGCGGGCTCTTCGGGCTGAAGCCCAACCGCGGCCGAGTCTCGCTGGGACCCGACTCGGGCGACGGATGGGCCGGCTTCAGCGTTGACGGTGTCGTCAGCCGCAGCGTGCGCGACAGTGCCCGGGTGCTCGACGGCATCAGCCAGCCTTGGCCCGGTGACCCGTACTGGGCACCGCCGCCGTCGGACACCTTCGAATCCGCTGCGGGCCGCGAGCCCCAAACACTGCGGATCGGGCTGTGCGCTCACTCCGACTGGGGTCCGACCGATGCTGCATGCCGCCACGCCGTTGAAGCCGCCGGGCAATTGGCCGAGAGCCTGGGTCACGAGGTCGAATACTCACACCCGGCCGAGATGTTCCACGAAGAGTTCTTCGATCACTTCCGCACGATCGTGTCCGTGCAGAACGTCGTCATGCTGGCCAATGTGGAAGGAGCCTTGGGCCGCCACATGAGCCGCCCGGATTTCGAAGGCGACACATGGGCGCTCATGGAAATCGGGCGCGAGGTCAGTGGGACGCAGTACCTGTCGGCGCTGGAGTGGTGCCATGCATGGACGCGACGCCTCGCCGCATGGTGGGCTTCCCACGACGTCCTGGTCTCGCCGATCATGGCCGAGCCACCGCCCCGCCTCGGCGAGCTGCGCAACCCCGAGACCGGCCGCGGTCGTCTGAACGACCTGCTGCACTTCACGCCCCAGTTCAACGTGTCTGGGCAGCCGGCGATGTCGGTGCCGCTGAGCTGGACCGAATCTGGGCTGCCAGTGGGCGTGCAATTCGTGGGCTCCCACGCCAGTGAGGAAATGCTGCTGTCGCTCGCCGGTCAGCTCGAGCGCGCGGCGCCATGGGCAGGTCGCACGCCGCCGCTGTGGGCCGGGACGGCCTGAGACTTCCGGCTCTGCATATGCCCGCCGACCGCCGTAACGAGGACGCGACAGCGCTGGCGGCGGCCTTTGCGGCGGGCGAGACGAATCCATCGGAGGCGGTGCAGGCTGCGCTCGAGCAGATGGAACGGCTGAACCCGGCGCTGAACGCAGTCATCCATCCACGACCCGAGCGTGCCCTGGCCGAGGCCGCCGAGGCGACGCAGCGCTGGCTGGATCGCCGGGCGAGTCAGGGCGATCACGGCGAGGTGCTGTTCGACGGCGTGCCCATCGCGGTCAAAGACCTCGGCTGCGAGCAAGCAGGCGAGTTCCACCACGCAGGGGCGCGCTTTCTCGTCGACCTCGAATGGCGCGGCGCACTCGACAGCCACCTGTACCGGCTGCTGCGCAATGCGGGGATGATCTCGGTCGGGCGCACGAACACCCCCGAGTTCGGCACCACCATCACGACGGAGCCGGCCGTGTACGGCCCCACCGCGAACCCATGGGACCTGGCCCGCTCACCCGGCGGTTCGAGCGGCGGTTCAGCGGCCGCCGTAGCGGCAGGCATCGTGCCGCTCGCCCACGGCAACGACGGCGGCGGCTCGATACGTGTGCCGGCTGCGGCATGCGGCCTCGTCGGGCTGAAGCCCACAAGAGGTCGAGTGTCGACCGCACCACGACTCGGTGAGCACCGTGGCGGCTTCGCGGTCGACGGGATGCTCACGCGCACGGTGCGCGATGCGGCCAGGTGCCTCGACGTCATCAGCCGCCCGGCCCCAGGGGATCCCTACATCGCTCCCCCGCTGCGGCCCGGCGAGTCGTTCGCCGACTCGCTGACAGCCTCGTTGCCGCCGCTGCGCATCGCCGCGTCGACGGGCGGTCCCGGTCGAGCAAGCGCACCGGCACGGCAGGCCGTCGAGCGCGCTGCGAGCCTGCTGGCGGAATTGGGGCATTACGTCGAGCCTGATACGGCACCCGACGGCTGGTACAGCTCCGAACTCGCCGATCACACGGTTGTCGTGCGCACCGTGTCCATGGCGTCCGAACTGGCCGGCTGGGCAGAGCGGCTGGAGCGTCCGATGACAGCCGACGACGTCGAGCCCGCCAATTGGTGGTCGGCCGAACTGGGCAACTCGCTTCCGGCCTCCGCCTATGTGCAGTCACTCGAAGCCCTCGCACGCTGGCGCAGGCGCGTCATGCCGTTCTGGAGCACCGGGCCGATTGCCCCAGGGGGCCCGCGCAGCCAAGACACCTACGACGTGCTGCTCACGCCCGTGCTCGCCGACGTCACACCGCCGCTCGGCTACCTGTCCGACCCGACCGACGGCGCCAGGCGTATCGCTGAGTTGGCGACCTTCGTGAACCAAGCCAACGTGAGCGGGCAGCCAGCCGTCTCACTGCCGACGGCGCTCGACCCTGATGGCCTGCCGCTGGGCGTGCAGTTGCACGCCGCTCACGGCGGCGAGCAGCTCTTGCTGGCCATCGCCCAGCAGGTCGCCGATGCCGACCGGCTGATTCCCCTCGGCGACCTGGGTCAGCACTCGCGATGACTCCCCCCGAGCGTGCCCTCGCCCGAGCAGTGGAGCTCCTCGGCGAAGAAGGCGTCAGCGTGCGCAAGGCCGTGGTCGTCACCGATGCGGAGACCGCACGGGCCCACCGGCGCATCATGATCGTTCGCGTGGCCGCCTTCGCCCTCGGGGCCGGCTTGGCGATTGCGTGGGGTATCGGCTGGCTGTTGATCGTGGCGGCAGTCGTCGCGCACCAGCTCCTGTTCAACGTTCATCGACTGCTGGCGGCCACCGAGAGCGGTCTCGTGCTGGCCGACATCAGCTTCCGTCGTGCGCTCATCGTCGCCCGTTGGCTCTCCGGCACAGACGCCACCTTGGTGTTGCGCACGAACAGCCCACGGGTGGAGGTCACCGTCGAGCCGCCGGTGGACCAGCGCGGTGTCGGCGAGCCGTGGACGGGCCACGTGAGCGGAACCGACCTCGACGGCTTCGAGGCCACCATCCGCGCTGCAGGCGGCGAGCCGTTGCGCCGCACCGCGACAGACTGACACCCCAGCGCCGACGCAACGAACACGTCCTCTACCAGCACGTCTTGGGTAACAAGTACGGTGACTCGCCGTGAGACTGCTGCGTTACACCGTCACCGGCGACAACGCGACCCACATCGGCGTGGCGACCGACGATGGAGTTGCACGGCTCGACGGCCGGGAAGCCAACGGCGAACCAATTGCCACCGTTGGACAGGCGGTTGCCGCTGCGCTGGCCGATCCGGCGCCGCTTGCCCAGATTCCGACCGAGCATGGTTGGGACGACATCACCTTCGCCGTCCCGGCAGACGTGGGCGCTCGTCTGTTGTGCGCCGGCGCGAACTATCACAAGAAGTACCCGCTGGGCGGCAACGTCCAGGCGCCGGCGCAGCCGGTCTACTTCAACAAGCCCCCAGGCACGCTCGTGGCTCACCACGAAAATCTCGTCCGGCCCACGGCGTCGGTTCAGTTCGATTACGAGGTTGAGCTGGCAGTGATCATCGGTCGGGCTGGTCGTCACATCGACGCCGCCGAAGCCCTCGGGTACGTGGGCGGTTACACGATCCTCAACGACGGATCCGTTCGGGACTGGCAGCGACACAGCGTGGCGGCGGGCAAGAACTTCTTCCGCTCGGGCTCGATGGGCCCGTGGATCACCACCGCTGACCAGATCGCCGACCCGGCAGCACTCGAGGTGATCTGCCGCGTGAACGGCGAGGAACGCCAGCGGGCCAGGGCGAGCGAGATGATCTTCTCGGTTCCCGAGATCATTTCGTACCTGTCGAAGGTGATGCCGCTCGAACCCGGCGATGTCATCGCCACCGGCTCACCCGAGGGCACCGGCGGATCGCACGAACCGCCACGCTGGCTGGTTCCGGGCGATGAGATCGACTTCGAGGTACCCGGCATCGGGGTCTTGCAGAACCGGGTGATCGACGAGTAGCTGCGCTCAGCCGGACTCGGGCCGTGCTGCTGGCTCGAGCGTCCACAGCCGCGAACAGCTGTGCTGAGAACCGGCTGAGAATTCTCAGGGCGACACCCACAGCGAGCCGCCCATCGGTACCTTGGGCCGAAGGCATCGGCTGTCGTATGTGACGGCCATGACTCGACGACGAAGCCGGCCTGCTCCGGCTTCAGCAAGGACACGCGCGTTGCGAGCTTCACGGCGACAATTGCGCCCGGCGACGGCACGCCGGGGGGCAGCACGCCTCAGCCTCGCACGCCGCTGCTCGGTGGCGGTCGCCTTTGCGCTCGTCGTGAGTGCAGTGCCCGTCGCCAGCACCAGTGCACAGTCTCAGCCGTCCGACGCCGAGATGGGGCGACTGTGCGCACAGGTGGCACGTACCCGCGCCACGCAATCCGGCGCCACCGATGCCGATCTGCGCGAGCGCCGACGCCAGCTGGAACAGGAGGAGTCAGCACTTGAAGCCGACCTGGCTGAGCAAGAAGGCATCCGCGAAGAAGCCCAGGCGGCCTTGCTCGTCAAGGTCGGTGAGGTCGACCTGGCCAATGCCGATGTCAACGACGTGCTCGAGGCCTTCGATCAGCTCAAGCTGCTCGTCAACGAGCAGCGAGTAGACCTCGACCTCGCCGAATTGGAACTCGATGCCGCCGAGGCCTCAGTCGAAGCAGGGATCCAGCGCGTCATGTCGCTCGACGCCCAGCACGCCGAACTGGGCGACCGAGTCGTGGAACTCATCGTGCAGACCTACGTTGGATACGACGCCGCCGTGGAGGGCTCCTATGGCTTGGTGCGCACCGGCGACATCTACGACGCCACGCGCATCCGAGTGCTCATCAGCGCTGCGCTGGGCGACCTCAGCGCCACCGGCGATCAGCTGCGAGCTCTTGGGGTGGACGCCGAAGTGGCCGTGCGGGAATTCCAGCGAGCCGAGGAGCTGCGCGACATCCGCCGCGAGGAATCCGCACGAGCGCTCGAAGACCTCCTCGACGCCGTGGAGCAGGAAGCGATCCTGCTCGAAGAGCTGGAGAACCGGCTCGACAAGCTGCTGTTCGAGCAAGTAGCGCTGGAGGAATGGGATGCCACAGCCGCCGCGGATGTCGCCGAGACGACCGGCGAAATCGCCGGTGCGATCACCCAGCAGCAGCGCATCACGACCGAACTCAAGCGCCGCAGCGATGAAGAACGGTGTCGGGAGTGGCAGGCAGCACAAGAGGCCAAGCGACGCCGCGAAGGCACCGCCGGGCAGCCAGGCAGCAATGACTTCGACCGCAGCGAACTTGCTCGAACACCGATCGGTGGCATCTTGGTGCATGAGTCGATCGTCGACCAAGTACAGAATCTGCTTGAGCATGCGGCTCGGGACGGGATCCGGCTGACCGGCGGCGGCTACCGCAGCGCTGCTTCGCAGATCGCGTTGCGACGAGCTCACTGCGGCACCAGCCAATGGGCGATCTACCAGAAGCCCTCCTACCAGTGCCGACCGCCCACCGCGCGACCAGGTCGTTCCATGCACGAGCGCGGCCTCGCAATCGACTTCCAGCACAACGGCCGGTCGGTCAACAGTCGCAACTCGACGGCATTCAGATGGCTGGCTGCCAACGCCGCGACCTATGGCCTGTACAACCTGCCCAGCGAACCCTGGCACTGGTCCACCAACGGCAACTGACCGGCGGGTATCGCAGGTGACCGTGGTGGAATTTCAATAATCGCTGGCACTCAGGTGCGCGTCGACATAGGTTGCAGCCCTGCCTCGCCGTCGGGCCCTCACGACGTGCCGACCATCGAAGACCGTGGCACCCGCCGGACTTCGCACTGCCCCCTCAGCCGGACTGATCCGCGCACAGGGTGCCGGAAGCCCGTCTCACCGCCGCGCCTACACTCAAGGAGCATCCCATGGCCATCGACGAGATCGAACGGACCACGCTGGTGAACCAGCTCATCACCACGCTCGGCGAAGAACCCGCCGCCACGCTCATGAAATGCGTCCTGCCCGACGGTGCCGACAGAGTCGCCACCAAGGATGACATCGCTGCCGTCGAAGAACGCCTGCGCGCCTACGTCGACAGCGCCATCGCCAAGCAGACTCGCACGATGATGCTGTCGATGACAGGAATCATGGTGGCCCTCTTGACGCCGCTGTACGCAGGATTGCTCGGCTAGCCGGACCGGCACGCACTTCGCCAGCGCACCGCCATACTCCGGCTCAGTCGTAGGTGGCTTCGCGCTGCCAGCGGCCACCCTCGACGGCGCACAGATGGGCGGTGCCGTCGTCGAGCACCAGCTGGAACCGGGCCTGGCGGCGGCGTGCTCGCAAGTCCCACCAGCGCTCGTCCAGCGGCCACGGCCCTGCCCACGCCGTGATGGCGCTGGTGCGCCCGTCAGCCCGCCGCAGCACCGCGGGAGGAGCGCTGAAGTGCGCCCTGCCGCTCACGCCCACCCGCTCGCCGTCTGCATCAAGTACCACGAGCGGCTCTGGTCCTGCCAGCACCTCGGCAGGGGCTGGCGCACCCAGCCGTCCCGGCCACGGGGGCGCTGGATTCGATGCGCCGGCCCCACGAGGACCGGCTGTGCTCGATGCGCCGGCCCCACGAGGACCGGCTGTGCTCGATGCGCCGGCCCCACGAGGACCGGCTGTGCTCGTTTCGGCTGGGCCGGTGGTGCCGAATGGGAGGCGCTGCTCTAGATCTGCGAAGCGGCGGCCGGAGCCCAATCGGCCCACAGCAACTCCGTCGAAGCCGACCAACGCCTGCACCCGGCCCATGGCTCGCTCAGCTCGCTCGTCGGCCTCCGACTGACCGCCCCAGAAACCGAGCTGGCGTCCTTCATCGGGAGCTGTCTCGGCTACTGCCAGCCGGATGAGCGAGATACGGCCGCTTGGACTGTCCCGGCCCCGGACGCTGCGCCAGCCATCGAGCTGCCAGCGAACGCGGTCGACCACATCGGGCGGACTGAAACGAAACCCGTGACGCCACCGCCTGCTGGACGTCTCGCCATGCTCGGTCTCAGCGCTGACCTCCACGCACACCAGCGCCTGCCCTGCCCGGGTCAGCTGGGCGTCGAGCTGATCTGCCAGGGCCTTGGCCATGAACGCCACCGTGTCGAGCCGGTCAGCGGGCGGATCGATCTCGGTTTCGACGCTGAGCTCAAGCTGGGCGGCAGCGGGCTGGCTCGGCCGGAAATCATGCCCGCTGGCCAGGCGGTGCGCCCATTCGCCCTGTGCGCCGAACCTGCCGATGAGGTCGCTGACCGGCAAGGCTGCTACATCGCCCAAACTGCGCAGGCCCAGCCGCTGCAGTACATCGGTGAGGTCTCTTGCTCCGCTGCTGGCGCCCCCGTCCGCCAGCGGCGAGAACATTTCGGTGAGAGCCAGGACCGGCAGCGTGCCCAAGAAGGACGCACTGCAGCCAGCGGCCACCACCAGAACCGGCATCGATGAGGTCCGGACCGACGCTGCCCTCCCAGCAAGGCCAGCAGCGAACAAGCCGTCGGAAATGCCGACACGGATGGCGGCGCTGGCGGGTGCATCAGCCTGCGCTTCAGCCAACACCCCAGCGACGGTCTGCTGCACCAGCTCGGCCAAGGCCTCGTCGCCGCCGTAGTAGCGCGACGGTCCTCGGGTGGCGACAACGCAACATCCAGGTGCCAACACCTCGACTCTGGGCGTCAGGTCCTCCAGTGCCATGACCACAGGGGCGAAGCGTCGAGCGTCAAGATCGGGGTCACGCTCGACCAGCTCCAAGGCGGGACATTCGGACTGGGCCTGGCGACGGCGCATTCCCGTGCGTATCCCCGCCGCGGTGGCCGCTGGCGTGAGCGCGGCGATCCGTCCAGCAGATACCACTGCTGCAGGTGTGGCCGGGTCGAGTCCCGCTGCGATCGCGGACCAGTGCTCGACCTCCACCACCAGCATCCGCGGCGGAATGTCGGCGGGGCTTTCGGGAACGGTTCGGCTATCCGGCACGGCGTTGGAGGGGGACGACGACATCGGTATCGGCCGAGGCATGCCCCGAAGAAGCAGGCCAAGAAACAGTGTCGATGGCACCGCGAACGGGGGTGATGCGGCCATCGGCATCAGGCAGCCACAAAACTGCCCGCCGCGGCAGCGACGCCGCGCCGCGGCCTACGGCAACTACCTCGGCCCGTCGTTCGCGCAGCCGTCCATGACCGTGACCCAGGCCGGTCCAAGCGGCACGCTCCACCGTCAGGGTCACGTCTGGGCTGAATGCGCCGACCCCACGAGGGCCGGCTGTCTCGATCACGACAGTCCCCCGCTCCCGCAGGCGGGTGCGCAAGCGCCGGCTGTGTGCGGCTGCCAGCCGCACTCCGGCCGCCAGCAGGATCACATCGACGTTGCCGATCAGGGCGTTCAGTACCTCGGCTGCGGCATCGCCGGGCTCGTCCACGAACACCCACCGGTCCAGCGACGCCCCTCGCTCGGCCACTGCTGAGACGCCCATGCGCCCCAGACCCACAGCGGTCACCCATCCCCCTGTGCGCGAGACCTCTGCGGCAAAGGCCGTCGCCAAGGTCAGTGCCCCCGGCCCCTGAACGGCCAGTGCCGACCCCGGGACGAGGCCTGGCTGCGTCAGCAGCGGTGCCAGTTCGTCAGCGACAGGCAGCAGCCGCGCGGGATGCCCGATGTCCGCCGCACGCTGGACGTCTTGAAGCTGCGCTGCCATCGCGACAGACTAGACGAACAATCGTCTTCACGAACGAATGTATATCAACCGCTATCCGTGTTGTGCTCCGCCTGAAGCGTTTGCAGCCAGGGGGTGCGTCGGCCAGGAGTCGCGCTGCGCTGAGCTACTTCGTCCCGACGAGCAGGGTGGCGCCGATCGGGCCGGCCTGCTCGCTGTGCAGCATGCCAGCGGGAACCTCGCACCAGTCCCCTACGGCCATGACCCGGGTCTCATCGGTGAGCCCCAGCCGGAACTCGCCCTCGGTCACCATGGCCATCGCTGAGAAATCGTGGCTGTGGAGTTCCCCGTCGGCATCGGGCGCGAACACCGCGTCTCGGGGCTCGCCATAGCCCCGCGCAGTGAGCTCGGAACGAAACTCGTCTTCGGTCATGGGCGCAACGGTAGCCCTGAAGTGACGTGCCGGTACGCGTGACGGCCGTGCTTGTCGCTACCGCCAGCGAGCTAGCGGTAGTGCTTGTCGCTACCGCCAGCGAGCTAGCGGTAGTGAGCGAACAGCTCTTCGATGATCTCGGCGATGCCGTCAGAGGTATGACCCCGAGAAAGGTCGACGGTGGCCACGTTGCCGTACACGTGGATGTGGTCGACGCCGCCCCGCTGGAACAAGCGCCACGCCAGCAGGTCGGCTGGGTCCTCGGCGCTGGCCGCATCGTCCGCACTGTTGTAGTAGCGATGGCCCGCCCCGGTCAGCGGACGGTTCGTCTCGAATTGAACGGTGCCCGCACGGACGGACGACGGTCGTTCTGCGACACGGACGGGCTGACCCATGGCCGATGAGCGTAGCGAGATATGTCGCTAGCTTGGGGCTGCTTGTCCGCCGGACTTCCCCACAGTCCTCCCCACCATCAGGAGCCCGACATGGCCGCTGCCGACACCGCTCAGATCACCGAGGAGCAGTTTGCCGCTGAGGCGCTGGAGTTCTTGGAGGCCAACGCCAAGCGCAAGGCCGAACGGCGCGAGTTCGTCTGGGGCGAGGGGCCCGACAATGCGGCGCTCTTCGAAGAGATCGACCGAGAGCGCGAGCGCCAGGAACTCGAGGCGTCGAAGGAATGGCGGGCCACCAAGTACGACGCCGGTTTCGGCTGGATCAGCGGGCCGACCGAGCTGGGCGGTAGCGGCCTGCCGCGCAAGTACGAGCGCGTCTGGGGTCAGCTCGAGAGCCAGTTCGACACGCCCGACGGCGGATTCTTCGGCATCGGCCTGGGCATGGTGGCACCCACCATCTTGGCCCACGCCAGCCCCGAGATGTCCGCCGACGTGCTGCCCCAGATGTACCGGGCCGACATCGTGGGCTGCCAGCTGTTCTCCGAGCCGGGAGCCGGTTCAGACCTTGCCAGCCTGCAGATGCGAGCCGAACGCGACGGCGAGGAGTGGATCCTCAACGGCCAGAAGGTCTGGACCTCGGGCGCGCACTACTCCGATATCGGCGAGGTGATCGCCCGGTCCGACTTCGACCTGCCCAAGCACCAGGGCCTGACCGGGTTCCTCGTGGACATGAAGGCCCCCGGCGTGGAAGTGCGGCCACTGCGCCAGATGACCGGCGGGGCAAATTTCAACGAGGTGTACTTCAATGAGGTGCGAGTGCCCGATTCGCACCGCCTCGGCGATGTGAACCAGGGCTGGGGCGTGGCGCTCACCACGCTGATGAATGAGCGAGCGGCGATCGGCGGCGGCTCAGGGGGCGGCACCGGCGGCGGCAGCTTCACCAAGCTGGCGGCGATGGCCAATCACTACGGCCGCAGCAGCGACGCGCTGTCACGCCAGAAGCTCGCCGAGATCTACACCCACGGCAAGGTGCTCGGCTGGTCGAACCAGCGCACCATGGATGCGCTGCGGGCCGGCCGCACGCCCGGGCCGGAGATGTCGCTGTCGAAGATGGGGCTGATCCGCCAGATGAACGCCACCTGCGAGTTCGTGGCCGACACGATCGGGCCGAGGCTGGTGGTCGACTCCGGCGAATGGGGCACGTTCTCGTGGGCCGGCTACGTGCTGGGCTTCCCGGCCATGCGCATTGCCGGCGGCTCCGACGAGGTCATGCGCAACATCGTCGGCGAGCGGGTTCTCGGATTGCCCAAGGAGCCCGGCATCGACACGACCAGCCCGTTCCGGGACCTGAAGGTCGGCACCCAGCGCGCTGAGTGACCGAATTCGGCAGCCGGCGGGGCCTCAGGGCTCATCGACGGGAAGGCGCAGGCGCATGAGAATCGGGCTGGCAACACCGAATAGCGACTACGGGCACCGCACGACCGACATGGCCGTCGAGGCCGAACAGCGCGGTTATGACTCGCTGTGGGTGGGCGAGCACAGCCACATTCCGGCAAGTCGCGAAACACCGCACCCGGCCGGAATCGAGCTGCCACAGCTCTACTGGCACATGCGCGACCCGTTCACCTCGCTGGGCGCGGCGGCGGCTGTGACGTCGAAGATCAAGCTGGTGACCGGCGTGTGCCTGGTGCTCGAGCACGAGGTGCTTGACCTGGCGAAGAGCGTGGCGACGCTGGACGAGGTGTCCGACGGGCGGTTCCTGTTTGGCGTGGGCGTCGGCTGGAACCAAGAGGAGCTGGCCAATGTGTCGGCGGTGCCGTGGGCGCAGCGGTACGTGGCCATGCGAGAGACGATCGAGGCGCTGCGCGGCCAATGGAGCCAGCACGAGGCGGGCTACTCGGGCACACATGTGCACATCGAGCCGTCGTGGGTGTACCCCAAACCGGTCCAGCAGCCGGGGCCACCGGTGCTGATGGGCTGCCAGGGACGGATTGGCCTGCAGCATGCGGCGGAATATGCCGACGGGTGGTGCCCGCTCGACGACTTCCTGGGCGATCCGCGCAAAGCCGTCGATCGCTTCCGGTCCGCTGTGGAGTCCTACGGGCGAGATCCCGACCGCGTGCCGATCTCGATGTATTGCTTCAGCCGGCCGTCTGAAGAGAAGCTGGAGCTGTATCGGCAACTCGGTGTGGAGCGGACAGTCTTCGGCGCACCCGACGGGGCCGACCGGCATCAGCGCTTCGTGGAGCGCAATCAGCGCCTCCTCGACACCTTCGCCGACTGACGCCGGCTTGCCAATGCGGATGGCTCGAGAGCGCCCGCGAGCAGGCCGTCAGAAGCGATTTGGGACCTCATCGAGGGGGACCAGCTCGGCTTGAGGGGTCTCGATCTCGCCTTCGGGCAGCATGAAGCGCCAGAAGGCGATGCCGAAGGGGCGGCCCTCGGTGTCGAGCCAGTTGGGTGTGCCGGGGTCGGTGTGGGCGATGACGGCGGTGAAGCGGCCGTCGGCGTCGGCGACCATCTGCGCGCGGTTGAGCGAGATGGAACGGTTGGCGTAGTCGAGCGATTGCAGGTGGCGGTTCCACAGGCTCACGTTGGCGTAGCGGCAGCGGGGCCAGCGGCCGCGGATCACCAGTGCCTCGTCGGGCCCGACCACGAACGGTGCGAGCGCGTACGCGGCGTCGGTGGCAGCCAAGCCGAGATCGCCGGGCAGCCCCGGCGGCGGGAACTCGTTGGGCACCAGCGAGACCCACGACCGGGGTTCGCCCTGGGCCATCGGCGGCCGGTCCACGGTGAGCTCACGGACCATGGCGGCAATGCGACGGATGCCCGCACTGACCGTGGCATCGGACGGTCGGGGCGGGGGCGTTCCGTCGATGACCTCGATGTCCATTGCCGGCACACGATCCGGATCGGTGGCTGCATGGGCCGTGTCTTCGAAGTAATGGCGGAAGATGATCGCTCCTTGGTCGGGCGGCAGCTCCAGCCAGTTGCGCTGCTGGGGCTCACCACCCACCATGATCTCGAAACGGCCGTCGGCATCGACGTCGAGGGTCGAATCGTTGAGCACTCCGAGCACCTGGTTGTCCATCGATCCCCAACCAACGCTCGACTCGACGGTGATCGACAGGTAATCGGCGCCCTTGGTTTCACCGCGCACCCGGTAGGTGAAATCGGCTGAGACCGGGGCCTCGAAGTAGACGGTGTCAGGGTTGTCGCCCAGCAGCTTGCGGCTCGGTGCCACCAAGCGCTGGAAGCAAGGAGCGGACGGGTCACGTTCGAAGAGCCCGACAAGCCCCCACTGCAGGTAGTGCATGAGGGCGCGGTGCGCTTCGACGGCGTCGTCTTCGGTGTGCAGATTCCACTCGGGCGAAACCCAGCGTTCGTCGGCTTCACGCAGAACCTCGATCAGCTCGCCAAGCGCTCGGCGGGACTCGGTCTCGGGCATCGCGTCCATGGTCGGCGCCGGCTCAGCCTTCGGGGGGCAGGTCGAAGTGTGAGATGTACTGCTCCGTGGCGGCGCGTATGCCCTCGGCGGTGAATCCCCAGTCCTCGGGCTGGTAGCGATGAGTGCCGTACTTGCCCTTGGGCTTGTGCGCCAAGTAGTCGCGCACGGCTTTGGCGTAGGCATCGGTCATCGGCAGGCCCATCTGCTCAAGGGCCGGGCCCAGCGCCCCGACGGGGTCGCTCACCAGCTGCGTGTAGCGGACGTCGACGAAGCGCTCATCTGGCACGACGCCGGTGGTCCGCAGGTTCACCGAGTCGTTGAGGGCGAAGGCGAAGGCATCGTGCACGAATTGGGCGTACCCGCCGACATCCACGTCTTTGAAGCGCATCCAGTGGACCATGGTCGTGATGCTCGCAGTGGAGGCCATGGTGCGGGCCGGGTCGCGGTGGGTCTGGATCACCCAGGCGTCGCCGAAGGCCGCGAACAGCTGCGGCAGCACGAAGAGGTGGCCGGGCGTCTTGAGCGCCCATTGGGTGGGACCCGCGCCGTGTTGGAGCACCTGGAGGATCTGCCGTTCGTAGCTGAAGTTGACGTCCAGGTCGGGAATCCACCCGGTCAGCGGCGCGATCATGCTCCAGTGGTAGCCGGCGAAGCTGCCGGTGGTGAGCGTGATGCACTCGACGGGCAGGTCGGCCCGGAATTCGTGCATGGCCAGGAACTCGGGTTGGATGTCGGCCCAGAACTCCTGCTCGCACTCGCCCATCTCCCGCCGATCCGCGAGGCCAGATTCGGGCAGCGGCACCGGGTGGAGCGCCTCGGCGCCGAGCGGGGCTCGCAGGTCGGGGTGCAGGGCCAACAGCTCGAACAAGATCGACGTGCCCGAGCGAGCGGGTCCGGCAATGATCGCCGGCGACGCCACGGGCTCTGCGGTGATTGCGGGAGTGGCGTCGATCGCAGCGGTGAGCAGCAAGCGGGTGCGCAGCGAGCGCAGCAGCTCCTGCTTGGTCATCAACCGGCCGAGCAAGTGCATCGGCGAGGCGTCCAGATCGGCAGCCAAGGACTCGAAGCGCTCCTGCCAGCCCGGGTCTCCCAAGTCGCCGGCAGGCATACCGCCGACGGAGGCGGTAGCCAACTTCAGCAGCTCACTGGCATCGATGGGCACGAGATCTTGGGGCCGACCCCCGATCGAGTCGCCCATGAGGATGATGCGCCGCACCCAGTCAGGCCGGGTGTATCGCTCTCCCATGGACGCAAGTGCAGAGGTGTCATCAGGCATACCGGCGGCAAGGTACCAGCGGACCGCCACGGCCATGTCCTGGGCTAGTCGGCAGGTGGGGCCAGGGTGTGCTCGATGAGGTGTTGCACTACTTCGGCGAGGGCCTCGTCGTTATCCGCGCCGGCGTCGAGCGCCGCTTGGTAGACGGCGAGCTGGTGACTCGCTGAGG
>LXNI01000919.1_pt1 | contig 29974 bp, 27 predicted proteins | sample 809091 | NCBI WGS metagenome assembly LXNI01 (sample SAMN04870527, study PRJNA318959) | sponge metagenome | biome: 01000161; feature: marine sponge reef; material: water | host: Sarcotragus foetidus | place: Greece: Milos, Mediterranean Sea | collected 2013-05-29 | depth 5-7 m | reverse complement strand
CACGGGCCTCGCCCCTGGCATCCAGATCATCGTTCCGCATCGGACATCACTCCTTATATATATAGGAGTAATCCCAACTCATTGGCTCACCGATAGAAAGGTGGGGTCGGCGTAGCGCTTACAACCGATGAAGGCCGCAGCAACGGAATTGATACGCAGCGACGCAGTCTTTTCCGACTGCGGGCGCTACCGCTATTGGCTCGAAAGGATCTGGGACCTCCAGCGGCCCATCCTGCCCTGGGTGCTGTTGAACGGTTCCACCGCCGGTACGGTCCGCAATGATCCAACGGTGCAGCGTGTGATCGGTTTCACCCGGCGGTGGAATTTCGGCGGGCTCTGGCTCGTCAACGCGTTTGCCGGGGTTGCCACAAAACCCGTCGACCTGTTCGCCATGACCGACAACGTGGGTCCCCTTAATCGACACTACGTCCAGAAGACGATTCGTGACGCCTGGCAGCACGCCCGTAGTCTCACCGATACGCCGGAACTGCACGTTGTGCTGGGCTGGGGAAACCACGGCGCACGCGGCGAGCAGGACCGCCGGGTGCTCGATTGGATTTCGCGCGCCGGGGCGCCGGTAAGGCTTCAGTGCCTCGGCGTGACGAAGCGGGGATGCCCCAGGCATCCGCTTTACCGTGCCGCAGACACCGCGCGCGTGAGCTACGGCGGACCGAGACAACCTGCCGGGAGTTAAAGGTCCCGAGCCTTTCACACTGGTAAAGTCGCGCAGAGCCTGTAACATTGCGCTTTCTCGCTCGTATGTGACATGAATTTCAAGATTTTCCCAGACGTGAGTTTCAGGCTCGCACGCGGCGCAGTGCGCGGTCGGTGGTGGCTGCGCAGCGTGTCGCTCGCGCTGGCGTGCGTGATATTGGCCGCGTGCGAGTCCGAAGGCGGCCGCGTACGCCCTCCGAGCACCGAGGTCAACGTCATCCATGTCGCCGGAAGCTTCGGCAGTCTCGAATTCCGGCGCGTGGAGCGTCTGGAGGGCACCCTCAACTATCGGTCTTCGTCGGTATTCAACTTCGATAGCGGCCCCTATACGTTCAACATCGACAGCACGCTACCCGGTGTCAATACGCCCATTAGACTGTACTCGTTCGATGCGGACCTGACGGCGGGCAACGACTACAGCATCGTGCTTACCGAAGCCTTCGGCTGGCTGCACGAACTGATCATCGAAGCGCCCGTAAGCGAGCTTTCCGAGACCGAGGCGGAAATCTTCGTCGTCAACACGGCGAGAGGCCTGCAGGGTGCCGTGGATGTCTATATCGAGCCGCCCGGTACGGTATTGGCGGCCGCAACCCCCCGGGGCACAGTGGATTTTCTCGAAAACCTTCCCCTGGCGTCGATTGCACCGGGCGAATACGAATTGAGCGTCACCCAGGTCGGCAACCCGACCAGCGTGATCATGGTTTCCAATTCGTTTGAAATCGTCGGGGGCGTACGCACGACGGTTTCAATCATCACCGGGCTGAGTGCGGCGTTGCCGGTAGCCGCGCTGATCAGCGGCGCCGGTATCGATACTCCGCTTACGGACAGGGAATTACGTGCCGGGATGCGCGTCCTCAACGCCATGACAAGCGGCGACGCGCTCGACGTGACCGTCGACAACAGCTTTTCGCCGCCGCTGATTCCAGGCGCCATGTTCGCGGTGCCCACCGACTACGCGCTGGTGGTCCCCGGGCAGCACACGCTTCAGGTCACGCCGGCCGGCAATTCGGGCGTCATCGAAGTCGAAGGCTCTTTCCTCGCATTTCCCGGGCAACGCGGCACCTGGTTCATTCGCGGCGACCCAGGCGCATTGACGGCCGCTTATTCAACGGATAGCCAGCGGCTTATTCGCGACCTCGCAGGGGTCACGATCTACCATGGCGGGACGACGGTCGGCAACGTCGATGTCTACATTGTGCCGCCGGATACGGAACTGAATACGGTAGCGCCCACGGCTTCGCTGACCCAGACCTCCGCAATTACCAACGTGTTCATGAGATTGGGCGCCTACACGATCACCGTGCGCGAATCCGGAACCGAAAATATTCTCGCCGGCCCCGTGGCCGCGGGCATCGGCTTCGAAGGCAATTACGGGATTCTCATCACCAACGGCGCATCGGGTTCGGGCGTCGATATCACGCTGTTCGACGCTTTCGGCAACTAGCAGTTTTCGCCCCGGCGACCGGCGCGCTGACGCCCAGAAAAAAGGTTTTTTCCATGGAAGTACGCGGCGATGCTCACTCCGGCGGTCCCACCGCGGCGCGTCGGTTCAGCGCTTGCGGCCGCTCCACTTCGTCAACTACGGCCACGGCGAAATCCGCCATCGTGATGGTGCTGTCGCCCGCGGCGTTGTAGAGCACATCCTCGCCTCCCAGCCGGTAGTCGCCCGTGCGCTCGCCGGGCATTCCGGGGTTCATCCCACCGGGTGGGGGCGTAAGCACCGCCCACTGCACACCGTCGGCCGCACCAAGAGTTTCGATGGCGCGCCAATGACCGAAGGCGTTGCCATGCTGCGCCGTGCCGGGTTCAATCTCCGGGTTGTCGAATCCGTAAACGCCGTCGATCCGCAGCGTCGTGCCACCGCCCACCTGGATCACCCTGGGCGCTCCTCCGCCAAGCACCCCGGCCGCCTCAACAAATGTTTCGGCCGCAATACTGGTGACGGTTTCCTCCGGGGTATTGCCCGGACCGATACCGCGAACCGTAATGACAACGGCATCAACGCCCGTAATGATTTCCAGCATCGACTCCAGGCTGGTCACGTCTCCCTGAACGGCGCTGAAGTTCGGCGCCTCGATTGCCAGCGAATCCGGATTGCGCGAAACACCAACCACGTCGTGCCCCCGTTGCAGGGCTTCATCGACGATGACCTCGCCCACGCGGCCGCTGGCGCCGTAGACGACGATGGTTTCGGCGCCGGCCACAGTGGCCGTGAGACCGACGGCGGCAAAGAGCATCTTGATCCAGCCGACTGTCCTGACGTGTCTTGTTCCCATACGTTTCTCCCTGGATTCGGCCTGATACCTCAGCTGAAAAAGAGATTATGCCAGTGAATCCCATCCGGTATCGCTGTCGAAGCTGAACGGGTGCTCGACCAGGTCTCGGCCCTTCACTTGAACCGACGCGGTCTGACCCAGAACCAGCTACCGACGACGACCGCGCCAAACATCGTGTAGCAGACTGCAAAGACCCAGGGAGGTGCCTGGTAATACAGGATCGCCTCCACCCAATGCGCCACGAACGACCCGGGGTATACCGTATCGCCGGCGCGGGCGCGGAGCATCATCTCGAATGTCGTGAGTGGGCAGATCACGCCCAGCCAGGACTGAATGACCACCACAAGGATGGCCAGCATATGCGCCAGGCGAAACCAGGGGTTTCGCACCCAAGACCACCGAAGCGCCTTGCCGGCGAGGATGATCGCAAGTCCAAACACCACGAAGCCGACGAATAACGCGTGCAGCAGCAGGACCGCATCGGCAGCCAATCGAAACGCGAGGGTTGATGGTGCCACCTGCTCCCCTACAAAGCGGCCCCACGAAGCCACTTACCTCTGTTGGCCATGACGCGTACTATAGCCTCGCAAATGACGGCAGAGAAGCCGGGAGCACACCTCTGACGATCGACCTGAGAAGCGACACGGTCACGAAGCCGACCGAAGCCATGCGGGCAGTCATGGCCGGCGCCGATGTCGGAGACGACGTCTATCGGGAGGACCCGACGGTCAATCGACTCGAGGAATTCGCTGCGGACCTCCTTGGAACCGAGAGCGCGATCTTTTGCACCAGCGGCACCCAGAGCAACCTGCTGGCGCTGCTCGGTCACTGTGCACGGGGTGACGAATTCATCGTCGGCCAGCGCGCTCACAGCTACAAGTACGAGGGGGGCGGCGCGGCCTCGCTGGGCTCTGTCCACCCTTATCCGCTGGAGTTTGAACCGGACGGCACTCTTGACCTCGACAGCGTGGCCGCGGCGGTCAGACCCGAGAACGTGCACTTTCCCCGAACGACGCTGGTCTGCCTCGAGAACACCCAGGACGGCCACGTGCTGCCGATGGACTACCTGCAGGCCGCTCGGGAGTTAACGGACGACCTTGACCTCCGAATGCACCTGGACGGAGCACGAATTTTCAATGCGGCGGTCAAGCTTGAGGTCCCGGTACGGGATATCTGCCGGCACTTCGATTCGACCGCGTTCTGCTTGTCGAAAGGCCTTGGGGCCCCCGTGGGGTCGTTGCTATGCGGTAGCGACGACCTGATTCGTGAAGCCCGGCGATGGAGAAAGACACTGGGCGGCGGCATGCGCCAGGCCGGCGTGATCGCGGCCGCGGGGATCTATGCTCTGGAAAACAACGTCAACCGGCTGGAAGATGATCACGAGAACGCGGCCGAGCTGGCCCGCGGCCTGAGAGATATTGACGAGTTCGATGTCGAACACGCCGATACCCAGACCAACATGGTCTTCGTCGGCCTGGGCGATATCGACTCCGGTGAGCTGGCTGAATTTCTGCGGGATCGAGACATCCTGATTACCAGGAGCGACAGAATTCGCCTCGTGACTCACCTGGACATCAGCGAGGGCGATATCCAACGGGTTGTGGCCGCGTTCAAGGCGTACCTGGCGCGCTGACGCGGAGAGAAAACTGCTACAGAAGCGGGCCGGGATCATCGGGCCCCATCATGGCCTCACGCAATACGGGTAAAGGCGCGCTGCCGAGAGACAGTAACTCTTCGTGGAACTCCTTCCAGGCGGAACGCCCGCCGCGTTGCGCCGTCCAGTCTTCGCGCATCTTCCTGATGATGAGCTTACCCAGCGTATAGATGAAGTAATTCGGACCATACGTTCCCCGCAGTGCCTGCTGCTCGGCGTTGCCCGGATCCAGGTACGCCAGTTCAGCAAACATCCGCTGCGAAGTCTCCACGCTCATGCCCTCTATGTGCAGACCGATCGATGACAGGAACCGCACGTCTCGCATCAGCGCGTCGAGTATCTGACCAACGCGCACCAGCGGTCGATCGTCGCCCAGACCCGCCTCCTGCATCAGTTCCTCGGCATAGTGGGCCCACCCTTCGTTCAACATGCTGTTACGCAACAGCTTGCCCACCTGGTTGTCCGATCGAGTGATGTACAGCGAGTGCAGGAAATGTCCTGGCCAGACCTCGTGCACGGAGGTGTTCAGCAGGTCGGCCTCCCCGGGCACGTACTGGCGGCGCGTTTCTTCCGGCCACTCCGGGTCCGGGCCGGCGATGTAGTAGATGGAGGGCAGCCCCTGCTCGTAGGGTCCCGGAATCTCGATGTAAGCGGAATTCGTGCGCCGATAGGCCGGAGCTTCCGCCACAAAGGCCGTCTCCTCGCCGGGGATGCCGACGATGTCCGCGCCGGTCAGAAAGTCCTTGAGTTCGGGCAACTGTTCGTTGGCGCGTGCGACGGCGCCCGCCTCGGGCTTGTCGTCGCGCACCCGGGCGGCACAGTCGGCGACGGTGATTTCCGGGTCAAACGACTCACAGGTTGTCCGCAGCAGGTCCAGATTTCGCTCCAGGTCTGTTTGCGCCACGTCCTTGAGAGCCTGCCAGTCCAGATCTATACGATAGGCACGCCACAACAGTTCCCGGTAGCGTTCTTCGCCGAGGGCAAACTCGTCTGTAGCGTTTTCCAGTTCAAGTTCAAGCCACGCAACCAAGTCCCGCAAGGCGCTCACGGCCGGCCCGACAGCGCCGGCAAATACCGCCTGCAGGTCCGCGTCCTCGACGTCGGCGAACAAACCCGGAGCGTCGTCCTGCAAGTGTGACGCCAAGCCCTCGAATTGAACCAGGGAAGTGCGCACGAAGGGTCTCGGAAAGGGCGGCCGAAGCGTGCCGCGCATCTGCCCGATGTACTCCGGAATCTTCTGCAAATGGGCCGTCAGCGCCGCCAGTCGCTCCGGCTTCGGAGCGTACTCGCGCGATACGTACACGCTGGGGCTGAGTGGACCTGCATACCAGGCGGGGTTTTGCAGGTGGTACTCGGCCACCTCCACGTCAAACAGCATGCCCTCAATGGCCGATACGAGCTGCTGGCGCTCCAGTTCCTCAACCGCAGTGAGCGTGTCGGCGGAAAATTCGTCCTCTGCCCGGTGAGCGTATTCGCGCAACATCTCGGTGCGCTGCTGAATCGCTTCCGCCGAGGCGCCCTGTAGCTGTCCGTCGTACTCGTGCAGCCCGGCCCATACTCCAGCGGTGGGCGAGGCGCTAAAATGCTGACTGAAGAACTCGTCGGTAAATGCCTCCCAAGGAGACCCAGGGGCGGCTGCCGACTCTTCCACGGGCACCTCTCTTTCGCATCCCGAGATAGCAACCGCACCTATCGCGACGACGGCTATCCAACCCGGGGAAAACGCATGACTCTTCATAAGGCATTCTCCTTGTGAAATTTGCGCCCCGAAGAGGATTCGAACCTCTGACCTTCCGCTTAGGAGGCGGACGCTCTATCCTGCTGAGCTATCGGGGCGATCAAGAATTGCCGCGTGATGATATCAGGCCGATCAGAATCCTTCCGTGGATGTGAACAGCCCGACGCGAAGGTTGGTGGCCCGGTAGATTGTTCGCCCGTCCACGGTCATCGTTCCGTCGGCAAGGCCCATCACCAGCCTTCGCTTGATGAGCCGCTTCATTTCTATGTGGTAGCGCACCAGGGTGCTGCTCGGAAGGACCTGCCCCTGGAACTTGACCTCACCGACGCCGAGAGCGCGGCCTCTGCCCGGCGAGCGGTTCCACGCCAGCCAGAAACCAACCAGTTGCCACATGGCATCAAGGCCCAGGCAGCCGGGCATCACCGGATCGCCCGTGAAATGACAGTCGAAGAACCAGAGGTCCCGAACCACATCCAGTTCGGCAACGATCTCGCCTTTCCTGAACTTGCCACCAGAATCGTCGATGTGCGTGATACGGTCGAACATCAACATGTTGGGCAGGGGCAGCCGGGCGTTCTCCTGGCCGAAAATGCCGCCACTTCCGGAAATCAGGAGTTCCTCTCTGGAATAACTCGACTGTTGTGGCCAGCGACCGGCCGTCTTCACTTCGCTCACGCCAACGATATCGCCTGTATCGAACAACGGGGCGAGGATACGCGCATCCAGTCGAAATTACACGGAACCGCCGGGATGGGGCCCGATATCGCCTGACCTGCAGGAACCGGACAGCACGAGTCGGCCATCAGGGCGCTCACGTATAATCGCCGCCAGACAACAACACGAATCCTGGCGGCTCGATCATGGACGTTCGCAACACCATTGACGAAAGCCCGATCACTGCACTGCAACTCCTCGTGATCGGACTGTGCTTCTTCATCAACATGCTGGACGGCATGGATGTGCTTGCCATCTCGCTGGCCGCACCGGTGCTTTCGCAGGATTGGCAGATTCCGGCCACTCAGCTTGGGCGTGTATTCAGTGCGGCGCTGTTCGGCATGGCGCTGGGTTCGATATTTCTTGCACCGCTGGCCGACCTGATCGGACGGCGTAAACTGATCATGCTCTGCCTGTCGATCATCACGGTAGGCATGATCGCCACGGCATTTGCCCGGACCGTCCCCCAACTCTATGCGCTGCGGTTCGTCACAGGTCTGGGCGTAGGCGGAATCCTCGCCAGCATGGCCACGATGTCCGCGGAGTTTTCGCCGCGGCGTCGCCGCAACCTGCTGGTTACCTTTGTCCAGTCCGGCTATCCGGTAGGCGCCGCCGTCCTCGGAATCATCGTCGTCGAGGGCAACATGCTGCCCACCTTCGGTTGGCCGTCGGTCTTCCTGCTGGCCGGCATTCTCACCGCCGCCGTGCTTCCCCTGGTGGCGCTATGGATGCCGGAATCGCTGGAGTTCCTGCTGAAACGGCAACCGCCGGGGGCGCTGGAGAACGTCAACAGGATACTTCAGCGTATGGGCCACGACACCATCGACGAGTTGCCGGCGCTGCCGGAGAAGCAGGCGTCCCGCGGCGGTATGGCGGCGTTCGGATCCGGTGTGGCAGCGCTGTTCTCAAGCGAACATCGGCGGTCCACACTGCTTCTGTGGGTGGCCTTTTTCATGGCATTCGGGACTCTCTATTTCCTGCTGAGCTGGGTACCGCAGTTGGGCCGCAATGCAGGGCTGCCGCTGGATCGCGCCATCTATGCCAGCGTGGTGCTGAACCTCAGCGCCTTCCTGGGCATGGTCTCCCTGGGGTATCTCGCCGACCGCTTCGGGCTGAAGCGCATCATCATTGCCTGGCTGGGGCTTGCTGCCGTGTTCATGTGGGCTTTTCAGGCCTTCGCTGCACCGTTGATGATCATGGTGGCCATCGGCCTCATCGGCTTCACCATGGAAGGCGGGTTCATCGGCATCTACGTGGCTGCTGCACGGATCTATCCCACGCTCATCCGCAATACCGGCGTCGGCTGGGCCATCGGCGCGGGCCGTACGGGTGCCATCATCGGACCGATCTTCGCCGGTTGGCTGGTTGCCCAGGGACTGGGCATGGGCGAGAGTTTCCGGGTATTCGCGATCCCGCTGATTCTCGCCGCGGCCGCCATCTTCCTCTTGCGGGCGAAGGAACTGCTGCCTGACCGGAGTTGATCCGGGCGCCGGCCCGCCATGGCGTCCGGCGCGGTCGATGCCGGACGGCGCCACTGCCTGGCTCGACCGATACACAGCGGCGGAACCGCGTGTGCACCGCGCATAACTCCTCCCGGATCAATCAATGCCCCGCGACGATCGCTCGGTTGGGTCCGCGCCCGCATGGCTCCGCCCAATCCCTGCTGGTACAATTCGCCGTCCTTCCGAGAGGTCCCTTCATGAGCGAGAACGCCGACCCGCATCATCCAACCCTGCCGCCTGCCCCTCTGGGACTGGCAACCATCAAGGAACCCGTCACCGGCCACATCGTCTCCAACGACTTGTGCCTCAAGGGCAAGTCGGCGAGTTTCGTCAGGCACACCGCCATCGACATCAGCGGCACGCCGCTGGAAGGACGCTGCCTGGTAGGCCAGGCGTTCGGCGTGCTTGCCCCAGGCATGGACGAGCGAGGCAAGCCGCACAAGGTGCGCCTCTACTCCATCGCCTGTCCGGACGATGGCGAGGACGGTGCCGGTGGCGTGATCTCCACCACGACCAAGCGGGTCATCGACGAACATTATCCGCAAAAGAAGGGTGACGACCCGGACGATCACAGCCTGTTCCTGGGCGTGTGCAGCAACTTCATGTGCGACCTGCGGCCAGGCGATCCGATCAAGGTTTCAGGCCCCAATGGCAAGCGATTCCTGCTCCCCACGGCAGATACACGCGAAAATCACGACTATGTCTTCGTCGCCACGGGTACGGGTATCGCACCGTTTCGTGGCATGGCCATGGAATTGCTGCAACGCAACCCGGTCTCAAGCCAGATTCACCTGGTCATGGGCGCGCCCTACACCACCGACCTCATTTACGACGACCTGTTTACGGACCTCGCCGCCGAGCACCCCAACTTCCATTACCACACCGCGATCAGCCGGGAAACGCGACCGGACGGCCGGCGCGGTCAATACGTGCATCACCTGATGGACGAACAGATGGATTTCTTCGGCCCGGTGCTCGCCAACCCGCGGACACTTCTCTATATCTGCGGACTGGCCGGCATGCAGAGCGGCCTGTTCAAGTCCATGGCAAGTCACGGCGTGGGCGACGGCTACTTCACGCTCAAGAAACAACTGGCCGGCGTGGATCCGGCCGACTGGCAGTTGAGCCAGGTGCGCCGCGGAGTGCGCTCCACGCCCCGCTGCATGGTTGAGGTGTATTAGTCCGTCCTGGCGCAGGAATTCACGGCTTCAAAGCCGTCTTGCGCATGATTACTGCACAGATTCCGCGCTGCCGACGAGTTCGTCCACCGAGAACGGCTCCGTCAGCAACTGCTCGAAGAGCGCCCATCGCCGCGCCGGGACTCCGCCGGATTCACGTTCGACGTAGGCGCCCACCAGGTCCTGGCCCAGGCTGTAGTTGATGACGTACGTGCGGTAGGTATCGGTGAAGTCCAGCGACTGTTCGGCCTCTTCGGCGGAGATGAGCTGGATGCGCTGCAGCCACTCCACCGTTTCCGCTCTCGTCTTGCGGCCATCCAGGTAGTCGCGCGCCGCATCGATTCGTGCATAGCCGAGTTCTTCGCGCAAGTTCAGATACTGGTAGTAGCGTTCGGCCTGAGCCGCGTCCAGGCCGGCCAGCGGGAACAGGACCTCCACTTCGTAATCGACGCGCTCCTGCCCGGGAAATGCCAGCTCGATCCCGTAGTTGGCGCTGCCCTCGCTGAGCAATGCCGTCGGGCTGTACAACGGATAGACCGAGAATTCGATCCATCCCCTGCCCCGGTAGAGTTCCCGCTCCACCAGCGAGCCGAACGTGTGGTGTCCCGGGTATCCCTCATGGCAGCCCAGATCGATCGCCCGATCGATGTGCCTGGGCAAATCCGTATTGATCTGGATCAGGCTATAGGCATCGCCCTGGAACCAGTTGTAGCCGCTCCAGGGCTGGTCGGTGACGTACTCGAGCGTGAAGTCTTCGCCGGGCGGCAAGTCGATGTATTCGGCGGTTCGACGCCGGCATTCGGAGATGGCGGCATCGAAGACCTCGCTCATCCGGTCGGGCGGAATGACGAACTGCTGGCGGAAGGCGATCGCGCGCTCACCCAAACTTCCTTCACCAGGGAGTATGGATTCGAGTTCTTCCAGTATCGATTCGTAGTGAGCGTCATCGTGATCCGGCGCAACGACCCCGAACACGAGTCGGGTTTCCTCATCGAACGGCAGGTCGGCGCCGGAGACGACGTCAATGCGCGCGGAAAGTGAAATCAGCAGGTTCTCCAATGCCGTGGCTCGCAGCGTCGCGAGGCGGTCTTCCGATGGCTCCAGAGTGCGCAAGTCCCGCAGCAATTCGTCGGCACCGGTGCGAATGTCGTCCAGCGTGGGGAATCGCCCGGGCGCCGCTTCGGCCACTTCCTCGGGGCCGATATAGGCATCGACGTATCCCGGGTCGTGTTCATCCATGGCCAGAACCAGGTGCACGTAATCCTCGGCTATGCGATCCAGGGTTGCTGCCGGGAAGGGTTCGCCTGCCGCCTGTTCGGCCGTGCTCGCCGCCTGCTCGGCCGTGTTCGCGACCTGCTCCGTGGCCGGCACGTCCGGCGCCGCGCCTGGCGGTTCTTCCGGGCCGCACCCGGTCAGCAGGAAGAGGATGCCCAGACCAAAAAGGATCGTCGACGAATATCGTGCTCTTGCCATGTCCTTTCCCCTCAACCCGATTATCCGCGCTCGCCCGGCTACCGGTCGTCGATTCCCAGCAGTCGAGCCGCATTGCCGCCGATGATGGCTTCCTTGTCGGCATCGGTAAGTGCTGCCGCACCACGGACAAAGCCCACCGGATCATACATGCCCATGTCGAAGGGATAGTCCGTGCCCAAGACGATATGGTCGCTGCCGTATAGGCCCGCGAGGTATTCCAGTTGATGCTCGGTGAAGACCACCGTGTCGAAGTAGAGACGCCTCAGATAGCTGCCGGGCGGCTTCTTGATGCAGCGCCGACAGTCTTCCCTCGCTGCGTGGGCGTGGTCGATGCGGCCCGAATACGCCGGCAGGAAACCGCCGCCGTGGGCGACGCAGATCTTGAGCCCGGGGAATCTGTCCAGCACGCCGTCGAATATCAGGTGGCTGACCGCCACGGTGGAATCCAGCGGGTTGCCGATGACGTTGATGAAGTAATGATCGCCCAACCGTGCACCGTCGGAGAACCCGTTCGGATGTAGAAAAATCAGCGCGTCGAGTTCTTCGGCCTTTGCGAACACGGCTCGAAAGCGATCGTGCGAAAGCTCTTCACCGTTCACGTTCGTGCAAAGCTCGATGCCCTTGAACCCAAGCTCGCCGATCACGCGTTCAAGCTCCGCAACGGCCATTTGGGGGTCCTGCATGGGCAATCCGCCCAGGCCGACAAAACGGTCCGGATGCGCAGCCGCGACCGCGGCGATTTCGTCGTTGATGAGCCGGGTCGCCGTGCGGCCCAGATCCGGCGGGAGTGCGTAGTAGTACTGCAGCGGAACCGGGGAAATCGCCTGTATGTCGATCCCCATGCTGTCCATGTCCGCCAGGCGCCGGCCCACGTCCACAAGCTGCTCTTGAATCGTCTCGGACTGCCGCGCATTGACCTCGCGTGTGGCTTCGTTGGAGAAACGGTGCAGCCCGTCGGTCTCCATGTCGAAAACACCGGCGACCGCCTCGGCCGCTGACGGTACGTACATATGACAATGCAGGTCCACGCTGAGCGAACGAGACTGCGAACGCGCAGCCGCCCGTCCGGGTGCCGTCCCCGAAGCGGGTCCGGGGCTGCAGGAATAGAACATCGGGTGTCTCCGATTCTCGCGGGTACTCGGCCGCCGCTAGTTGGAACTCATGTGCTGATCGAAGAACGCGATTGCGTCCGTCACCGCCGCCTTCTGGAAGGCGTCCGGTTCGTAGGCGCCCTCGGCATTTCGTTGCACGAAGATGAAACCGTGGTGGTCATGGTCGTAGGAGCGCCACTGTACGGTCTTGCCGGCCTCCTCCATGAGTTCATAGGCAAGCCTGAACGTCGCCTGATTGTGATCCCGATCCCGGCCGGCGATAAAGATGGGCATGTCTATGGCCCTGATCCGCGCCATCGCCAGTTCCTTGTCGATCTGTCCGCGAAGTGCCGCCACTGCGGCAGCCTGCATCTGTGCCGTGTTGCTCTCTCTGGTTTCGGGCTGCGGCGGCTCGGGCGGTGCGTCGGGATCCGGGGGCAGCGGCGCCAGGTAGTCCATGGCAGCGGGTTCGGCCGCGACGCCGGCCCGTAATCCATCGTATTCGGAAGCCACCTTCAGCAGCATCTCGCCACCGTGGCTCACACCGAGCCAGCCGACTCGATCGGCATCCACATCAGGCAATTCCCTTACGTATTCCACGATCTCGATGGCATCCTCGTATTCCAGCGGCCCCCGGTTCCACCGGTCGCGGCCCTGAAACTCCCTAACCGTGAGTTCCGTAGTGAAGGGGGTATCGACCTCGGCCCGATACCGCATCCACACGACCGCATACCCGGCATCGAGAAACGCCTCCAGCGTGCCGCTGCCGTACTGGGTCCACTCTCGAATCCAGCGCAACCCATAGCCGCCGTTCATGTGCGCGAAGACGATCGTCGGGAAGGGACCCTCCCCGGCGGGTTTCCTGAACCCGATGGGCGCGTAGACGCCATCCAACAGTTCCACGAAACGCAATTCCACGGGCATTTCCGAGCCCATGACCGGCTCGGTCAAGACCAATTCCTCGCCGGCTACGGTCTCGGGCACATGTAGCCAGGCAGGATCGATGCTGTGATTCACCTGCGCACTCGCGCCAGTGGAAAAAATTGCCGCCAGAGCGACGGGAAATATGCTTCGCATCCGTTCAACCTTGCAGATTATTATTTATTTCACGTGTACAGGCGGTGCCCGAAAGGCGTAGATCATACCAGCGACCGATGCGGAACCCATATTGAGCGCCGCATCGCTATCCTGGACCGATACAGATAGTTCGAACCGTTGCGCCTCCGTTCAGCGCAGTGAATCCATGCCGTTGCCATCCGCCGGGAGGTTGGGGGCGCACAATGCAGAACGGCGCCTCTGAAGAGGCGCCGTTCGTGTTATCCGGCTTGCGCCGGGAATCGACCTGGAAGTACTACTCCCAGCGGACGTTGAACTCGGCACCCCAGGTCGCCGGACGTCCGTAACGATAGAAATACACCCCCGAGCGGTTGCCCGTGGCGCCACCGCACCACTCGTTGTAGCGAGTGTCGGTGATGTTCTGCCCGAACACCGAAGCCGTCCAGTTGCCTTCCGCGGGAGCGTAAGTGGCCCGTGCACGCAACTTGGAATACGCCGGCGTGAAGCACAGCGAACGCGCATTCGTGGTGGTGTCGAGCCCGCCCGCGAAGTCGTAGTCGTCCTGCCAGTACATCCCCAGCATGGGGGTCAGGGTCCCGCCGTTACCCATCTGGAAAACGTGCTCCACGGTGGCATTGATGGTCCACTCCGGCGAGTAGTCGGCGATGCTCAGCAACGAGTTGTCGATCAATGCATCCGGGTTGTCCGGGTCGAACGACTCGTACTTGCCGTACGTGGCCTCCAGGCGGCCCACGTCGAGTGAGATGAAGCCGCCGTCCCAGGGCGTGGCGCGCAACTCGAACTCGATGCCGACGATGTCAACCGTCGCCGCGTTGGTGACGATGTTCAGCGCCGGGTCGCCGCCGAAGCGTCCGTCGGAATTGTCGATATTGACCTGTTCCTGCTTGTCCTGGTAGTCCATCCAGAACAGATCGCCCGCGATTCGGACCCGGCCATCCGCCAGCGTGCCCTTGTAACCGATCTCGTAGTTGGCTACATGCTCCGGATTGTAGGTGAGCAATGGAATGAGCGCGGGCACCAGCGTGGTGTTGAGTTCGTCGTTGAACGCACCTGACAGGAAGCCCTCGGAATAGAGCAGATAGAACATGCCTTCTTCGAGGTTGCGGGTCAGGCTGACCATGGGCGTGGTTTCGCTGAAGTTGGCCGAGGTGTCGTTGTAGAAACCGCCCTCAAAGATAGAACCAAAGCTCAGGACATAGTCCGGCGTGCAGAATTCCGACCGGGGCGGGTCGCCGGGCTGACCGAAGCTGCAGGTCTCCGGAACCGTCTCAAGCTCGACCAGGTTGAAGTAACGGTCTTCGTCCGTCCATCGGGCGCCCACATCCAGTGTCCAGGCATCGGACAGGGCAATGGTCGCATGCCCGAACAGCGCCTGGGAATCGGTCTGGACCACGCCGCTCATGCCTGCCGGATAGGGACCGCCCGGAACGTGCCGGGGCGAAGACAACCAGTCGAACTGAGTACCGCCGTCCGGCATGCAGGTAATGGAAAAGCCCGAGTTTTCATCGCTCAGCGCGGCGAAATTGTCCCGGGTCGTTCGCAGGCAGTCGCCGCCGCCGGTTTCACTGTCGTCATCGAACAAGTGCGCACCGACCACAAAGTCCACCCGGTCATTCGCCACCGCCGTGAACAACACCTCGAAATTCTGGGTGGTGCGGATTGTCCCGCGGCCCGGGAACGGCGGCGTACCGATGGCGTCCATGGGGGTCGACGAGTAGTCGCGGTCCTGGAAGTAGTTGTAGTCGGTGACGTGATTGGAGGCGATGATCTTGACATTCAGGTTGTCCAGCCCTCCGATCTCCCCGGCAGAATCCCACTGGATCGTCGCATTGACGTTCTCGTTGTCCAACTGGAGCATGCTCGCCTTTTCCGAGGACGTGACGAAATCGCCCATGGCATTGTCGGTGTTGCAGGCGTTCCAGAGATCAATGACCGCGCCGGGATACAGCCGCTCCACGTGCCCACCGAAGTTGACCCGGTACTGATTGTTCGGGGTGCCATCGTCGTTTGTACCCTCCTCGACGGGCACACCGTTAACCAACACGACATCGCCATTGGACGGCCTGCCGAACCGATGTGAACCACCCCACTGACCGATCCCGTCGTCGTAGACCTGACCGTTATATGTCTGTCCCTCATGCACCACTACGCCGTTTACCTCGACCGTTTTGGCGATGTTGTTAACCTGGCTCTGCGACGGACGCGCCCGGCACTGGCCCGGGGCGTTGTGGTCGTCCTGGTAATTGCCGCGGAAGCCCAAGTCTACGGTCCAGTTGTCATCCGGCGTGAATCGCAGCGCAGCCGAGAACGCATTGATGTCGGTCGCGCCCCAATCGGAATTCAGGGTCCGGTTGTAGTAGAAGCCGTCCGAGGACTCGTTGGCGTAACTGAATCGCGCGGCCACCGAATCGCTCAGCGGAAGGTTGATCATGCCGCGGACATCCAGTTGCCCGAAACTGGCGGCGCGCGCCAGGGCGCTGGCCTCGAATTCCGGTCCGGGCTTGGCGCTGACGATGTTGATCGCCCCACCCGTGGTGTTCTTGCCGAACAGCGTGCCCTGTGGGCCGCGCAGCACTTCGATGCGCTCGATGTCCACGGTATTGAGCATGTTGCCTACGGTGTTGGGCAGATAATGCCCATCGATATACGTTCCCGCGCCCACCGGCTGCAGGTGACCCGGTGAATCGTTCCCGATCCCGCGGATGTAGATCGCGGTGACGCCGCGCCGGCCGGTATTGGTGAAGTTCACGTTGGGCACGTGATCCGTGATGTCCATGATGTCGTAGATGCCCTGCGCCTGCATGGCATCGGCCGTGATGGCGCTGACCGAAAGCGGCAGATCCTGCAAACTTTCCTCGCGCCGTCTGGCGGTGACCACGACTTCTTCCAGCATGGCCTGAGCGGATGCGGACTGCTGGGCATTGGCCGGCCCGGCCATCGAAAAGAGTGTTCCAACCGCAACGGCCGCAACGCCCGTAACGCCTACACGTACTTTCATTTGAACTCCCTGGCTATTGATTATGAATATTGATATCGAATCGTCTTCTGGTTGTAGTTCTCAAGCAACATAGTGCGACGGAAACGACACTGCGGTTTTACTGCAAACGATTGCAATTGTCAATTCGCCAACTGATCGTGATCGCGAAATCAAAGTCAAGGAAAAGTCATCCAAGCCGGCCGAGGCGACTCGCTAACTTGTATTGCGAATGCTGTTGTTCGGCTTACTCGGCCGGCACTATCGGCAACAGCACGCAGGAGGCCCTTTCGCCGCCGGTGTAGATCGTGTTGTCCTTGAGATTGTAGGCAGCGAAATAGTGCTGCCCGTCGTGGGCGTTCACATCCAGCCGCATGCGATCGCCCGCACCGAAGACCATGCTCGTGGCCCAGATCTCCACTTCAATGGGCACGACCTCGCCGGGCGCGAGTTTCTCCTCCTCGTCGTGCGCGTGATACGGACGGTAGGGCGTGGAGCGTTCAGGGTCGAGTTTTCGATGCGAAACCTGCAATATCCCCCGCGTTGCGGTTTCCACGCTGCCATCCGGACTCATTCGGCGCAGATAGGCGAAAACGTCCATGTCGTCGGTCTCGGACGAAACCCACATCACCAGGTTGATGTGGCCCGTCACCTCAACCGGTTCTGTCAGCGGTTCGGTGACGAAAGTGGCGGTAGGCAGACCGGCGAGACCGCGGCGATAGGCCTCCGGGCCCGCCGCGTACGTGAGCGATCCTTCGCGCTCCGGCGGTGTCAGGCTCAGCCGCATGTCGTGGACAGCGTCATCCACGGCCCCGGCAGGATCATCTGTCAGGTAGTAGCGAACATATTCCGTGCGAGCCAGTGGCCATTCGTTCTCAAACCGCCACTCGCACTCGGTGACGCTGGTGCGGATACACAGCTTGATGGGCGGTTCGTCCATGATGCCGGTGTCGATGTCCTTGAGCCAATAGTCGTACCAGCGCAGCAGGTCGTCCTTGCCCTCGTCCGAGTAGAACGCGTCGGTGTGGCCGCCGATGTGCATCCGCAGCTTCTTGTGCTCGGATGCGGAATGTACGAAGGCCTCGATGTTGCCCCTCAAGTGGTGGTTCCAGCCGCCCCAGTTCCCGGAGCTGTAGAGCGGAACGGTGATCCGGTCGAATTGCGCCTGGGCCTTGACACTGTCCCACCAGTCGCTGTCCATGTGATGGGTCATGAAGTTGTAAAGCAGATCCTCCGACAACGCCGTCGGGTTGTCGGCCCGCGTGTTCTCGAGAAGTTGCTTGCCGCGCACGTCAAGCCACCAGCGCCCGTAGAAACCCTGGTTGAATACCCCGCCGTGAAACACAGAGTCCCGGTACGTATCGGCCCAACCTTCCCAGGGCATGATGGTGGCCAGCGACGGCGGTTGCAGACTGGCCACCGTCCACTGGGTGATGGCGTAGTACGACACGCCCACCAGACCCGTCCTGCCGGTGCTCCAGGGCTGCTCCGCGCTCCATTCGATGGCATCGTAGTAGTCGAGCGCCTCCTGCATGGACCACAGGTCCGACTGCCCCTGGGACGTTCCCGTGCCTCGCGTGTCCACAAATACCAGCACGTAGCCCCGCGGTACCCACCAATCGGGCTCCGGCCGCTCCACGTGGGTAAACGGCGCCTCGTGAGGCAGGATCCGGTCCAGCGCTTTCTGGTACGCGCTCAGACTCATCAGGACTGGAAACTGCTCGCCCTCGGCCGCGTCCGGCCGATAGACGTCGGCGCGCAGCACTGTGCCGTCGCGGACCCGAATGGGCACATCCTGCTCGAAAATCACGCCGTACTGCGGCTGGGAAAGTTCGTCATTGGCAGCGGCAACCTGATTCACCATGCCGTAACCGTAAACGGCCAACACCATCGCGATCAATGACAGGCGAAGTCGTTCGGACCCTGCTGTGTTTAGCGCATGCCTCTTTGCCCAATACTCACTGAAAGCTGTTGACCTTCTCGTTGGGGCGCGTAAGGTAGCATGCCTTTCTGGTTTTGCCCCCTGAGGAGACAACGTTGAGCGACCGGTGGACGCATCTGGACACGGACGTGCTGGTGGTCGGCGGCGGCGTCGCCGGCTGCATGGCGGCCATTCCGGCATTGGAAGCCGGCCTGGACGTGGTGGTTTGCGAAAAGGGCAAGGTGCTCGATCACTGCGGCAGCGTCGGCTGCGGCGTCGATCACTACCTCACCATCATGGATTCCGGGCCCGAGTGGGACACGCCGGAATTTCTCATCAAGCATGTACCCGAACTGACCGACGGCATTGTCGACATGGAGGTGACCAGCCGGGTGATCCACGAAATGCCCCGGGTCTTGCGCAGGATCGAGAGCTTTGGCGTGAATTTCAAGGATCCACGCTACAACGACTATTATCGGCTGCGCTCCTTCGGGCTGCCCGGCACCTATCACATCAACTTCGACGGCACCGAATTCAAGAAGCATATCGGACAGCAGGTCCGCAAACTCAAGGGCACGGTACTGACGCGCACCATGGCGGTGGAGCTGCTGGTGGCCGATGGCCGCGTCTACGGCGCCCTGGCGTTCAACTTCCGCAACGGCAAGTGGTTTGCAATCCGCGCCCGCGCCGTGGTCCTGGCCGCCGGAGAGGTCAATCGCATCTCCCTGAACGCATCCGGCATGCCGTTCGACAGTTGGCACTGTCCCTACAACACCGGTGACGCTCAGGCCATGGGATACCGAGCGGGCGCGGTGCTGGCGAACATGGAGTTCGTGGAGACCACCCTCACGCCCAAGGGATTCTCCGCCCAGGGACTCAACGCCCTGGTCAGCGAAGGTGCGCATTTCGTCAACAAGCGCGGCGAGCGCTTCATGTTCAAGTACGACTCCAAAGGCGAAAATGCACGGCGCGCCGTGATAGCCGATGCGGTCATCAACGAATACCTGTTGGGGAACGGGCCGGTCTACGCCGATTGCCGGCACTTGCCGGATGACATCCTCGACCACATGGAGGCCACGTTGCAGGTGGACCGCTACACCATGCCCGCCTTCTACCAGCAGAAGGGGCTGAATTTTCGCGAGGAGCCGGTGGAGGTCTCCATCTCCGAACTGAGCATCCGCCGCAGCGGTGTGTATTTCCGCGGCAGCGGCCTGGCGGTCGATACCCGTGGGCAGACATCGATCATCGGGCTCTTCGCGGCCGGCGACTGCGCCTCTGTGAGCGGCGGTATTGCCGGAGCGTCCGTCGTCGGTCATATCGCCGGCGAAGGCGTGGCGGGGTTCCTGGAAAACGCACCGACCACGCGCCCCGACATCGACATGCCGGGTGCCGAAGACATCCGCGCCCGGTCCATGGCGCATATGCAGGTTAACGAGGCGATGCGGCTGACCTGGAAAACGTTCGAGCACGAGGTGCGCCGGACGGTCACGGACCACGTGGGCGTACGCCGTAACGACAAGGGGCTGCAATTGGCGCTGCAAAATCTGCGCACCCTGGGGGGGCAGGAGAGCCAGCTCAAGGCGGACGACCTGCACGAACTCATGCGCGTGCACGAGAGCACCAGCATCCGTCTCAATGCCGAATTGATGACCGTGTCGGCGCTGGCCCGCAAGGAAACCCGCACGGGCTCGTCTCACCGCCGGCTGGACTACCCGGATTCCGACGACGCGAACTGGCGCAAGTTCGTCCTCGTAGAGAATGGCGGCGATGGCCCCCGCGTCGATACGCTGTCAGCGGACGAACCGCTGGCCGCGGCATTCGGCCGCAATGGGGGAGCTGACAGGTCCCGCAAGGGCGGAGCGGGCAGTTCTCGGAACGGCGGAGCGGGCAACTCCCGCAACGGCGGAGCAGACGACTCCCGAAACCGCAATTCTGACTCCGAGGTGGCCTATGCCGGCTGAACACAAGTCGAAGGATCCGGCGCTGCCAGCCGGAGAAACCCCGCACAATCCCATCCACATCGACGCCGACACCTGCGTGAAATGCGACCTGTGCGACTGGATCTGTCCGGGAGACCTCATCTACAAGAAGCCCGACGATCGCAAGACGTTGCCCGAGGTACGCTATCCGGACGAGTGCTGGTACTGTGGCCTCTGCCAGTCCATCTGTCCCGTGGATGCGATCACAATCTACTTTCCGAAGCAGATGATCCACTGCCGGACCGATGTGACGACCCTCCTGGGCCGAGTCGTCGAGTAGCGCGCCGCCGCCCTACCCGGTCATGTTCGAGGCAATCGTCGCCGGACTCGCCGCGCTGGCCACGCCGCAGGCCGTGCTCTTCATGCTGATCGGTGTCAGCTACGGGCTGGTGATCGGCATCCTGCCGGGACTTGGCGGAATTGTTGCCCTGGCGCTGCTGCTGCCCTTTACCTATGGACACGAATTGGCGGCGACGCTCGCTCTGCTGCTGGGCGCCCATATCGCGACCATCTGGGGAGGTTCGGTCACCAGCATCCTGTTCAAGGTGCCCGGTGCGGCGAAGAGCCTGGCCCTGGTTTTCGACGGCCACCCCATGACCCGCCAGGGACACGCCGCCCGCGCCCTGGGCGCATCGGCCATGGCGGCGCTGCTCGGCGGACTCATGGGCGCGGTATTCCTGGCCTTCACCATCCCCATCGTTCGCCCGGTCATGCTGGCGCTGGGTCCCAGCGAGTACCTGATGATGGCGCTGTGGGGGCTGACCATCATCGCCACCTTCAGCGAGGGATCCCTGCTCAAGGGCCTCGTCGCCACCTGCCTGGGCATCATGGTGGCCTTCGTCGGCATGGACCCGGTGAGCGGGACGCCGCGATTCTGGTTCGGCAACGTCTACCTGCTCGACGGAATTTCCTTCCCGGTGGCCATGATCGGGCTGTTCGCCGTTGCCGAAATGATGACCCTCTACGTCAAGGGCGGGGCCATGGTGGACCGCGTCAGTGGCGAACAACGCAGCACCGTGCTCGATGGCGTCAAGGACACTTTCAGGCACTGGGGCCTGGTGCTCCGATCCAGCCTGCTGGGCCTTTGGGTCGGTGTGCTTCCGGGCGTCGGCGCCAGCGTCGGCGGGATCGCCGCCTACGCCCAGGCCGCGCAGACCTCCCGGACCCCGGAACGGTTCGGAAAGGGCGCCGTGGAGGGCGTCATCGCCCCGGATGCGACCCTGGGCGCCAACGAAGGCGGCGGCCTGATGCCCACCCTGGCCTTCGGGATCCCGGGCGGCGAGAGCATGGCCATCCTGCTGGTGGCCTTTCTGGCCATGGGGATCGTCCCGGGACCGCGCATGCTCACCAGCGGACTGGACCTGGTGTTCAGCATGGTATGGATCGTGGTGATCGCCAACCTGTTGACGGCGCTGATCGGACTGGCTATTTCATCGCGCCTGGCACGCCTTCCCGCGCTGAATCCCAACGTGATGATCCCCTTGGTGCTGTCGGTTTGCCTGCTCGGCGCTTTCGCCACGAGGGGGCTGATCGAGGACGTCGCGGTCGCCGCCGGGTTCGGCGTCATCGGCTACCTGATGAACAAGTACCGATACTCCAGGGCCAACTTCGTGATCGGCATGGTGCTGGCGGAGATGATCGAGCGGAATCTGCACATCTCGCTTGGCCTGTACGGCGAGTATTTCATTTTCACCCGTCCGATCACGGCCGCCATGCTGGCGTTCATCGTGGTGACGACGGCCCTGCCGCTTGTTCGTCAATATCGTCGCAGAAGGGCCGCGGCTGCAGGGGACGGTTCGTGAGCCGCAGAACCCAGGAAAACGTGATCGCAGGCCTGCTGGTGGGGTTATTTGCCGTCTATCTGCTCATGACGCTGAGCCTGGGCCCGAACGCCCGGCTTGTTCCCGTACCGATCGCGCTGCTGGGGCTCGGTTTCCTGCTGATCCAGATTGTGAACCAGAATCGGAGCGACGGCAGGGAGTTTCAGCTCGACCTGCTTGCGTCGCTGACGGCCGGCGTCGCTTCAAGCGACGTGGACCAGGACGAGGATGTATCGGGCGAATCGAACCCCGGGGACACGCCCGCGGCTTTTCCCCGTGAATTGCAGGCCGCCGGCTTTCTGGCCGCGTTCATCGGCCTGATTCTTCTTCTGGGTCCCATTGCCGCCGTGTTCGTGTTCACGTCGGGTTTTTTCGTCGTGACGCGCCATTTCCCGCCGCTGAAGGCCGTCACCGTCGCCGGTCTGTGTACGCTGGCGCTCTACCTGCTGTTCGCGGTCGGACTGCAATTGCAGATGTATCACGGTGTGCTCGCACCGCTTTTCGAACCTGGATGACCCGAAGCTATAATCGCCGCATGCGCCCGCCCCTGTTCGGCCTTGTACTGACCCTCCTGATGGCGGCCATCGCCGGCGGCGCCACGGCCCACGCGGCCAGTGTGCGCGGCGAGATCATCACGCTGCTGAGTCCCAACAGCGCCGGCGGCATGATGACCCGCTATGCACGCATGATCGCGCCCTACATCGCCCGGCACGCCGGGGCCCGGGACGTGCGCGTGCGCATCATGACCGGCGGCGGGGGAATCCGCGGGGCCAATGCGCTCTGGTACGCCGAACCCGACGGCAGGACCATCGCCTTTACCAGCGTCACCACGCTGATCCTGTCCCAGCTTGCCGGCAGCGAAGCCGTCAGGTTTGACGCCACCCGCTTCGTCTACCTCGGCCGTGCCGCCACGGAACCGCGCGTGCTCACCGTCGGAGCGGGCTCCGGCATCATGAGCGTGGACGATGCGCGGGCGCTTGGCCGACCGTTCGTGTTTCCGTCCCAGGGTACGGACGAGGACTTCTATTCCATGGCCGTGCTGGCGGACGTGCTGGACATCCCCTTGAAGGTCATCAGCGGATACGACGGCAATGCCGACACGGCACTGGCCGTGATCAGGGGCGACGGCGACGGTCACATTACCGGATGGTCGGCGTCCCAGGCCGTGATCGAAGCCGGCGACGAAGTGCCTGTTCTTACCCTTGGCCAGGAGCGCTTCCCCGCCTGGCCCGCTGTCCCGTCGGCTCTGGAAGTAGTGGACGGCGCCTCCCGAGACGCCGTGCAGGCAATCGTCAATATGCTGGACATGCGCCGCGGGTTCTTCGGCCCTCCGGGCCTGGATTCCGAGGCAAAGGCGGAACTGCGCGCGGCGATCGGCGCGGCCCTGGAGGATCCGCAACTCGTGGCCGAATCGGTCGCCCAGGGGCTACCGCTGCAACCCTCTCCCGGCGAGGCCGAACAGATCAAGATCGAACAGATCACCGAAGCCAGTCAGCACCTGGTGCCGATGCTCCGCGCGGCACTGGAGTCCATTCGTTAGGGCTGCATCAACCTGATAATTGCGCATCCGGTTGATGCAGCGTTAGCAGGATTCGCGGTGGACCTGCCCTGCCGGCGCGTCGGCGGGCTCCATCCGCAAGAGCGGTGTACCGGATCGTTCGAATTCGTCGAAAATTCTTACGAGCCTGCCGACGAAATGGGCGTCGCCGAATCGCGCGGCCGCATCCGTGCAATTGCCGTCAAACTCGATTCGCGCCGCCTCGCTGTCCATGATCAGGAAGTGGTACGGAAACTCCTTCCATTCGCGGGGATCGCCTCGTGATACACATACCGTTCCCCTGATTCCCTCGGCTTGCGAAATGGCCGACAATAGCGGATGCGAATCGATGGGCTGCCCGGGGTCCACATCCGGTTCGCCCAGGATGACGATCGAAAGACGGGAATCTTCCTCGCGCAGGAATTCGATCGCGGACTTGACGATTTCAGGGTCGGCATAGGCGCGCCGGGATCCGACCGATCGTGAGAGTCGGCCCGTGTAGATCCTGACGTTTCGTTGGGCGCACGAGAAGAACTTGTTCAGAAGATAGACGGTATGGGCTGGTTTGCCGTTCCTGATCTTTCTGTTTGCCTTGAACCTGAGGGCGTCGTCGATGAGCCTGAAGTACGCCCGATCTTCATCTGTGGCGGGTTCTTTCGGCCATGAGCCGAGGCCTGTATACCGACTCAGTGCCATTGCCGCTTCAGTGCACACCGAGTCCAGAAGGAAGAGAAAGAACATGGTTCTACGCGCCCCCATCGTGGATAGAGTGCCTCGCAAAGGAGGCGATCGGGACAGAGAATCGCTTGTACCGACCCTGCGGTCCAGCGTCAAACCTGCCCGAAACGGCCAGATTCCGGTTCGGACCGCGGTCACCGGTCGGGAGGACGCTACGACCGGGCAGGTCCGTCCTTGAAAGCGCGGTCGGCCTTCGCGGCAAAGAAGAAGTCGCTCTCGGTCAGACCCTGGATCTTGTGGGTCCAGATTTCCACCACGCAGCGGGCCCAGGCGATGTGCAAGTCCGGGTGGTGATTTTCGTGCTCGGCGATTTCCGTCACGCGGTTGGCAAAATCCATGGCCTCGACGAAGTTGCCGAAGCCGTATTGGCGTTCCAGGTGACCCGCCGCGTTCAGCGCCCAGCCCTTGTCCAGTTCGGCGAGCATTTCTCGCGCGCGATCCATCTCCATCGGCGGTACGCCGCCTCGGCAGGGAATGCACTCTCTGTCGGCAAGTTCCATCACGGGCTCGCTGGTTGATTTAAAGTTCTCGCTGCGGTCGCCACTCCGTTGGAGGGACCTGCGAGGCCGACAGGCAGGCTAGCCGGATCGATGGTTCGTTGCAACCGGTGAAGAAACGTTACGGCATTATGGCAAGATCATCCGATCTCGGGGAATGGCTGATCCTGGTTCGGAAACCCCGGGGCCGGAGATCGAGTTGAGTCAAGCGGACAGGGAAAAGTGGGATTCCCGCTACCTCGGCGGCGCCTACGAGACGCGCATTCACCCAAGCGTGCTTCTGGCGCATTGGGCCGACCGCCTGGAAGGCACCGGCGCGGCGCCCAGGGCCATCGATATCGCCTGCGGCAGCGGCCGTAACGCGCTCTTCCTCGCCCGGCTGGGTTGGCATGTGGATGCCATCGACATTTCCGCGGTCGCGCTTGAACGACTGCAGGCTGCTGCCGATGCAGAGGGACTGCCCGTCAGATGTGTCCGGCGAGACCTGGAACCGGCTTCCAGCGCACTGGACGGGCTCGAGAACCAGCAATTCAACCTGGCCCTGGTGATTCGCTACACCGACTTTCAGCTCGTGGAAGCCATCCCACGGGCGCTGGCCCCTGGCGGCTACCTTCTCGCCGAGTTGCACCTGCAAACCGATGAATCGGTCGCCGGTCCGCGAAACCCGAGATTCCGGGTGGCGCCGGGCGAACTCCGCAGAGCCTGTGCCGCGCTCGAACTGCTGCACTACCACGAGGGACTGGTGACCGATCCGGACGGCCGCTGGGTCGCGTTGGCGCAAGTGGTCGGTCGACGGAGGGGGAAGGCCCAGCAGTTTTCGCCCCGGCGGGCAGAGCGTTGACACACAGGGAAAAGGGATTTTCCATGCAAGCCTGGGGCAAAAACGCTACGGCAGGTAGCGCCGCTGCCAGCGCCGCCCGAGCCCGGTCAGAATTTCATAACCGATGGTGCCGGCGGCGCGGGCAAGGTCGTCCAGAAGCACATTTCGACCGAGCAGTTCAACAGTGCTGCCCGGCTGCACTTCCTCCGGCGCCAGTCCGCTGACGTCCAGCGTAATGAGATCCATGGACACCCGTCCCACGACGGGGACCTCGGTTTCACCAATGAACGCGACACCGCGGTTACCGAGCGCGCGCGGATAGCCGTCTGCATAGCCGACACCCACGGTTGCAAGACGCGCGCCGGACGGCACGCAATGGGTTCCACCGTACCCGACCGTCTGCTGCCGCGAGACGGTCCTGGTTTGCAACACGATGCCCTTCAGCGTGACCACCGGCTCCATCGGGCTGCCGCCGCCGGCAAATGGGCTGCCGCCGTACAACGCGATTCCGGGACGCACGAGATCACCCTGAAATTCAGGACCGAGCAATATCCCCGCGGATCCGCCGATGGACGTCTTGACTTCGGGCAAAAGCGCGAGCAGATCGGCAAAGTTCTGCACCTGCAGCGCATTCAAGGGGTGAGAAGGTACGTCTGCACAAGCCAGGTGCGTGAGCACATACCGCAGTTCCAGCTCATCGAGCAACCCGGACCGGCTGATTTCGCGCACCTCCGCATCGGTCAGCCCCAGCCGCGACATGCCTGTATCCAGATGGATCGAGGCAGGACGCCCGGCGCCTGCCTTCCGCCAGTGCCGGATCTGCTCGACGGAGTTCAGAATGGGAATCAGGTCAGCGCCGATCATGCCGGCGGCACTGAGCTCACGCACGCCCTCGAAAACGTATATCCGGGCGTCCGGCAACAGGCCGCGCAGTTCGATGCCCTCTTGCGCCGTGGCCACGAAAAAGTGCCGGCAGCCCTCTTCCCGGAGGCGGCCCGCGACCGGACCGACACCCAGTCCGTAAGCATTGGCCTTGACCACCGCGCCACAGGTCGACGGCGCCGCCGCTTCGCGCAGGGCGCGATAGTTGTTCGCCAGCGCGTCCAGGTCGACCGTCAGGATGCCGGGCGACAACAATTCAGGGTGGGCAGCCACAAAATTTAGGCTAACATACGCCCACCCCAACCCACGGCCGGTCCCGGCCGGACTTGCGACCATGTCAGAACGATTCAGGGCACTGCGAATTCACCGAAACGACGGCGTCGTACGGTGCGAACTGGAGGAACTCTCCCTCGATGACCTCTCGCCCGGAAACGTACTGATCCGGGTCGAATACAGCAGCATCAACTACAAGGACGCGCTTGCCGCAACAGGGTCGGCGCCCATCATGCGGCACTTTCCCCTGGTGGGCGGCATCGATCTCGCCGGCGAGGTGGTGGAATGCACCGACGGGAGTTGTCGCCCGGGCGACAAGGTCGTCGCACTTGGCGGCGGCCTCGGAGAGAGCCGCGACGGCGGTTACGCACGGTTTGCCCGAGTCCAGAGCGATCGCGTGGTGCGCCTTCCCGAAGGGATCGATACGCGGCGCGCCATGGCGATCGGGACAGCCGGCTTCACCGCCGCGCTCGCGGTGCACCGCCTTGAACACAATGGTCAACGGCCCGAACTGGGGCCCATGTTGGTGACCGGAGCGACCGGCGGCGTCGGCACCATCGCCGTCGACCTTCTGGCCGGACGCGGCTACGACGTGACTGCACTGACCGGCAAAGCCAGTGAGGCCGGATTTCTGCAGAGTCTGGGCGCGGGCGAGATCATCGACCGCGGGGATTTGGAACTCGTGACCAGGCCCCTCGGACGCGGCCTCTGGGGCGGAGCCGTGGACAACCTGGGCGGCGACATTCTCGCCTGGCTGACCCGCACGGTCCGCCCCTGGGGCAATATCGCCAGCATCGGCCTTGCTGCGGGCGCCGGACTGTCCACAACGGTCATGCCCTTCATCCTGCGCAGCGTCAGCCTGATCGGAGTCAACATGGAAGTGGAGTCGCAACTGCGCCACCGCATCTGGGAACGTTTGGCCGCGGATCTGCGCCCGCGACACCTGGAACTCATCGCGACGCGCGAAGTGCCGCTCTCCGATTTGCCGTCGTGTTTCGAGGGGTTCATGGCGGGCACGATCACCGGCCGTACCGTGGTCAGGATAGATTGACCGCAGGGAGCATGGCGCACAATCCGACTGACAATTGCGTAGCGGACGGAAAAAGCACACGCGGTGCACGCATTTGTACCGTTGTCGGACGATGCCGAGTCCGGCAAGATGGCAGCTTGGCCGACAATCACGTAAACGCGTTCGTCAATCAGATTCTTGAGGGGTCATACCCATGACAAAATACATTAAATTTAGCTTATTACTGTTTGTTTTTTCGTTCTCACTCCCTGCCTTATCTCAAGTCAGTGTGGAAGAGGCGCTTGCCGCGGAAGCACGCTCCGATGAGGACCGGGCCAGGGATCCCGGGCGAATGCCGGCCCAGGTGCTGGAATTCCTCGGTATCGGCGCAGGTTCCCGCGTGGCCGATCTGCTGTCGGGTGGCGGCTACTACACGCGAATCCTTGCGCCGGTGGTCGGTCCCGAAGGCGCCGTCTACGCCGGAAACAACCCCTTCTTCGATCGCTTTGGGGCCGAGGCGCTGACCGCATTGCTGAGCGAACCCGGCTTCGAAAACGTGATGAGGATCGACGCCCCGGTGGACGAGATACCGCTCCCCGACGACGCCTCGCTGGATGCCGTGATGATCGTCCTCGCCTATCACGACCTCTGGCTGACCGACGAAGACCGCGGCGAACTGAACCGGCGCGTGTTGGCAGCCTTGAGGCCGGGCGGCGTTTACGGAATCATCGACCACCACGCCGCCGAGGGGGCCGGCACCAGCGTGATCGAATCGCTGCACCGGATCGAGGAGAGCGTCATCGTCGAAGAAATCACCGGAGCGGGCTTCGTGCTCGCCGCCACCGGGAATTTCCTGTCGAACACCGAAGACGATCGGTCGCTCATCGTCTTCAATCCGGACATACGCGGCCGGACAGACCGGTTCGTGCTCCGATTCGAGAAGCCTCAGGAATAAGCGGCCGGAGTCAGCGAGACTGCCGGCGGCTGCAATACGCCGGCATTCCTGAACCCCCACAGGATTGACGCGATTCAGCCATACAGCCAGCGCCCGCGAGGCGCTGGTGCTCTTCGAGACCTGGCCCCTCCCTGTCGCGAAGGGTGGCCGTAACTCTCGCGAGCCGTCAGTTCGCGGGCGTACGGCGGAAGTGATAATCGTACGGGGTACCGGCCGATCGGGCGTTGATCCAGATCGCCAGCATTCCCTCAAGCACGTGGGCGCCGCTCAGCGGCCCGACGTCCATGGGCTCAAGGCCCATGCCCGCCACCAGTTCGGCGACGCGGGCCTTGGCGTCGGGATCGTCGCCCACCAGCGCAATGGTGACCGGTCCGCCGGGTTCGATCATCGTTCGGAAGTTCAGCGTATTGAACGCCTTGACCACTGAGGCGCCCGGCGCCGCTGCCTGAATCAACTCCGCGTTGGACGTCTCCATGGTGTAGCGGGCATACCCATCGTCTCCCCGCGTAATGCGATTCGTGGGGTCGATGATGATCTTCCCCGACAGGTCCCCAAGACTGCCTGCGACTTCCTCGGCGACAGTGCCCGGAACGGCCAGCACGACCATGTCGGCTCCGGCAACCGCCTCGGTCTGGGTCATGGCCGAAGCGTTGCCCCCGGTGCGTTCGACAAGGGCGACGACATCCTCCCGGTCCGGCTCCCGGGAGCCGTAGACGATGTCATGACCCTGGGCGGCGAACTCGGGCCCCAGCGCGCCGGCGACGTTGCCCGTGCCGATAATCGCAATGGTGTCGGCCACGGCGAGACCCTGGAGTGCCCAACCCATGACCAGGGCGGCGAACCAAACCGTAATTCTCTTGATTGACGTCATCATGCCTGTTTCTCCTCGCTGCCTGCAGCGAATGCGGATTCCAATTCCGGTTCAATGGTATCCCAATCCACCGATTGTTTTGTACCGGGCAGAAGGTCGGTGGATTGGAGCATCGGGTGACCCTGCCCCATTATGGAATCCGCGTGCCAACAGGCGTATGTTTGCTGTGTAACTGATTCGACGGATGGTTGGCATCAGGCCGAGCGGTACCATCGCACCGCGTCGTAGACGGGGTTCGTTGATGATGTCAGGCGCTGCGCCGGCACCCTCTGCGGTTTTTC